>Ga0209463_1001587_pt1 | contig 13665 bp, 16 predicted proteins | sample AgamicMgSfrz_FD_187169 | JGI IMG/M metagenome (GOLD analysis project Ga0209463, IMG submission 187169) | Agave microbial communities from Guanajuato, Mexico - Mg.Sf.rz (SPAdes) (version 2) | ecosystem: Host-associated > Plants > Phyllosphere > Phylloplane/Leaf | place: Guanajuato, Mexico... | reverse complement strand
AACGCAGCATTACCGGTATAACGCTTTATGCCGGTTGGTAGCTGAGATAATCCCAGCGCCGCGCTGACGCCTGATGCCAATTGCTGATCGCTGTATGGCTGGTCACCGTTTTCGTGGTGAATGATTGCTGCGCACAGGGATTTCAATACATCGGGATTTGACGCGTCGATTTGCTGATCCGGCTTCACATTGAGCCGATCACAAACCGCCTGGATATAAGACGCTGTATCGTTGTTATCGCCCGGCGGCGCCCAGCGGTTAATAATATCGTTTACTGTATCGATGCCCTGCCGCTGGTACGACAGCAGGTTGCGCCCCAGCGCACGGATCCCGTGTTCAGGCGTTTCGAATTTAGCAAAGCGGCCATCACTGCCTGCTTGTCCTACCCACGGATTTTTCTCACTGAACTCCAGGTTACCAGGATTGTTATTGCGCACACCACGCGCAGCGTCAGCGCCACTGCTTGCAGCAGCAGAAACACGGGCACCGCCAGCGCCATCGCTCAGTTCACCGTTATTGTTGATGAAATCAATCGAGTCACTGGCCGCCCAGTGTGAAAGCGCGTTGTTCGCTACACTCTCTTTAAACTCAACCTTCTTCGCCTGGATCTGTTCATCACTCCAGCCATGCGCTGCGCCATACTGCTCGATTTGCTGGAACGTCTGAACATGTGCTGCCGTATACGCAGCATTATCACTGTAAAGCCCGGCGGTAGTTTTACTGCTATTCTCCAGCGTGGCCTGAAACTGGCCTTGCTCATACGCATTGATCTGCCCCACTTCATGCCTGCTGGCCTGCGTTGCGAACTGTATCCGCTGCTGCTGCGCCTGCTGCAGAAATGCGTTACGGGCTTGTTCATCCGGCAGCCCTGCGGCAATTTGCTCGACCTGCTGATCAAACTGCCGGGTATATTCTGCCCCCTTGCCGATCGCGTTTTTCCCCTGCAGGGTTAGCAGCCCCCGATCTGGATCATGCAGCAAACCATTGCTAACGGCATTCAGCTGTAAGCTGGCCTCCTGCGTCAGCGCCACATTGGCACGTTGTTTGGCCTCCGCCAGCGCACCCACGTACTTTTGCCCGACATCGGCAACGACATCGCCAAGATTTGGCGCTTGGGGTGCGGAGAATCCCTGGAACTGATAGCCGCGGCTTTCGACCTGGCGACCCTGAATGGTTGGTACTACTGGCATGGTTCCTCCTTATCGTCCGGTAGGCGTGCCGACGGCAGCAGTAATCGGCGCAGCTTTGCTCTGCGTAAACGGACTCCATGTGCCGCCGCCCATTTTGTATGCCCCATAGGCCTGTAGTGGAGCGGTAAGCAGCGTCGTCAGCGCGCCCATATTCCCCTGCTGGCGCGCTGCGCTGGCGCTGGAGCGGTAATTCTCAGCCTGCACCTGATAGCCATAAGCTTCACGTTGGGCGTTATTGACCGTTGTTAGCGCATCAAGGGCACCGAACTGCGCAGTGTTGCCGAAAATATCCAGCGCATTACCCGTGCTGAGATCCGCGCCTGTGGCAGCCATAGTCGCCGCCTGAGTTCCGGCCGCTTGCCGGTTACGGCGGCGCACTTCGTCAGCCTGTGCATTGCCCCGATTGATCGAATCCTGAGCCTGCGCCGTCGCCACTTTTGCATTCTGATTTGCCACGGCAACCTGATATTTGCCCTGTTGATACTGCTGATACGCCTGCAGGCCAGACGTGCCTATTGCAGCAGCAGCTAAAACAGCCGGACCACACATTATTTTTTCTCCATGTAAAAGCGATGAAAAGGTAAGCCGGAAGCGCCATACGGCGCCGGGTCGTCAAGCCGGAATCCCAGCCAGTGCAGCCACGCCTTTGCGACGTGGTTACGGGCATCAACGTAATTCTCAAGATGCGGATAAACAGAGAGCATCGCAGTGACTACACGGCCACAGCGCCGCAGGAATGTGCGCTGATATTTCTCAAGCACATCGCTGCCAACAAGCCAGGGAATGCCGCTGCCGCCGAGCATCGATGCGGGCGCTACGCCGAAGATGGCCACTACCTCACCATTGATTAGCCCGGCGCAGCAGAACGTAGATGTGCGCAAACCGGCTTCCAGCACCTGGCGTGCATTCCAGTCATTGATCGCGGCAAACTCGTCAATGTCAGCCTGACGAACGTGCGGCAATAACGCCTCGATATGCTCAGATGTTGCGGGAACTATGCGGGCATCAATCATCAGACACCTCCTACAGTTATGCGTGGGATAATAGCCAGCACTGTCAGCGGCAAAGGATCCTGCTGGCGCACCTGCACCCGGCCATTCCTGCTCCAGTTCGCAGAGAGTTTCAGCTCAATAACACCAGTGGCGTCATCAACCGGATCGTCATAAAACTCAAACTCACGCTGTGGATATTCATAGAACTCACCGCCTGGCGTGGACGCCCAAACGCCTCGGCTGGCGTTTACGATCAGGTTTGCTGATGTGATAAGTTTTTTCTTGTCGATCAGGGTTTCCTGGCCGTTGACGTTGATGTCCAGCGTCTCCAGTTCAGCAGTAATCGGCAGCCCGATATGCACGACCGCGCCGGGGTTCTCCAGCGTGACGCTGCCGCCGGTCACGACTTTCTGCGGTTCAACATTGGCATCGCAGAGGATGTTTACAGTTTGCCCTTCGAGGTGATCGAGACCGGCAAAAGTGCTGCGGGCAAGCTGCCAGTTGCTGGTTGCCGTGTTGCGCAGCGCCGGCGGCACATTGCGGCTTGCTGAGACCTTGACGCTGTTGTCATGCAGAAATTGAGTGATGGTACAACGCAGCTCTTTTTGCTGGCCTTCTTCATCTGCATACGGCATCTGGATTTGCGAGCCGACGTCAGTTGCACGGAACGGCGCCGCGCCGGTAATCGTCAGCGTGTACTCGGTGCGGTAATCCCATTCGCCGCAGCCGCCAGTCAACTTTGCGGTTTTCGCCGCATCGGTATTTCGTCCGTCATAACTCAGACCGCTATCGACAAAGAAGGCGTCTTCAGTAGACGTAAACATGCGGCTCGCAAGACGCTCGATATAGCGTACTGTCTGGCCGTTAATAGTTCGTCGAACCACGAAATACACCGCGTCTTCAGTACCTTCGCTGATAGCGCACGTCGATTCAAACTGTCCATCAGACGGCTGCGGTGCCCAGGCAAAAACCTGCTGATCGCGCAGGTACGTCAGCACCAGTAGCTGCCCATCATCGCGACAGCACCATGCGGCGCTGTACGGCACTGTCGTGAATGACCAGTCAACAATGCTGTGACGCTGAAAAAGGTGGTTAGAGAGGATCGTCAGGTCATTACCCTGATAGCCGTCTACGTCAAAGCTGTACGCCAGATCGCGCACCACACTGCCTTTTTCCTGCACGAACAATGCAATATTAGCCACGGCGATCGGCGGCACGTTGCTGGAACCGTTGGAACCCTGGGAGCTGAAAGAAAATGTGGAAGGTGTCAGCACCTTATTTTGATCACCGGTGATGACGTATTCACCGCCGGACGTCAGCGCAACAAGCGAGCCGACATCGATCAGGTGGCGAATCTCGTTAACCTGTCGCCCGGCATAGGTGTAGATAATCCGGTCATCATCCTGAATCGGGTTACTTTTGCCGAAATCTTTATAGTCCCCGCTGCGCGATGCCCAGACAGTTTGCGGATAGGCGCTGGACGCAGCAAAGAACAAGCGCTGCTGGTAATAAACCACGGTGCCCGGATAGCCGTTTTTGCTGTTCCAGGCATAGCGCGCCCACTTATAGCTTGCGTTTCCTGAACCCACCACCTGCGATGGAATGAACGAAACCACCGTTGCCGTGGCGCTCCGACCATTACTCGCGACAGCTGTAATTTTCGCAATACCGAAGCCGCTATGGAGATATTCCCATTGAATACCGGTATCGCCACCCCAGCCGTCCCACGACATACCCTCGGTATGCGACGGACGTAAAGAGCCGCTCTTGCCGCTGGTATTAGCGCGGTAATAGTTACTGTCCGCACGGCGAACATCATTAACACTTGTGTCTTTATCGACCTCCCATACCGGTACCGAATCAACCGCGGGCTGCTCAAGATAGAACAGCGTACCAACCTGCTCGCTACCGAATATTGCTGAATTTGCAGTCAGGGTGATCGTGCCGGTAGAGCCGCTGGCATAGACCTTTATTTTTTCGTCAACATTGATGTCTTCGAACGGGCCGTTCTTCGTCTCAACCTTAACGATCTCCCAGTTGTCATGCGCATAGCGCCGCAGTTCCATCGGCGGATAAGATGGATGTACGATCGTCAGGACATCAGCGCTCTGTGTGAACTTCAGGCCAAACAGCGCATCTTCAGCATAGGGCGTTGCCAGCTCGTAAACCGTATCACTGCCGCTCACCAGCACCTGGGCGCCGTCTTTGAATACGCGCATATAGCCTGCGCCGAATTCCAGCGCGTAGGTCTGCACAGTTGAGAACTGGAACGGGATAAGGCGGCACTTACGATCAGGGTATTTTGCTGTGGCGATGAATCTTGTACCGGGCCGATTCTCCACTCCGCCATACTGCCGGACAATGAAGTTCCGGCAGCGGCGAAGGCCGACCTGGTATTTCGCCATATCTACGCGACCATAAAGCGACGGCCCGATTTCGCCGCCGGCAAAGCTCGGTTGAATCCAGCTGACAGCCATCACGACAACCTCGCGATCGTGAATTCGCTGTCATGCTGCGGAGGCTCCTGGCTCTCATTCATGCTGTGTGAACCAGCGCTCAGGATGACGTTGCGGTACATGGTCAGACAGTTATTGCCGAGATCGGCATTACCGGCTAGCGACATGCTGATTGCCGCCGCCAGCCTCCACGCCAGCGCCTCAATAAAAATGTTGTCGTACATATTTACATCAGTGATGCGTGAAACGTACTTCAGCCAGGCGCTCGGCTCGTCCGTAAAAATCATCCGGCCAGTGCCATCGGTATTGGCTCCAACTTCGTACTGAACGCGCAGCGCAGCGGTGGGATTGCGTATGCCACTCACCATAATCCCGATGATGCGCACGCAATCAGTTGGATATGCGTAGGCATACTGCCAGTCCGGCGGCGGCGTACCGGCATCCGCCAGCGCCACACGCTTGGTTGCAAAGTTCCAGGCAAAATCGCTCAATACAGAATCACGGCAGTCCGCATAGTAGAGGTTACAGATGTCCGCTTCTTTCGACTTCTCCGTCAGGCTGTTAATGCTGCGGCTGTTGCCGATGTTGCCCAGCGCCAGATTGCAGATCTCGACTTCAGAGGCCATTAGTCGTTACCTCCGTATAGCGTGTCGGCGGCGCTTTTTTGCTGCTCCGCCTGCGCTGGCGCCAGTGCCATATCGGTGATTTGCAGATCGGCTGTGCGATGGGTACCGTTTTCACTTTCACGAGCGGAAACGCCTTTGATTACAGCCTTGCAGGTCAGCATAACTTCAGTACCGACAGACTGAGGATCTGCCTTAAGTTTGTTCAGCGTATCGTTATTAAGGGTGATGCACAGACCCCACGGATAATCATCGCGAGTATGCGTTTCACCTTTCTCATCCTGGTAGGTGTCGGTGCCAGTTTTGAGGTTTACCAGTTCCATGATCAATCCTGCCTACAATAAAGGGGCCGCAGCCCCTGTTTCACTTGAGGCTTAAATGCCCAGCTCTTTGCGTTTCTCTGCAATTTTTTCCCGCAGCGTGTCGGCTTTCGTATTGAAGTGCGGTTTCTCGTTGAACAACTCTTCGTACTGCTGGCGCAGCTGCTCCAGCTCTTCATCAACTTCAGGTTGCTGCTGAGGACTTTCGACCAGCACAGTAGCGCGCCCCTGCTGTTTTGCTGCCTCTGCTGCAGCATTCAGCGGTCTCAGGCGGCTACCCGGAACGCCGCCAAACTCGATCTCGGTCCCGACCTCAAGCAATGCACCATCAATAAAAGACTTTTCCAGCACTTCGTAACGTGGATTTTCAGACATCTGTCACCTCAGGAGGAACGAGTTAAGCCGTCTGTGTACGGCGTGTTTGCATCCACATCAAGCACCAGCCCAGCAGTGAATTTGCCAGCAGTAAGTGGGCCACCAGCTACTACATAATTAACACGCAGATAACGCTGTACACCCCCAGGCACTTTTGTAGTAATTCGCGCACCAGCAGTCAGAACGTCAAGAGATTTGGCGTCGGATTGCACCAAAACATGAGGGTTTGCAAAGTCTTCAGTCCGCGCCGTTTCCAGTACAATTTGAACCGTTGCGTCACTGTCAGCGGTGGCTGAAACATCAACCTGAGCGAACAGTTCAATCGGATAGCCGATACCGATATCACGGAAATCACCCGCAATCGGTCCCAGATCAATAATGTCAGTAGACGCTGCTGATTGAGTCACCGCCTGCGCCTCAGAAAACATCAGTAATTTATCGAGAATCATATTTGCTCCTGTTAGCTGATATCGGGCCGCACTGCGGCCCAGCCAGGGTTTACTGAACGCGGGATTCAGTGTTTAACAGCGCATCGCATTCGCGGATGGGAATGCCACGGAAATCACGCCAGAAAATACCCTCGGTCTCTTTAACCTTGATGCCGAGCGATGGTTTCTCTACTGCCTGAACGTCCAGATACTCGGCAATATCGCGATTCATATAGATAGCTGAGCGCCCCATCTGAAGATTTGGTATGCGATGAACGGCCTTGATCAGCAGCTTCACAATGTCAGCCGCTTCAGCGCTGCCACCAGCCAGATCGCTGGTATCGAGGTTTGCGATGCGAACGGCATAGCGCCAGTCACGCACTGTCATACCAGCATCCCATTTGTAATGCGTACGGTAGCCCTGATACTTGCCACCGCGATCATCAGTCAGGGTCTGCTCGCCCAGATCCTTATGATTCAGACCGGCTTTCGAGCCTTTTGGATAGATGCCATGCACGGTATTGTCACCCCAGCAGATCAGCCAGACAGATGCGTTATCCGTTTGGGTACCACCGGCATCAATAATGTTTTTGCCGCTTGCTGCGCTCTTATCGTTATAACGTGGGGCCAGGCCCATAAATCGCTCAGGGTTTAATGCTGTGTTGCCATAAAAGATGGTCTCAGCCATTTGCTGATTCATAGCTTCCAGGAATGCGCGATCTTCTGACAGACGGAATTGCGCAGTATTGCCGTTCAGATCTGCCAGCGCTTTATCGACTTCTGCATAAGCTTCCAGCATGCCGCAAGCGTCAGTAACCTGCGCCGTGGTAGATTTGCTTGACTGTACGCCGTAGTTCAGCAAACGCCATGTGGCAGCTGGCAATCCGGTTCGCACGGTAGTTCTGTGACCGGTCGGCAGGTTACCCTCGACCCACATCATGTCCTGCAAAATTGGGTTAGTTTGAGCCAACAGTTCAACGATTTTGTCGATCTTCCCGTTTGGGTCGAGTCGCTTTGCAACGTCAACCAGCGTTGCAGCAGTGATACCTTTTACAGCCATTTATCTGTCCTCACTTGTTTCCATAAAGCACTTCAGCAGCGCTGAGCTGGCCGGTGGTGCCGGGTGACACCATGCTGTCTTCTGACATGGTTTTGCCGACGTTGACGCAGAACCGCACCAGATCCGGGTGATTCCCCAGCCCAGTGCTGTTCAGGTATTCCTTCAATTCGGGTGTGCCGAACGTATCAAGTGCCCGCTGGGCAACGCTCAGGTTTGACGTAAGTTTGTCGCCACCAATTTCTTTGTCCGCTTTAACCGTGGCGGCCCACTCTTCAGTCTGGGTCTGCCAGGCTTCAACCTGTCGCTGCTGCACGCTTTCAAGCAGCTTCGGATAGATACCGACAAGTTTTTGCGCTTGCTCGTTGGTCAGGTTCAGCTCACGCGCCACCGGCTCGAATTGTTCCAGCGCTGCAGTGTCCAGCTCAGCGCCATCTGGCGCCGTAAATTCATACTTCTCAGGCGCGCCTTCGGACTTTTTGTCTTTGTCAGCGTCAGCTGGTTTATCGTTGTCCTTTTCTCCTTCTGGCTTCTTGCCTTCAATGGGTGCTGACTCAGCGCCTTCAGCCGGAGCATCGCCAGCCGGCTCTGTACCTGGTTCAGTTACCTGCTGTGCTGGCTCGGATGCCGCTGGCGCAGCGCCACCGTCGGCGGGTTGCTCTTCACAAAGGCGTCGGAATAAGAGACGTTGAAAAAGATTCATGGTCACTCCTGTTTAGCGGCCTCGTCAGCCATCTTCAGATATTGATCCGGGCAGTGCTGCATTACACGCTGAAACAGCGCCAGTGCCAGATTGCGCTGCCCTTCGTTGAATGCGGTTACGTGCGGATCTACAGCGAACGCAGGAGCAAATACTTTGCCCTGCTCCAGCACCTGCCAGACAACGCGGCGGCCTTGCTCGCTGCTCATGACGTAGCGAATATCGTCAGCGTCACGCTGCTCGCGGATCTGCTGCGCCTTCTTCTGCGCTTCAGTGAGCTGCTGCTCGTCGTCGTAAAGCTCGGTCATTGCTGCTGCGCTCCCGCTGCGCCTGCCAGCGCGCTTAATGCGCTGGGCTCAGATGTCTGGGCTTCGCTGAGAGTTTTTGCACCCTGCGCTGCCGTCATGCCCATTGCGGCGGCCTGCTGCATTTGCTGCTGCTGCGCACGCTGCTCGCGGATCTGCTGCACCTGCTCATCAGGCAGAATGACCGTCGCTGATACGCCGGACATTTCTGCGTAGCTGTCGATCGCCTGGTCAACGTCCAGTTTGTCGAGCGCTTCGGGTTTGAACTGCGCCAGCTGACCAACAAAGCCAACTGTCTGCGCCAGACTGCTCAGGCCAATGGATTTTTGCGCCTGCGCCATGACAGATATGTACTCGACGCGCAGCGGCATCCCCTGCATCACGTCTGGCGGTGGCGGCAGCATGTTTTTCTTCACCATCATGGAAAAAGCGCGATCGATGAGCGGGTTCAGGCATTCGTCATTCAGGCGCTCAAGCACCGGGCCGAGCATCAGAAGCTTCTCTTCTTTCATCTCGATCACCGCTTCGACGGGCATTGAGCGTGTATTGATGTTTTGCAGCATCATGAACAGATCGACGAAATAAGCGCGGTCGATGACCTGCCGTGTATCCTGGATGTCTGCCAGCAGATCGGCGGTGTTGGGATTAACTAAATAGGCGGGTTTAAACCCATCCTGCCCGCTCATCTGGTCGATATATGTGATGTCGCCAGGCAGCAGAGAAACGCGCTGGTTTTTCAGCGATGAAGGCCCAACCATCGGTGGATTGGTTGCTTTGTCGATAAGCTGGGATTTACGGCGCTGCTCCAGCTGTAGAGCTTTCACCTGGCCGAGCGCCAGCATGCCAGGGCAGGATGAACCGTAGACATCCTCGCCGTTCACTTCCCAACGCGGCGCCATGATCGGGAACTCATCGAAACCAGATTCACGCAGCAACTTATCGCTGTCGCCACCGGCTTCGTAATAGACCGATTTAAACGGCTTGTTCTTTGCGTCCATCCGGCCAGTGTCACGGTTAACGTTTGGATAGACAGCATGCACAACATCGATCCACTGCTCATACGTGCCGCTTTCCCACATCGCTTTAACCGCACGGCTGACGTTATCGAGACCAAATTCCATTACAAGCTGGCGCACAGTCATTGAGAACTCGCGGACTGCAGTATCTACGCTGCCGCGTGCGCTGTTCGCCAGGTAATAACTGCCAATGGGGAAAGCTATCGTGCGGATGATGTCGCGGTCATCTTCGAGAACTGCCATAGCTGCGGTGCCGTATGTACCCAGACTGCCGTACAGCAGTGGCAGGGACTGGTACAGATTCGACTTGTTGAACATATCGTTCATGCGCCGCTGCACTGTTTCGAGCCACATTTTTACCGGCCCATAATCCATCATGTCGGGGTCAGGTGTGGCGAGTTTGAACCACGGACGAGCCGGGCTTGTGATACCCGACATCATGCCGCTAGCAAGCGTGCGGGCTGCCAGCGTTGCGGCGGGATCAACAATCTTTGTGTTGCGGCGGTCGTCGCGATTAACTTCGGACGTCAGGAATCGAGAGCCGCGTGGATTGATGAAATCGCTCAGATCGCGCCAGTGCGGTTCGAATGATGTGCGCTCGTTCTTCAACTGAGCGAGCTGCTTGTTCAGCCGTTCCTGTAAGGTTTCCGCCATCGCCACGCTCCGTTACTGACCCAGCAGCGTTTTGCCAGCGGTATTGGCGGTTGACGTGTCGCCCTGCGCGCCAGTCAGTAGCGTAGAGTTACGCCCGGCAGCCGCACGACGGCGGCGCTGCTCGTCGTCGCGAGCGCTAACAACGGCCTGATCCTGCTCCTGCGGTGCCGCCTGGATTTCTGGCGCGGCTGGCACAGATGGTTTGCTACCCATGCACATATCAATGCTCCTATGGATTATTGTTACCAATTTAATCACATAAGATTTATTATTGACATATCACACAGATATTATTACCTTATAGGTAATCATCTATAGCACGTAAGATCTCCGTAACTGCGCCTTTGCCCATCCTTGCGATGGGCTTTTTTATGCGTAGGGATCGTATTCTGTGATGGCCCTGCCCTGCTGCTGGCCGGGCAAGCTGTGCATCTTCTTCGATACCGGAAATGCGAACGTCAGCGCCAGCGCATCGCCGCAACCGGGCGAACGACCGAGACGGTCTTTTACATCCTCTTTCGGCTCCAGAACGACCTTGCCGTCGACGCGCACTTTGTACTCGACCGCCGACAAATCCTCCGCCGTCTCACGCTCATCCAGCGCGCCGCCCAGCTTAAGCCAGGTCTTCACATTGTTGTACATTTCACCGCGCTTATTCAGCATCTGCGGATCTGTGGACTTGCCGCCGAACGGGATCAGCGTCCACGCCCGCCCCCAGCCGTCACCGATGGACTTCAGGCCGGTTCCGTAACCAAAGTCGATAAACACGGCGTCAGCGCGATACTGGTCCTCGTAGTCAGCGATACGCTTCGCCATAATCAGATCGTCTGTTGTTTTGCTGCCACGCCAGAGCAGTTTGCTGTGCAGCCCCTGCCTCAGATAGATAACCGCGTCGTCGGCACCGGAGTATGCCGGGTCGACGCCGATAATAACCGGTGCGTGCGCCACCTGCGCCTCTGTGACGATGCGAGTTAGCGCCTCTTCGGTCATGCCTGTAGGAATGAACTGTGTTTCTGATGCATCCGGGAATATGCCGCGTACGCGCACTTTGAAGAAGTCGCTGTCCTCGCCATAGTCGGCGGCCCACTTCTCGATCTGCGCTTTGTTGGTACCTTCGACTGTGCGACTGTCGATCTGCTTGCATTTCCAGCGGTGGCGGTATTTGCGGAAGCATTCTCTAAATCTACCGGTATTTCTGGTCGGGTTACCGAACGCCACCCAGATAATTTCCGTGCCTTCGTCCGTCAGCGCGCCCTCGGCTACTTCCCACACCAGGTCCGCAATGTTAGAGGCTTCATCAAACACCAGGATGATGCGCTTGCCTTTGTTGTGCAGACCCGCGAACGCTTCGGTATTGTTTTCGCTCCACGGGATAGCGTCGGCGCGCCAGGCTTTTGTGTGGCTCGGATCGTTGGCATAGATAGCTGTAGCGGTGGTGGTGAACCAGTCGCGTGTGATGCTCAGCCGCTGCCATTTTGCGATTTCCGGCCATGTCTTTGTACGCAGCTGATTCTCGGTGTTTGCCGTCACCACCACCTTACAATCTTCGCAAGTATCCATGCCCCATTTGATGAGCATCGAGATAAATGCCGATTTACCAATACCGTGGCCTGATGCGCGCGCCAGCATCAGCGGTTCAAACCGTGTTGCCGGATTGCTGAGATGCTGCCCTATCTCGTCGAATGCTTCAGCTTGCCAGTCGCGTGGCCCTGTTGCGTCTGCCAGTTCTGTATCGGTTTCTCCCCATGGGAACGCATAGAGCGCATAACCCAGCGGATCGTGAGTGAACCCGGCGATGTCTTCAACAAGCTGCTGCTCAAGATCTGCGGCATCACTCATCGGCTTTATTCCGTTCTGCGGCGCGCTGGCGGGCGGCGGCCAGCTTATCAGCGAGGCTGACATTGACGTTGACATCCAGACGCTCTTTAAACGCATTAACATCAACGTGCTTACCGATCAGCTCCAGATTCTTCACTTTGTCCGGCCATTTAATCGACTTCAGCACACCGATCATCTTTTTCTCATCGCCCTGACCTTCAAACAGCTCCGACACTTTCACACCTGACAGGAACTGGCGCCACGGCTTTGGCCAGGTACTCAACGGCTTCAGCGTCAGGTCATCTTCCATAATGTCGGCGAGATCCAACTCATCGATTTCAAGCAGCCGGCGAAGGACATAATCAGCACTGATGCGCTGACGCTTGTTTCGCTCTTCCATCAGTTCAGCTATCCGTTTTTGAATACGAGGTTCCCGCATGTTGATTGATGCGAACTTTGATGCTGTTGCCGGTGAATACCCTGCATTTATCGCTGCCTGCCGCTGGTTATCGGGTAGCTTGATATATTCCAGGCAGTAACGCTCCTGCTGGTCAGTGAGCGGTTTGTATTGTGTTGACGGTCTTCGGGCCATGATAAAACGCCAATATAATTACCATTTCAGTAATAGTACCACGCAAAAAGAAACCGCCCAATGGCGGTTGTTTCAGTCTGGGTCAAAGCAGGTTAGCGCTTTGATTTTTTGCTTCGCATATCTCTGGGCGAGCTGTTTAGCTACATCGACCAGTGTTGACATGCTGGCGTCTTTGAAGTTCTCCTTAACACTGTTCCAGACTTCTTTTTGACGCAGGTCTGCAATGAAATCGTGACCACGAGATGTAAGCCTCAGGGGTAATACCCCCCAACTACCTCCGTCATCAGCGCCTAAGTAAAGACCGAACCCTGGCTTTCCATCCGTTCGCGCAATCAAGCCTTGGTCATCCAATAAGCGCATATGAAAAACAAATTTAGGATCATTGTAGTTGAAACCAGCTTCTAACAGCTCCCTGATATTCGTATCAGGTTCTGGGCTGTCCTCAAAAGCTATGAGTAGATTCTTCAGATATTCATGGTCAATCTTCATTAACCCTCCTTGTTCCTCATATAACCGCTTTAGCTCATTAAAGTGAACCGCCAGTTATGGAAGAGAAGGCCATTGTCATTACGGTGCCCACCGCCCCTTTCATCTTTTCTTGCGCTCCAGCCTTAAATGCTTCGGCTATAACATCACCGAAGGTTTTACTGCCTGTAAGGCTATCTGGATGCCTTTTTAATGATAGCAATGCTTTTTCGGTAAGGGTGACATTCATATATCCCCCATTTGTTGGCGTATAAATTATATAGCCACTCCTTTCAAGAAACCGGAATGTAGCATCAATAATATCCCGCTCCCTTTGCTTTCTCCTTGACTCGTCTGAATTTGGGTCTGACCAGTAATCCTCATCAACTTCACACCCCCAACGAGAATAATCGAAGTTCATCTCTACAGGAAAATTAAGGTATAAGTGAGCAAAAATATGACCTGTAATCTCATCAAATTTTTCAACGTTAGATTTCATCTATTTCCGCAGCAATTGCCTGTGACATGTCACAGTATTTATACCACCAGTTTCATCTCACGCCATCCGTTTGTTACCCAGCACGCTGAGTCGCCACTGCACGGACATGATGTAACCGGCACTTTATCGCCACATTTCCCGCACCGGTTCTTACTGATAGCCCGGATTCTGCTGC
>Ga0209463_1001584_pt1 | contig 13677 bp, 15 predicted proteins | sample AgamicMgSfrz_FD_187169 | JGI IMG/M metagenome (GOLD analysis project Ga0209463, IMG submission 187169) | Agave microbial communities from Guanajuato, Mexico - Mg.Sf.rz (SPAdes) (version 2) | ecosystem: Host-associated > Plants > Phyllosphere > Phylloplane/Leaf | place: Guanajuato, Mexico... | reverse complement strand
TTCTTCCTGGCTCAGCGGAGCAGTCGGTTCATCAAATATAATCACCTTGGCCTCCTGAATCAGGATGCGCGCCAGCAGAATCATCTGTTTCTCCGCAAGTGTAAGGTCCGCTACCTTTTGTTGAACGGCAATGTCTGCTCCCAATTCCTTAAGGGCTTCAAGCGCACGCTGCTGAAGCTTACGTGGGCTTTTCCACCATCCACCGACTGGTGAAGCCAGCTGGTCCAGCATAATGTTCTCAGCAGCCGTCAGCTGCGGTACCAGTGCAGCATCGACCTCCTGATAGACACAATGAATCCCGTTTGCCTTAGCGTCCCCCGGTGAATTTAGACGTAAATGCTGATCATTTAAACGAATCAGGCCCTGATCCAGTTGGTAGGCACCCGACAGAATTTTCATCAAGGTACTTTTTCCTGCTCCATTGGCGCCTAGCAGTGCATGAATCTCTCCACCTTTTACAGAAAAATCAACGTCTTTAAGTGCAGGAATGCCTGCAAACTGCTTATGAATATGTTCCATTTGAAGCAAAATTGGTGCGGTTGTCATAATGTAGACCTCCAATCCCTCCTCCAGGGAGTCATGCTATCCTTACAATCTGATGTTTTACTTTTCTGCCTGCAAAAAAGCGCACCTCGCGGCGCGCCTCTCTAACGCTGCTTTATTTAGCAGTGATTCCGTATTCCGCCATCCAATCCTTGATGCCCTGTGTACTTCCTCCCCAACCGTCAACATATTGGGACAATTCGGAAGTAGAGATTTGAGTCTCTGGCAGTGCTTCGCGTTGAACATAGACCGGATTGAGGACCACCTGATCTTCAGTCTCATCGCCATTCAGTTTCTGGTAGGCATAACGTACCTGAACACGTCCAATGTCTGTCGGGTCTACCGCTGCGGAAGCAACCCAAGGATTTTTCGGATCCTGAATCATTTGCAAATCCTCATCACTCATGTCGATACCGTAAACTTTAATTTCGTCGCGACCCGCTTGTTGAATTGCGCGTGCAGCCCCTTTGGCAAACTCATCCCAAGCAGCCCAAACGGCTGTGATTTCGCCTTTCGGATATTGCTTCAGAATAGCCTCCATTTTGGCTTGTGTATCCAAAGCCGGGTTTTGTGCTGAGCCAAATGTGGCAATTTCCTTGATGTCTGTATTCTCTTTCATGAATTCGCCGTAAGCAATCTGGCGACGTTCCATAGGCGCGAATCCGGCCACCCATACTTTAACAATATTCCCTTGGCCATTAATATCCTTTTTCATTTGTTCCAGTGTAAGCTCAGCCATCTTCTGGTCGTCCTGAGACAGTACGGTTGCTCCTGGTACTTGGATAGCTGCATCGAACACAACTACTGGAATGTTTTGTTCCACTGCTTTTTTCACACCCGGTTCCAAAAGCGAGTCCCCGTGATCCGTTAAGATCGCATCAAACTTCTGGTTAATTGCGCTGTCCAGCAGAGATACCATCTTGGCTTTATCATTATCGGCAACAAACGTCGTTAGCTCACCGCCGAATTTTTCAATTTCTTCTTTTACCCCTTGTACATATTGCTGCGAGAATGTGCCCGTGTTAAATTCCATAATTAGAGCAATACGTTTGCCACTCAGCGGGCCCGTCACCGCTTCTGTCTTGGGCTTGTCCTCTGATGCTCCGGAAGCTGGAGCTGCCGCCGGTTCTTTTTTGATCCCGCAAGCGGACAATGCCAACGTAAATACAAGCAGAACACTCAACCATACCCATTTCGTATCTTTCTTTTTCATCTCTGTCTCCCCCTATTCGTGCGCTCTCTGTGACCTTGATCACAATAGTTGAGTATTAATATAACGGCTAATCCCTAGTATGTAAATGGGTTTTAACAATTTAAAGCTAAAACTCGCTAAGTTTTTTTGAATATGATGTGGTATATATCCAGTTGTCCCATATTCAAGTAAATAATGGATAGCAAAAAGACCACAAGGAGAGCCTTGTGGTCTTTTGTTTTACAGAATGATGGCAATTAAGCCGCCTGAACCTTCGTTTATGATGCGTCCCAACGTCTCCTGCAATTTGTACCTTGCATTGTCCGGCATCATAGCGATTTTGCCCTGAATACCTTCGCGCACGATGGAATGCAGCGAACGACCAAACATATCTGAATCCCATACTTTGATCGGATCGTTCTCGAAGTCCTGCATCAGGTACCTCACCAATTCTTCACTTTGCTTCTCCGTGCCGATAATCGGTGCAAACTCGGACTCCACATCGACCCGAATCATGTGAATAGAAGGTGCTGTTGCTTTCAGACGAACGCCGAATTTGGTACCTTGGCGAATGAGTTCCGGTTCATCCAGCGCCATCTCGGCGAGCGAAGGTGCCGCAATGCCGTAGCCGGTCGTTTTGACCATCTCCAAGGCTTCAGCGAAGCGATCATATTCCCGCTTGGCATGAGAGAATTCCTGCATCAACTGCAGCAGATGATCTTTGCCTCTGATTTCAATGCCGACCACTTCCACGAGGATCTGATCGTATAATTCATCAGGAGCGTACAGATCAATCTCAGCCACACCTTGACCCATGTTCATGCCGCTGAGTCCCGCGCGGTCGATGAACTCATACTCCATGAACTGGGAAACCACCCGGTCCACGTCACGCAGTCTACGAATGTCTTTCACCGTGTCACGCACGGAATTTTCATAGTTGTTGCGCAGCCAGTGGGTTTCATTCAAGACCATAACCCAGCTCGGCAGATTAACATTAACCTCATGTACAGGGAACTCATACAGGACTTCACGCAGCACGCCTGTCACATCATCTTCCGTCATCGTGGCCGCGCTTAATGTCATGACCGGAATATCATATTTAGCTGCCAATTCACTTCGCAATTGAAGAGCTTCTTCACTGCGAGGACGGGTAGAGTTGATGATCAGCACGAACGGTTTGCCAACCTCTTTCAGTTCGGCAATGACACGTTCTTCCGATTCCACGTAGGAACTGCGGGCAATCTCGGCAATTGTGCCATCTGTAGTAACCACAACACCCAGTGTGGAATGCTCCTGAATGACTTTGCGCGTGCCAATCTCAGCTGCTTCCTGGAACGGGATTGGCTCTTCGAACCAAGGCGTAGAGATCATGCGTGGTCCATTCTCATCCTCGTATCCTTTGGCCCCCTCAACTGCGTACCCCACACAATCCACGAGGCGGACATTGACGTCCAAGCCCTCGGCCACCTTGATCTGAACCGCATTGTTCGGAACGAATTTCGGTTCTGTCGTCATGATCGTTTTGCCTGCTGCACTCTGTGGCAGCTCATCTACTGCGCGCCCGCGGTCAGCCTCGTTTGTGATGTTCGGCAGAACGATTGTTTCCATGAAACGTTTAATAAATGTAGATTTCCCTGTCCGGACTGCGCCGACAACCCCGAGATAGATATCCCCTCCGGTCCGCTCAGCAATGTCCTTAAAAATGTCCACTTTCTCCAATGAAATCCCCTCCCTAAATTACTCCGAAGGAAAAATGCTAAAGAGCATCCGCTTCGTTTTTTCAATCAGAAGACTGAAATCCCTGCAACGGTAGAGCCGCCTTTGTGAGTGCCCGGAAGTCGTCCGCCGCCGAACGTTGCATTCTGATGAAACCGGCGAAAGCGGCGTTAACTCGTACATGCAATTGGACTAGTATCATCTTATGTATCCGTATGCAGCAATATGACGCGTTTTTTTGTTTTTTTCTCAGGTCTTTAACCTCTGGGAAGTCGCCCCGCTCTCGGACTGCGCGTCATTATTTCAATCTACTTTATGAACATCGAATCGTATTTATGCTGGTTTCATTCATTTCGATTTGGGGTATCGGTGCGTTGGAGTTATAGGTATACTATGAAGGAAACATGATTACAGAGCCGAGCTGAGATGGATTGAAAACGAGATGAGAAAGGTGAGATGAGCATGGCACAGATTAAAATTTTCGGCATACGAGAGCAGCTGAATCCAATAAAAGAACAGCTATCTAACGTGATTCATTCCGTTCTGATGGATGTGCTGGGACTGCCAGAGACCAAACGGTTCCATCGTTACTTCCCCATGGATGCGGAGGATTTCCAGTACCCACCAGATCGATCAGCAGCATATACGATAGTTGAAATCAGCATGTTCGAAGGAAGATCTGTTGAGACAAAGAAAGATTTAATCCAGCAATTATGTAAACAAATCAATGAGAAACTCATGTTGTCTGTCCATGATTTGGAGATTACCATTTTCGAAACACCACGAGCTCACTGGGGCATCCGCGGAATGACCGGCGATGAACTTGAGTTGAACTACAACGTTGAGGTCTGATGAGATACTCCAAACGGTTTACTCAAGTTCCTGAGAGCTTATATGCACCCAAAAAAAAGAGATACGCCTCGGTGAGGTGTATCTCTTTCTTAGGTTCATTTCATCTAAGGTTTGTCTTGTGCCACTGGAGCATTATTCTTCCAGGTATAACTGACAGATTTTACAGGAACAAAATGGGAGTGCTCCAGCAAAAACTCGCGCACATCATCAACCTCTGCTGGAGAACGATCCGATTTCTCCACCGCTTGCATGATATCGAAGGCATAATCAACATACACCTTGCCTTCACCATCCATGATAAATGGTAACTCCTGACCGGAATATACACTGTTCAGTGTAACCTCAGGAGCACCTGCCTGAGCGGCTTGTTTCATGTCTACAGCGTAGAGACCGGTGTACAATTCCTCCCCGGCAGGCAGTTTACCGTTATGTACTGATTTATATTGATTAACCATGCGCTGTACATCATTAACCTTCTGTACTGTCTTCAAGTCCATTACTTTTACAGTGGGTGCTGTCTCTTCATTTTGAATAAGGAAGTAAGCGCTCCCACCACTTTCAAAAGCAGTACCTGGAATTTCGTCCAGATAACCTTGCTGTTTCAACTTCGGTAGATCCACTCTGAATTTTTCATATTTCGGCGTCTCCATATCCGCATTAATCATGGGCAGAATGCCCTGATCCTTCTGAAATGCCTCTACAGCACTCTGTATCCGATTCACACTCTCCCTGTATGCGATTTTGGGATCATCATTACTCTGGGAGGGATACATGCAACCACTCACTGTAGCAACCATTAAAATTAACAGAAGACAGCGGACCCCCTGGATCCCGTACCTCCACCCCGAACTCATGAAGAGCCTATCTTTGTTTTCGTTCATCCGCATCCTCCTTGAATCTGAAGAGTCCAACGGGAAACCTATCCAATGGAGCTCCATTCAGGTTAGTTTCAGAACCAATCGTCATTCTCCTGCTGCTGGCGTTCCAACTGCTTACGTATTGCAGCTTTGAGCGGATCTTCCGGAACATGAACAGACACTGATCCCCTCACCTTGGCCTGACAAGCAAGACGAGTTCCTGCTTCCAGCAGGGAACCCAGTTTCCTTTGTTCAGCATCTGTAGGAGGGTGCAGAGCCTGTAGCTGATCACCATCCACGTTGACCTTGCACATTAGACAAGCGGCTTTTCCGTCGCAACGGGTTGGAATTTTCACTCCAGCACGACGTGCGGCACTGAGCAGGTTCACTCCCGCTTTTAGGCGGATGCTTTTATTTTGCGGTAAAAATGTAATCGTGTGCTCCATCCTTTTGCCTCCTCCCACCTATGAAGTCCATGCAAAACCGACCAACGCTTCTACCTCAGCGGAGAATCGGCTTGTCCACACATTATGCTTACCCAATGAAGCCAGTAAGGGTTGATGCAACTGTGGATCTTTCCGAATTGCTTCGGCAATAGGCTCATAACGGTCAGCTCGACCTCTCAGCAGATTAAAAAGCAACTCATGCGCAAGGGGCATCAATCGTAAAGTGTAAGTACCAAGTTGAGCTTGAGGGGCATGGTGAACCAGGAGCTGTTCAATCTCAATCCGGTACCAGCTCTGCCGAGACCATACTTCAAACCCGCCCACGAGTTCAAGTGCACACTCTCCGACTTGATAATGACTCAGCAAAGAAGCATAAGGCCCCGTTCGATCTACCACCGGTTTATCCAGTGCGATTCCTGGGGCGGACTGATGCAGCCCATGCGCAGCAGCCAGATCAGCGTACACGTCAATATCTCTGGGAGCCTGCTGCAACTCGACCTGCTGCAACAGTAATCCGCAGCTCCCCCCAAGCAGCCAAGTATAAGGTGCTGCATTCCAGGTTTTTGCTATTTCCAGCAACGCAGCGTGCAATTCCGGATAGCGCCCTATAAGGCCCTCTGTTTCCTGCGGTCCCACCCGGCTCACCTTCCCTTCATCCGTTTTCATTGTGTCAGTTCTTATGGTGTCCTTATGCGGATGTTATGCTACAGGCAGGAAAAAGATCAAGTGAGCGATGCAATTCCGCCGAAAAAACCAATCAGCATAATCAAAAACGCGATTAATGACAGAATCCCTCGTACAATGCCTTTGGTTTTGGCTCTTGCGAAGGTTATCAGGAATACAGACAATCCCATAATCAGAATCGCAACCAATGACAGCCACATCTTGTCCATTGCGCTCATAATCCAGCAGTCTCCCCTTCAATCCGTTATTCATCACTGACACGGTGACAATTGAAATTATTATAACACGAAATTCAGAGGACTTTTCCAAAAAAAAGACAAAAAGAAAGCCAGCAACAGCTGACTCATCTTTTTGTCTTACATACCCACTTGCAGATGCAAAAACGATCTATTATTTTTTCATCATCATTTTCATTAATGACTCCATGCTGTTTGGATTCAGTCCGCTCTTTTTGACCGCACTTACAATATCCTGAACCGTATCTTCAGATACCGGAACTTTCGCCATGGCCGATACTTGTTTGATCAATTGGCGCAACTGAGCTTCATTCTGCATGGTGGACGGTTTTACTGTGCTCGCCAATTTCTTGACAGCACCTTCTGTAATTGTTTTGCCCGTTTTTTTGTTGATCGCTTTCAGTGCATCCTTAGAAATGTTGTTACCCATTCGTCTCCCCTCCTCCGGCAATACTCATGTGTATAGTATGAGTGTACCCGTGAAAAGGTGAATAAGCTTCTTGATCTCAAGTGAGTGAAGCAATCGTGAATCAGGAATGCCACTGCTCCCATGTTTCCAGTTTCATAACTTCCATTTCGGTCTTGGGATCTCGGCCCATTAGTGCCTCAACAGCATCACGCGGCTCACGATTCTGAAAGAGAACATGGTACAGTTGATCCGCAATCGGCATCTGTACCCCATATTTTTGAGAGATAAAATAGGCTGCTTTTGTCGTACGAATTCCTTCTACTACCATTCCCATGGAATTCAGCACATCCTCAAGCTTTTGTCCCTGCCCCAGCATGGAACCCGCCCGCCAGTTACGGCTATGTTGGCTCGTCGCGGTAACGACCAAGTCACCGATTCCTGCAAGGCCCGAAAACGTAAGCGGGTTGGCTCCCATCTCCACGCCAATCCGTGTGATTTCTGCCAAACCGCGAGTCAATAGAGCTGCTTTTGCATTATCTCCGAAGTCCAGGCCATCCGACATCCCTGCACCAAGTGCGATAATATTCTTGAAAGCACCTGCCAGCTCTACACCAAGCATATCCCGATTCGTATACACACGGAAATAAGCATTCATGAATAAAGCCTGAGCGGCATCTGCTGCGGCTTTGTCCAGTGAAGCCACAACCACCGTTGTAGGACAGCGTTTGACCACTTCTTCAGCATGACTCGGACCCGAAAGTACAACGATATGCCCTTCTTCGCACTCAAGTTCCTCGGAGATCACCGTCGACATCCGTTTGAGGCTTTCCGTTTCAAATCCTTTGGTTGCATGAATTATTAACATGTCGGGCGTATAATACGCCTTGAGTTGGTTGACTACCGACCGCATGGCTGAGGAAGGCGCAACAATTAAAACAGCAGAAGCACCCTGAACCGCATCCCCCATATTTGTCGTTGCCTGAATGCGGGTTGATAACTCTGCTCCAGGAAGAAAACGACTGTTCCGATGCTGGTTGTTAATTTCGGCGGCCTGCTCTTCACCACGTGTCCACATCGTCACTTCCAGCCCATTGGCGGCCAGCACACTTGCGAGAGCGGTCCCCCAACTGCCTGCGACCAGGACGGCAACTTTTTTAGACAACGCGTTTTCCACCCCCAGGTTTGTTCGACCCTAATTTATTTTCCTGTCCACTGGCAAGCTTCGCAATGTTGGTGCGATGTCTCCAAAAAGCAAACAGACAAATAATCAGACTTCCCCAGAATAAATTCATGGAATATCCCGGGAACACTAGGATGAAGATCGGTGTTAAAGCCACGAAAATAAGAGAACCCAGTGAAACATAACGTGTCAAAACGATGGACAGGATTGCAATAATTCCGGCAGATACTGCAGGAACGATGGCAAGAGTAGCGAGTACGCCAATTGCTGTTGCAATTCCTTTTCCCCCACGGAATCGGAAGTAGAGCGGCCAGTTATGTCCAGCAATCGCTGCTATACCACAAATTGCAGGGATCCATTCGGAACCGTCACTGAGCCACACTCCAATCCATACAGCTGCAATCCCTTTAAGGACATCCAGGAGCAGGACAAGAATAGCCGGGCCTTTACCCAATATTCGCAATGTATTGGTAGCACCTGCGTTTCCGCTGCCATGCTGACGAATGTCGATCCCCCGTATTGCCTTTGCAAGGAGGACACTAAAGCTGATTGAACCGAGTAAATAGCTCAGTACAATCGCTGCGATTGGTAAAATCACAAACTTCTCCCCTAACCTTCGTCGGACTTCCTCCGAGTAAATATGCGAATTGGCGTACCTTCAAAATCAAACGCTCCGCGGATTTTATTCTCCAGGTAACGCTCATAAGAGAAGTGCATCAATTCCGGATCGTTCACAAAAATAACCATGGTTGGCGGTTTAACAGCAACCTGTGTCACATAGTTAATCCGCATTCTGCGTCCTTTGTCTGTAGGCGGCGGATTAATAGCCACTGCATCAGATACAACATCATTAAGCAAGTGCGTCTGAACGCGCATTGAATGCTGCTGAGCTACACGTGTTACCACAGGAAGCAATTTTTGTAAGCGTTGTTTCGTTTTGGCTGACAAAAAGACTACGGGAGCATAAGTCATAAACAGGAAGTGATCCCGAATTTTTTTCTCAAACTCATTCATCGTTTTATCCGTTTTATCAACCACGTCCCACTTATTCACAACGAACAAGGAAGCTTTACCAGCTTCAAATGCATAACCTGCAATATGCTTGTCCTGTTCAATGATGCCTTCCTCACCGTTAATTACGATCAAAACGACATCAGCACGTTCAATGGCACGCATCGCACGCATAACACTGTATTTCTCGGTAGTTTCATACACTTTACCACGTTTACGCATACCTGCTGTATCAATCAGCACGTAACGCTGCCCATCTTTTTCGAACGGTGTATCGATGGCATCGCGCGTCGTTCCGGCCACATCACTAACGATAACACGTTCCTCACCCAAGATGGCATTCACCAATGAAGATTTACCTACGTTTGGACGTCCGATTAGAGCAACACGGATGACATCTTCATCGTATGTCTCTTCCTCAAGTTCCGGCAGTTTTTCAACGATGGCATCCAGCAAATCACCTATACCCGTACCATGACTTCCGGATACACCGATGGGATCACCGAATCCAAATCCATAAAACTCATAAATGAGCTCACTGCGCCCAATATTATCCACTTTGTTAACGGCTACAACAATGGGCTTGCCTGAGCGGTACAACATCTCTGCGACTTCTTCGTCAGATTGCGTAATTCCTGCTTTTGCATCACACATGAATACAATAACATCCGCTTCTTCAATGGCGAGCTCTGCCTGCATCCGAATTGATTTAAGAATGACATCCTCGCCGTCGATTTCGATACCACCTGTATCGATAATACTGAATGGTTTACCGTTCCATTCACCGATTCCGTAGATCCGGTCACGGGTAATACCCGGCTTGTCTTCCACAATGGCCAGTCTGTCGCCGATAATCCGATTAAAAATAGTGGATTTACCCACGTTCGGTCGCCCGACAATTGCCACAACGGGTCTTGCCATACATTCCACTCCTCCTGTCCATACTTACGTTACTCATCATAGCAAAAAACACATGTCTTGGCTAACCTTTCATGCCAAGAATGCTCACAATAACAACAATCGGCGAACCCGCTGGGGCTCGCCGATCTTGCTTTTATTGTTCAGCAAAATATGCAGTATAACTAAGAACCATGCATGAATAACTTATTTGAATTTGCTGAGTTTGTCACCGAAACGTTCGCCAAGTGTGATACTCATACCTTGATTGCTCAAGGAAACGTTCGGGTTGTTGATTTCTTCACGCGGAGCATTGTTTCTAGCAGGTCTCTCAGCTTTAGGCGCTTGGGCAGGAGCTTCTTCAGTTTCCTTGATGCTCAGGCTTACACGTTGCTCAGCAGGGTTCATGTCGAGAATCTTAACTTGAACTTCCTGACCTTCTTTCAACACTTCGTGTGGAGTGCCGATGTGTTTGTGGGAGATTTGTGAGATGTGCACAAGTCCCTCAACACCAGGAGCGATTTCAACAAATGCACCGAAATCAACCAGACGTTTTACAACACCTGTTACGATATCGCTAGTGTTGAATTTCTCGCCAGCTGTTTCCCATGGTCCTGGTTGAACAGCTTTCATGCTCAGGCTGATTTTACCTTTTTCAGGGTCAACCTTCAGCACTTTAACGCTGACTTTGTCACCTTCGGAAAGGACGTCGGATGGTTTGTCCACATGAGTCCAAGCGAGCTCGGAAACGTGAACCAGACCGTCAACTCCGCCTACATCAACGAATGCACCAAATTGAGTCAAACGTTGTACTGTACCTTCGATAACTTGGCCTTCTTGCAGACCAGCCATAACCTCAGCTTTGTTAGCTTCGAATTCTTGCTCCAGAACGTCTTTTTGGGAAAGGATCACTTTGTTGTTCTCACGATCGATCTCTTTCACTTTAACGCGCAGTGTGCGTCCTTTGTAGTCGCTGAAGTCTTCTACGAAATGGCGCTCAACCATGGAAGCCGGGATAAATCCGCGTACGCCCACGTCTGCTACCAGACCGCCTTTTACCACATCAGCTACAACAACATCGAATACATCTTGGTCTTCAAAATGCTTTTGCAATTGATCCCAAGCGTTTTCGCTGTCGATTGCACGTTTGGACAAAACGAGTTTTTCTTTCTCGTCGTCGATGCTAAGTACTTTAGCTTCAACTTCTTGTCCAACTTCTACTGCATCAGACGCGCTGTCAACATGCAATGAGGACAGTTCGCGAATTGGAATTACACCGTCATATTTATATCCAATGCTCACATAGGCTTGGTTATCTTCCAATTTGACGATGGTTCCTTTTACGGTATCTCCTTTTTTCAAGGAAACGAATTGATCCAACTCATCTTGGGTTGCTTCTTGATTTTTCATTTCTTCCGACATGTCAAATACCCTCCTCAATTCAAAAACCCCATTATATTCAAACCTGCCTAAAGCAGAGTTCAAAACACTTTCAACGCTGAATGGCTCGGATTAGTTTCCCTCAAAAAAATGGAAACATGCATTCAGACTTTCGGCGAAGAGCAAATTATTTGCTCGGCACGCCCGTTTCCACCATTTCATTAATTTTGGACATAATCTTTTCAGTTGCTCTTTCCAGTGCATCACCAGAAGGATCTTCCTTAAACTCGTCCAAATTCACCGGTGCTCCATACACAACTTTCATCTTACGAAAAAGCTTGTAGTTGCCGATAATAGCAGTAGGGATAACGGTGGCACCACTCCGAAGAGCGAAGCTCGCTGCACCTTTTTTGCCGATGCCTCCATCGTTGTGCCGGCTCCCCGATGGGAATATGCCGAGTACTTCACCGTTACGCAAAATGTTTAGTGAAGTTTTGATGGATTCCTTGCTAACGCCCCCACGCTTAACGGGAAACGCGCCCACAGCCTTAATGATCTTGCCCAATACCGGAACATCGAACAATTCACTTTTGGCCATAAAGCGTACCTGCCGGCGAATTTTAATACCTACCGTTGGAGGATCAAAGTTACTGATATGATTGGAACATAAAAGTACGCCGCCCTCTTGCGGGATATTCTCCCGTCCAACTGCTTCCAGGCGGAAAAGAATGGTGTAAATGATCCGCAGTAATGTGCTGCAAAATGTGTAAATCATAGACCAACCTCTCCTCTGACCATTGTGCAATAAGATACGATTTTGTCAACCACTTCATGAATACTCATCTTGGTTGTATCAAGAACGGTTGCGTCCTCGGCACAGCGAAGTGGGGATATCTCCCGCTCTTCATCCAATTTGTCACGTGTGGCAATGTCTCGCTCTAATTGCATTAACGTCAGTCCTTCAGAGGGGTCCAGTTCTTTGAAGCGGCGAAGTGCGCGCTCTTCCACACTGGCAGTCATGAAGATTTTCACTTCCGCATCGGGCAATACTGTCGTTCCGATATCGCGTCCATCCATGACGACGCCCTTGCGCAAAGCCATTTGCCGCTGAGTATCCACTAATTGCGAACGCAGCCCCTCGATTTGCGCATATCGGGACACGATCCCCGTAACTTCACGGGAGCGGATTTCCGAGGTAACATCTTCCCCGTTACAGAACACTTTCTGTCCGCCCGGGTCCGGCTGTAAATCAATGACCAGTTTGTGGGCTTCTTGAAGCACCTCTGTTACATTATCCGGAGAAATCCCTTTCCGAATCATGTGTAGGGTTACCGCACGGTACATTGCGCCAGTATCGACGTAAATATACCCGAGCGCCTCTGCAACCAATCGGGCCACGGTGCTTTTCCCGGCACCAGCAGGTCCGTCAATTGCAACGTTCATCTTCCCGTTCTCTGATGTGTTCTGGCTTGCCAACGGGGCATTCCTCCTCAAACGATAAGCCTCAATAAAAAAACAGGCATTGCCTGCATCGTGAAAATTATACCACACTATACACATGGATGCAAAAACAGCCAATTCAGTAATGTTCCTTTTCCGTTGAAAGCTTCATATGAATTGGTGTTCCCTCCATTCGGTCGATCTGGGTCACATTTCGTTTGAAATAGGGAACCTGAAGCAGCAATTGGTAAACCACCAACAACAAGAACAAAACAGAAATTAGTTGAAGAAGCCTTCTTTCCATCCGTTTGGAAAACACGTAGTAAAGACGCTCGTATCTTCGGGATGTACGTCGGTGATTCATACCCAAACACCTCCGCTTTTCCCATTACGGTTCCCTCCGTATTTCCTTTTTATTCAAATACAGTGCCCTTACCTCGTTCGATAATCCAACTGCCGCTCAAAGCAAAACTTAATGATTTTCTGACGCTCCGAATCTGTAATTTGGGTAAACTTCAACATGCAGAGCTGTCTGCCAGACTCCAGGGTTTTGATGCGAACGACTTCCGCTTCGAAAGCCACATGTTCAATCGTGGAATTCCGGTAGGGAACAAGCAGCCAGCAATTCAATTTTTGTCCTTCCGCGATCGGGAAGTTTGGTTCTCCATAGATAGATAATCCCCCGCCACCTATATCCTCAGTCAATCCCACCGCACGAGTCAGGTCTTCGGCTTGAATGGCTAATTCAAGATTTGCATGAACACGCAGGAAGCTGCGTCGCTGTATTTTAGAGATATCATCAGGCAGCGGCTTACGTATACGCACTAGTCTTAC
>Ga0209463_1001580_pt1 | contig 13725 bp, 9 predicted proteins | sample AgamicMgSfrz_FD_187169 | JGI IMG/M metagenome (GOLD analysis project Ga0209463, IMG submission 187169) | Agave microbial communities from Guanajuato, Mexico - Mg.Sf.rz (SPAdes) (version 2) | ecosystem: Host-associated > Plants > Phyllosphere > Phylloplane/Leaf | place: Guanajuato, Mexico... | reverse complement strand
AGGAGATGAAAAAAGCAAATCCTGGTATTGACGCAAAGAATCTAGAAATTGGATCTACGGTCAATATCCCTATTGATGCAAGAGAACCTGGAAACGCCACACCTAAAATACGAAAGCATATAGTTCAAGAAGGTGAGACCCTGTTTTTAATAGGAAAGCAATATGGTGTCAATGAGGAGGAGATGAAAAAAGCAAATCCTGGTATTGACCCAAAGAATCTTGAAATTGGGTCTACGGTCAATATCCCTATTGATGCAAGAGAACCTAGTAACGATTCTGCTAGCACGATTATATATAGGGTTCAACACTACCCAGATAAAGGGCGTTATGACACTATTGAAAAAATAGCGAAAAAATTTAAAATAAACCCAATTGTAATTAAAGATGCGAATCCAAGAATAAATATAAATAAAACACCTGATGGAGGGTCTAGAATCTTAATCCCCATTGCAAGTGTTCCAATACCATCTGAACATGTTGCCATAACTTCAAACCATCATAAAGTTTGGAATTTCTTTATAAATGAAGGTTTTTCAGCAACAGCAACAGCTGGAATCATGGGTAACTTACAACAAGAGTCTGGCATGGACCCTAAAAAAAATCAACTCAATGGTGGACCTGGACGAGGAATTGCCCAGTGGGAAACTAGTAGAGATGGAACAGGACGTTGGGATGATTTAACGCGTAAAGCTCATGGTCGAGAGCGTGATTTAAATGTTCAACTTGAAAATATTTTATATGAGTTAACAGAAATAAGCTGGATAAGTGGAATTTTGGAGAGCTTTGGTGGTATGAATAGCTTAAAGAAAATGGACATTTATCAAGCAGTAGTTACTTTTGAACAAACATTTGAACAGGCAGGTAAACCTTCATTTCCTGAGCGTTTTGCATTTGCTAATTCCATTTACCGGAGTTTAGCAAGTAATGTAAGGGAATAAGAGCATGAAGGAAATCAACATTGGCAGCCTTGTTCTTAAATTAGATTAAAAGTTATATCTGTAAAATAATCTTTAATTAGATAACAGCGAATAGTACAAATATTATGTCCTGTACTTGGTTGGCAAATTTAGCCGCATGAAACCGAATGCGGAAACGAAAATAACCATCTAAAAAAACTAAACTTTTTGTTTATTTATGGATTGAATTGAACTACTTAACGCTTAACACCTTGCTGGACTGTTTAAAGTGTTAGTAGTTCAATTCTCTATCAATATCATACAACAGTGATTTATTTTATATTAGCCCCAAACCTAATCGAGGAAGATAGCCCACTTTTCCACTTTTCAAAATTTGTACTTGGTCATAGAATAGAGCACCACCCCATGGTCCTTCTTCATCGGTTGTGCTTGGGATTTTCCATCTCAAAGAGATGACTTCAGTACCTCTAGGAACAGGAACAGAAACCGAAGGAGATTCAAATTTAGGTTCTGACATAAGCTCTAGATCATTGGTAACTAAATGCAGTCTTTTTGTATATGTTTTCACCAATTCTGTTCGATACAAGGCCAAATGAGCTAATTCTATTACCTTAGAATCTTCATCTTTTAAAGCCTTTTCTAACGCTAGGCGCGTACTGTCTCCTGTTGCGATTCTTCCAAGACTTACTACCGCAAAAAAACGTATAGTCGCGCATTTATGTTTTAATAATCGAATTAGATAGGGTACTGCATTTTCACCAAGGGATTCCCATAGATAGGATCCACTTAAATGATAATCAAAGGCAATGTTATTATTGGTATATTCACAATCATCTGGATTCCAACGAGAAAAAAGTACTTCAGGATTAGGTCTATTGACTCCAACTAGCAACTCATCACCAACAAAAATCTGATTAGGATTAGAAAGTTGATTAGCTGCAGCTAGGTTTGTTACAGTTTGATTAAAATGGGCTGCTAAGCACTCTAAAGTATCGCCGAATTGTACTACATAGTAAGGGTATCCACCTACTTTGCCGTATTCTATCGCAGGATTGGGAATATAAATTGGCTGATCAATAAAAATTAAGTTGGGATTACAAATCACATTATTTTCCATAATGGTTTTGGGCGTGAAGCCAAACTGTGCAGCAATTCCAGCTAAAGTGTCGCCAGGTTTAACTATATATATCATGCTATTTCACCTCTATTGCCTATATTATTCATTAAGGGTAAAGAGGTTCAATTTAATTTTATAAAAAGTACATCAGTATCCCTTCTAATTGATAATATTAGACTACATAACCTAGCTGTATAACTATTTCTTCAAAGATTATTTAAGCGGAAAAACATAATGATGTACATACTATTTTCTCAATAAGTGTTAGCATGTCTATTAATGTGATTCATTGTACAATTCTTCATGGCAGCGGGGAAGCTGGTAAAGTCGAGTGTATCTAAAGAAAGAAATAAATACACAGAGTATAATTATGAATTACAAGGGCTTGACGAAAAGGTAATGAAAAAGCGGTGAAACTTAATGGATTTAAATAACTTCGGAAAGAAGCATTCTTACGCGTGTTCCATTCTGATAAAAAAGGCGTAACAGATTGGGAAGAGGTGAAGAAAGTCGAACTTCCTGCGAAAGTAAAAGAAAAGTTACACGTGAAATAAGCCATTTATAACGGCAGAATTTCCTACATGAAGGGTTTGCCTCTTTTTTACCTATTTACGCCAAGAAACCTAGAAGAAATAGTATGTAGTCAAGTTCTGAATAGTGGCGTTTTAGTACTCATTTCATATTATTTAACTTCTCTAATGTTCTATAGGTTGTACGTCTTTAATTTCTTTTGAATTATCCGCCATTGCCTCAGTCTCTTTGAAATCAATGTTTTGAATGTAACATATTTTTTAATTAGCCCTAGCATAACAAGCTTTTTATACAATCCTAGTAAAATAAGCGAAACGAATGTAACTTTTCATGTAGTTTGTTACGTTGGATAAAATAAGAAAACCCACCTTAGATAAGATGGATTTTTTAATTTTTGTTCTAAGTTTGTTTGTTACAACCACTCGCATCTAATTCGACAGTGATAATCATCCACTCCCAATCTTCTACATTCTATATAACAAGGATCATTTTCCCAAGGAGGCCGAGTTACTAGTATTGAGTAAGGGTTATATCCATAGAGTGCTGTAGGTGTTTGTGAGGTCTGCATTGAGTATGGAATGGACAAGTAGCTAGGTCTTGGTGGGTATTTAGGGGCACAATGCATGTCACATTCATAAGAAGGGTATGAATAAGGTGGATTTTCGCATTTTTTCATACATTCATAATATTCAGGTGGATATTCATGTTGATATTGACGATAATACAAAGACAATCACTCCTTATCTTAAACTTAGTTTTTATAATACTATATTTGATTGTATACCTTTTAGCTGATTGTCTATTTATAATTGGGTGAGTGCCAGAGTAAGCGACTTCAAACCTTTCTTACATAGCCATATACTTACGAGATATTGAAGCAAATGAAACCATACCAATACATGATCTATTATGAAAAATGCAAAAGAAACGTATACCATTTGCTGTATTATATGATAAATATGGCGGTACAGCTGGTTAGGTAATAATTGAAGAAATTTTAGGTGATATCCGTGATGAATATTATGGAGATGAGCTTTCACCGATTCAGCAAATGATTAAAGAACATGTTGTTGTAGAAGGTAAAGTACTTATTAGTGAATTAAATGATTTACTAGGATTACATATGAATGATAGTGATGTTGATACAATTGATTTGAGCATGATGTGGAAAAATTAAAGCAGCTCTACACTCTTCTGCTAAGTTTTAGGGGGGCTAAATAAGTTTGCTTAACCAACCAACATATCACTTGTGTAAAAAGGAACACGTACAATAAAACCCCGATTAAGTCCGGTAACGGAGGATCGGGGTTTTGAATTAATATTTATCATCAATGGACTGCATCTATGTTTAAGCCTGGCTCCCTATGACTGTTTTCAACGCATCGACCGAGGGCTGGAAATAATATTCTCCACCTGTAGGAATAACAAACTCCTTCATGATATCCATCGATTTGTTCGTCGTATACGTGAAAGTGCGGCCCCTATTTCCATCACCATTTTGTCCAATAATTGGGTCCTCTCCGGGTGGCGGGCAAATATCGACTGAGTTAGTACATTTAGAGCCAACAGGCAATTCCGGTGAATTGGCCCATCCCTTGGTCAGGAACTCAAATTGAAAATCGATTCTGGTCTGATAACACAAAAACATCAATCCCCGGTTACCATTTTCCATATCGTTATATGGAGGCATTGAAAGGTTCACGTTTAGTGGGCTGCCAAAAGGAATCCCGCGTCTGAGTATTCGTCGGGTCAGGCTGGAAAATTCACTTACTATATCTGTAGCCGAGTCCCTTGGGTTAACCTTTCGGATATGTGCCGATATAGGGCACCGTCTGCCAAAAGAATCTTCTTTCGCTTGTGGGAAAGGGTCAGCGTAATTCAAGTTGGGGCTCAATTTTATATTGGTAGTATCAGATCCATATAAGAAATGGTTGTTTGCGTGATTATCTTCAGCTAACTCCTGGTTATCTGTTTCAGGAGAACGCATAAGCGGTGCCCCGCTTGGCCAACGCCCTACCATTTTCGTTCCCATAAGTGTCGGGCACATATTTAACTCTTTGGCCTTCTCTAATACAAATTCCCAAAAGCCTGCTACATCCTGGCGAAGTCTACGCACGACCAGAAAGGAACCGTTGTTTGCCCAAACAGGCACACCATATTTTATAGGCAAGTCTTCGTTCTCTACGGGAACTGGATCTAGAGATTGATCGTTTTGGCTTGGATATCCGAAAACGAACTCCCCTGGCCATACTAATTTTTCACCCGGCTCTGCATCAGTGAGAAATGCTTTATCTGATGGGTCAATCCAACGTTTGGTGAGCATATCTCCTGATGCAGTGGAGAAACGTCCCCTTACGGCTGGTTGTGAAATCCCGTCCCGAAAACCGAAATGTTCATGCCCTGGCAGGTCGTTACGATCTCTCCCAGCTTCTTCATAAACTAATTTCAAGCCGCTTTCGATGGTTGAATTCTTCTTTATCTCCTGCACCTTTTTATCGAGCTCCAACTCCGAGTCACTGGCAATAATGAGAAGAATCTCTGGGGAATTAGCGTCGCCTCCAATCACCCAGTTTTTAGGGTTCCCTTCCGAAGTTTGGTCCCTAGGGTCTCCAAGCTTTCCCGAACGCTTTTTCATTCCAAGTGCAAAAGGTCCATTTTTTGAAAAGTCCTTAAGTGATTCTTCCGAAACCAGTTTTTTTAGTCCAGCATATGAAAAGGCAATATTCATCCAAGTAGCAATTAAGCCAGTTGGTTCCGATCCTCTCCTGGCCCACATCATTTGATACAAACGATTGAACGTCACAACCTCTTGTGTGGTGGAAATCTGTGAACTGATGGACTGAATCCATTGTTTCGCCAAATTAGGGTCAACAATTTCGAAAAAGAGAAATTGCTGAAAGTCTTTGTTGAATCCACCCAAGATGTTACCTTGAATCTGATCTACGTGCAATAAAGGTTCTTGCTCTAGAGGGGCTACATTATTTTTATTGAGTTCTTCGTTTTCAAAGGGTGCCATAGTAACTTTCCTCCTTTTTACCTGATGACGCGCGTTGGTAAAATTTCATCGTCTCCAGCGACAAGACCTGCAGGTCTAACCGCATCATCCGAGGAACCAAGACATGGAAGCAACGGGTTTTGTATAGAATGATGCTTACTGGCTACTCCAGTCAATTTCATGGTAATACTTTCAGCAATTTGTCCACCAAATTCGATAGGGCGGCCATCGATTGTCATATCACCTACTTTGAAATTTGCAGATGCAGGAACTTCATATACGGCCCGTAAAACCTGTCCTTTCTGACCGCGCAAAATGGTCCAGTACTGAGCGGGATCACTACCATCAGGCGCTTCAAAACCGCTTGTATCTAAGTCGGAAATATAGAGACCTACAGGATCTTGCAGTGTAATCATCAATCCTTGCTGAGCCAATTTATTTACCTGAAATCCGATAGTCGGATCGCTGAATCGTTGAGCTTCACCGAAACGGGAGCAATTGATTAGAGCAGTTGGCTCATTAATCATTTCCCCATGAGCGTCCTTACGCAAAATTGTTGCGCGAGCTGCAATGTTAATTTCAGCGGATAAAGTGTTGTTTGGTTGGATTAGATGCATCGCGCCATGCGTGGTATTCCACTTGTTGTTAGGGTTATAGGTTCCATCTGGATTCAGGAGATCCGTCAAGCTTACGTCCTTGCTAATGTATTTTTGATACATTGCCAAGAGTACGTCTTTACTACCCTGAGCGCCTGCCGTTCTAGGACCACTATATCTTGTAGGATACCCATCCGCTAATGATTGCCAATACTCAGGTCCCTCACAAGTAAAGGTGACTCGTAACACTTTATTTTCTTGGTCTCTTTCTGTATGCCACTCGCAATACTCATCATGTTGCCGAATTCCATTAGGATTCAATTTTTCTGCCGCTGGCAGATATAAATCTGGATTGTTGTGATTACGGATTTGAATCACTCGTGGAAAGGCGTTCCAAGTAATGTCAAGCGTTTGCATGTCCGATGAAGTTTCAGTGATAGACGGATTATAGAATTGGGGTATACCTCCTAATGCCGCCAATTCCTGTTGAACGTCCTGGATGTTACTATTGAAAAAATCGGAGATGATTTCATGCCAAGCCTCAACCTGATTAGGGATAGAGTCAAAGTCCTTTAAGTTACCTGGAGAATGAAAACGTCTTACAATTGTCATTATGATTATTCCTCTCTTAATTGATTTTTATTGGTAAATAGTAGACGGATTTAAACATCTGATTCTGCTCAGATTCAGACGAAACTATTACATTAACAATTAGGATCCAGATTTTCACTACACCAGCATACTCGAATGAGAAAGTTATTTTTCAGCTTTATGAATTTGATAAAGTCTTTCTGTTCCTGCAATAATATCTAGTGACAGGACATTCTTAATAAGGTTTGGAGAATTTGAAGGAAACATAATCGCTCATGGAACATTGGAATGAGCTAAACCTAATATATGTCCCATTTCGCGCAATGCAACAGTTCTACATCAAATGCGTTCGGAGAAGTCCCAATACTTCAAGTGTGCTCACTATTATCAAAACCTCCCATAATATTATTGAAGTAGTGTCTTCTCACGACTTGAAGGCAAGTCGTATCGCGTTCCCCATTTTTTAGAAATATCTTTCGTTTCAATATCAAATGCATAGGCTATCCGTTTCTCGTCCCAGGGACATAGTGCTGAAAAGTCTATTGCTGTAACCGCTAGTATATCGGGTACTCCGCATGTGGACTTTGTCATTAGCTCACGAGTCCGCTCAGCAAGCGTCTTAGTTTCTGCTAATCCATAAAACCTTTGAAACTCGAAAATATTCTTAGATATTTAAAATTCTAATGCCTGAGAATCGTAGAGGGCTTTCCAAAGATAGCCAAAAAAGCAGGGAAAGTCCCGAACGTTCTTAAGATTCTTGCCACTCCTCCTCTATTTGTGGGTATAACTCTACCGTTTTGAGAAAAGGGCTTCATTTTTAATTTGCGCATTTTCATTAGTCAAATTGAGAGGGTTTGAATGGTTTATCATTTTAAAAACCTCCAACTCAAAGTGTAGTATTAACTATTATTTAGGTTTTTATTACAGAAAGAATTAAATCTATGTGACCGCTAAAAGATTAAAAACCAATCCTTTTAAATTGGATAATAATCGATATAATCGTTAGATTATAGTTTTTACTTTGATATGCATAAATATCGTAAATAATAGGAGAATCTAAACGGTTTGGCAAATTTGCTTTAACTAAAAAAATCGATGGGGTAATCAACATGTTTACAGATTATAAATGCTACATAGAGATTTATTCCTAGGCTTTTTGTAGCAGGAAGAAAAAATAATCTACATAAAATTTGTAGAGAAGGAGGCTTTTCTATAATGGGTTCAAATGAAGGATTTGATCCTATTTTCTTAGGAGAAGAGTTTCCTATTTCATTTCCGTGTTTACGTGAAGATATAAGTCAAACTGCATTAGAAAGAGCTAAAATTTATGCATTTACACATTTTTTAATTGTTATGAATAAAGAACGGAAATTTGCTTTTTATGAAGTAAATAATACCGATGTAGAAAAAATATACAGTTGGATAGATGTGATAACGGGCACCTGGATGAGAGGCTTAAGAATAAAAATCAGGTAGGAGACTGGTTATATGCAGGAGGCCAGGCGGACTTGTGGGGTAGGGGTTACCTTGTTAGAAGAGAGGATGTAGACTGTGGAAACCTAGATGAAGCAGAGAAAATAAATTGTAATTCATTTTGCTTTGCAAATATTGCTCCTCATCATAAGGAATTTCAGCATACAAAATGGGGCAATATAGAAATTTGTATTATTAGTAAAAGCAAGAGTAGAAACAAGAAATTTTCAATTTTTATACTCCCTATCTTTTCAAAAAATGATAGGGAGTACTGTGGATACCAAAAACCTTTAGGTTGTGGAATTAAGATATCAGCTGGTTTTTGGAAAGTAGGTTTTTATATTAATCATCATTCAGTAGCATTCAAAATAATGCAGGATGATTACTGGATAGATAACCTGGAGGAGGAAAGTCGGTCTTCTACAAAATATCAATACCTAGAAAGAATGGATGTATTAACAATATACCAAGTTCCTTTAACAACTATAAATGCAGTTACAGGAATAATATTTGATGAACATCTTTATGAGACGAACCCTCCACGTTATCATGCTAACATTAATACTAAAAGAGCCAAAATTGTTATTCCTAAAGCACACATAATTCGAAAGAAAACAGATTTAATATTAGAGTAGTTTGAAAATAACAATCATTAATTTTTCTAATTTATAGTTGATATAAAATAACTGATTGATATATTGCAATCGAAATATTTAGACGATAAAGAACTAATATCACTATTTTAAATAAATAAGGTATCAGTTCTTTATAATTACTTTAACACGAAATTATGTAGGTGGGAGATGAAATGGCATCGGGCAAGGGATGACAGGAAGCTATCTTAATCGTTCGAATTGAAGTTAATGGTTTGGAATATATTTTTAGGGGAGGGAAATAATACTTGTGATAAATCTTGTTTGGAGGTCGAATAATGAAAAATCTAGATGGTACAAAGAAAAATTTAGTCACAGGTAAACCAGATATAAGTAATCTTAAAAATTGTATTGAAGATGTTAGAAAAGCAGCATTAACCAATATTGATGGACCAGAGGATCCAACTAATTACCATGAACTACGTGGGAGATTAGAAACTTTACGAGATAAGTTGCCTCCTTTATACCGTGATACAATGTATAAACCTTTTATCAAAACACTCGATGAATTGGGACAAGAAGGGTTTACTAGAATATTATTGAGGGACCCAAAAAGAGAAAAAAAAGCAGGTTTAATGCTAGACATTGCTCAGGCTATTCTTCAGCATGGCGAAGGGTATAAACCTAATGCTACAGGGGCTTTTCAAGAATTAGTAAGTGATCTTTATGATGGTTTTTTGAGCTTAGAAGATAGAGCAGGAGTTAAACCACCAGATTTGAGTATTATTCCGCCACTTGTTAAATGGGGAAATCCAAAGGCTGGCCCATATACTTGGCCAGTAGATGCAACTTCTATTTTTGGGGTGGAGGTAGCTGTTGTTAATCTCCCGCCAGTTAATGCGACACAAGGTCTTTTGGCTTGGTCAAGTATAGGACATGAAACAGGCGGTCATGACATATTACATGCTGATACTGGATTACTGGCTGAGTTAGCTGAAAGTGTAAGAACAGAGTTGGAGGAACAAAATTTTGGACATGATTTATCTGAATATTGGGCTTCCCGTATTGATGAAACTGCGTCTGATGTTTTAGGTATATTGAATTTAGGTCCTGCGGCAGCGATAGGTTTAGTCGGTTATTTTCGTGGTTTAAATGCGGCCTTTACAAGACAAGCTATCCTTAGAAATGAGGGACCTGATCAAGATCGTCATCCAGCTGATATATTAAGAGGATATTTAGGAGCGTATGCTGTAGGGTTGCTTGAATTTGATCAAGCGAAAGAATGGGAGAAGATAATTGAAACTGAAGTAGATAAAGATCTCTCAGAGATTCAACTAGAGGGAATAGCAATAAGTAATGATGAGGCTAAGAAATCAGCTCAAATTGTTGCTTCTACTATAGTGAAGAGAAAATTAATTAGTCTGGAAAATCATAGTTTAAATCAGATTCAAAACTGGAAAAATAAAGATGAGTTAATTGTTGCTCAGTTACGCTCTTCATTAAATACATTGGGTTCGTTGCCTGAAGAATACAAATCAGGAATTTATGCGGCTCATATAGTTGCTGCTGCTGTTACAGCCGCTATTGCTAAAGATGGAGATGTTGCTGTGATTTTTGATAGGATGATTACGTCGTTAAAAGCAATGCATGATTCTAATCCTTCTTGGGGACCTTTATTTGTGTTACACCCTGGAGATATTGTACGACACTTACTTTATCGTAATTAACGTCAATACGTAATATATTGGTGAATCAAACCCTAGATAGTGCAAACATCAAATAAATTGCCTATCTGGGGGTTTTTATATGGGTTTGTATCTTATCCTTCGCTAAAACAATGTAAAAGATAAATAGAAAATAAGTTATCTTTTTTATAATGAAAGTCACTAGAAACAATTAAAAAAATGTAAAGAATCTACACGAATTTCTTTTTCAGAATAACTTTTGTATATAATTGGAAAGAGAAAATTAAAATTATGCCTAATTCGTTGGTAGACAGTCTATGAACAGTCTGAAAAAGAACATCTCTTCGAAGAACTGCATGGGAAAGGACGTACAAGTCGTCCTCATTCTAATTTAATTGTTATTTAGAAAAAAATAAAGAAAGCGGAAATTCATATTGTATTTAGAGAAAATGATCTTCAATTTTAAAAAGTTAGAGGAAATCGAAAAGGTGGTATTGAAAAAAAACGCTAATCACATTATGAAAATATATACCGGTAATACAAAAAATATCGATTTGATTTTCAATAAAAATCTATTATTTCTGTATACGAAATTGTGTATGAGATAGGTATTTATAGTAGTTTCATAAAAGTGAGGCTCGTTAAAATGAATGCATTAAGTGATAAAAAAGAATGTAAATGAACTTGAAAAATCATTTGAAGAGACAATAAAAATGTGATACGCAATTCATTAAACTGGCATTAAATTATTTGGAAACAAGAAAGGAGTCAAAATAAATTAAATATCAAGCATACTAATCATGCACGAATATAACTTAATGATGGAGGAATTCTTTAGGAATCAACATGAATGTATGGAAAAAGTCATATAAGAATATACGATATGTAAAAATCTAGGGGGAAACGATGGCGGAAATTGCAAGAGTGATTAGGGGACATACTTTATATGTAGTCAAGTTGTTAGATTCAAACAATCGATGTCATAAAGAGGACACTGTTTAGATAAGCTTGAATGAAGTCTTTTTCAGCTATATGAGAGATAAATTCGCATATAAAATCGTTAAGCATTCCTGTACATTCAAATTAGAATTGAATCTATAAAGGTACATATAGTCACTATTGTTATTAAAAGATATAAAAAGAGAGGACTCCGGTATAATATTGGAGCCATCTCTTCCATATTTAATTTTTAAAAAGCTCTTATTATGTTGTCAATTTTATTGAGATAGTTCAAATGTATAAGGTGAATATTTGTCTTTGCGATTAAAAAAATTTATAGTTTGAAGTTTTATACATAATAAAAATGCTATATGGCAGAATAACCATACAAGGTTTTTTGAGTTAGAAAACTTTTCTGTTTTACATAGTATTTTATTTGGAACGAATCCCTTATAAATAAAGCTAAATGATTCTTATTTATAAATAGGGAAAAAAGTGCGCATAGATCTTTTACCAAAAGAATATAGTGCCAAATCGTATTCTTGATTATTTATCTCAATAGTATTATGTTCACTAAGAGTATCGGCAAAACGTGCAACTCCTAAAGCTAATAATCCTTCTGGGCTAAGGCCTATAAAAAAACCACCCTTTTTCTTAAAGAGTAAAACGTTATTAATATGATCATCTGAAGCTTCTAATGTATAACCAAAAGTAATAACATCAGGAACGGTATTCTTATCTTTTGGTCCTAAATAGACTATTTTATCATTTGATCCCTTTTGATCTTCAAGATAATATTTATACCAGAAGTGATATCCATTTAGGCTACTACCTTCTTTCTTTTCTTCTCCAATAAATACATGTTCAAATCCACTTAGGCTAATACCAGAACCACTATCGAACTGTAGAAACCAAATGTTATGCAAATAAGTATACCACTGCTCGTCAGATAAATTTGTACCCTTCCTAGACTCAACAAAAGTCCTACAAATCTTCATAGGTTCTGATTGTATAGCATGTTTTAATAATGCATCTACTTCTTGTTGTTCTTCAACAGTATTGTCTTCTCTTAAATGTGGATCTAAGTAGAAATTATTAAATAATTTTTCGACCAAATCATATGAATTTTTCTTATTTTCAGGTATAACTACCTCTTTTAATAACATATGATTTTGTTTTTCTTCTTTCCCCCTAACCTTAGTAGGTTCAACTAGAACGTATCCTTTTTGAATATCTACATCTTCTTTATTGAAAGTGGCTTTGATGCCATTTCCACGCATATCTGCATCCCATATTTCTTGATAAATGTTTGACATTCATTCATCTCTCCTTATAATTATTGAATTGTTCATTCAAGATATATAGTTTGTTAATTCCTTTTTTTTATACTAAATATAAAAAAGGAATTAATTCTAAACGTATTAATAGTAACTACAGAAGGAATTGGATGGATTTGAGTTAATATTTGGATGAGAAAAGTTGAATCTAAGTTACTTCTTTACCTTTATTTTCAATTACTTGTGGGGTATCAATATCCTACAATATATTGAAATGGTGCTAAAATTGCTTGTCTAATATGGCATATTGTGTGAAAGATTCTGTTAAAAAGTTTTTTTTAAGATAGAGAGTTAGTATGGGGGATAGATGAATTCTATACAATTGTGAGCAATCGCTGTAATTTATTGTAAGTTTAAAAAGAAGTTTGGCCGCAAGAGGTACGGGGCAAGGATGAGGTATAAAATGTACCGGTTAAGGGGTGATTCTTAAAGAACTCTTAGATTTAAATGACTTTATATTTATATTTTTGAGTACACTGAAATAATGCTTATTGAACTGAATGGCAGGGTAATAAAATCCTTTTAGAGAAATATGGTTTAATAAATTATTACTAATAAGGAAGGATGATCTTATATGATAGGAATTAATAGTAAAAAACAGGGGATTGATAATGGTATTTTTAGTTTGTATAAATACCTAATACAATAAAGTGTTAAGTATTTAATACACGTTAAATAAGGACTGGCTGAGGGTTATAATGAAAAGAAAAAGAACCCTATAGGGTTCTTTTTCAAGGCATATTAACAGTAAGGAGAATCATGAAATGCTACTTCAAATCTTTATTAGGGGAAAGATTTTGAATAAGCTTAACATGTATCTATTTTTACATATATGTAATATATAGTAAATTGATAATGTTTAGACTTTCTATTGCCAATATTCAATTAAGATAGTTAACACTACGTATATAGTGTTAACTGGAATTTAGTACAGTATACATTTAGAAATCT
>Ga0209463_1001575_pt1 | contig 13743 bp, 15 predicted proteins | sample AgamicMgSfrz_FD_187169 | JGI IMG/M metagenome (GOLD analysis project Ga0209463, IMG submission 187169) | Agave microbial communities from Guanajuato, Mexico - Mg.Sf.rz (SPAdes) (version 2) | ecosystem: Host-associated > Plants > Phyllosphere > Phylloplane/Leaf | place: Guanajuato, Mexico... | reverse complement strand
AAAATGACCTTCTTAAGTTATAAAGTTATACAGTTTTTTCTTTGTTATTTAAAGAGTTACTTTCCCCTGGAATTAAATATCTCAATAATGGAGGAGCGAACAAGGTTGTTGCAATTATAACGACTACAATAGCAGTGAAATATTCAGGTAACAAAAGAGATTCTTGTAAACCAGTGGCGGCAATAATTAGAGCTACTTCTCCTCGTGAAACCATTCCAGCCCCAATAATTAAAGAGGAACGATTGTTAAAAACAGATATTTTTGCTCCAATAGCTTCACCTACAAGTTTCGTTATAATCGCAATAATTACTAGTGCTACAATAAACCCAATCTGGCTTCCTACACCATTAAATGAGACATTTAAACCAATGCTTACAAAGAAAACGGGAACAAATTGGCATATGCTATAGGCTCCACCTTGCTCTCGATGGTGTGCTTAAAGTTTGTTTGTGAAATCGCTATGCCAGCTGCAAACGCTCCAATAATTCCTGCCATTCCAAGGATATCTGCAAAATATACAAAAGCTAAACAAATGACAAGGGAGATGGATACCACTGGTTCAGTAACCTTTAATTTAGATAATAATTTTAGCATTTTGGGAACAAGGAAACCTCCTGCAAGTAAAATACCAATAAAGAAGATGACCTTTTTACCTATTAGAAGTCCAATGGATACTCATTTCCAATCCCAAGAAAACTAGTCATGACAGCTAAAAGTACGACAACCAGAACGTCGTCTACCTATATCCTTTAACACTTGGACAGTAATACTTACAGATGTTGCACATAGTAGTACTCCTATAAATAGGGAGTATGTTGTATTTAGTCCAAATAGCTCTCCGATACCAAATCCTCCGATAAAAGGAAATAGGATACCCAGTATAGCAACCGCAAAAGCAGCTTTCCAATTCTTTTTAAGCTGGTCCAGATCTGTCTTCAAACCGGCTAAGAACCTGAGCAATAAAACTCCAATCTCAGAGAAATAATGAATAAAATCATCGTTTTCTATTTACCCAAGGACTGCGGGACCTAATATTATTCCAATGATTAACTTTCCAAGTACAGCTGGCTGTCCTAATCTTACGGATAAATCACCTGCAATTTATTTGCTTTATAAAAGGACTCCTAAGAGTCCTTTTTAAGTAGTTTGAATTTGTATATTTTTATTTAAATCAGATTCTAGAATTTTATAGATATTCAGCTTTTATCCTTGATTAGTTGATTGCGATCCTCCATTTGAGGAGGCTCTTCAAACCAACCGTTTTTAATTTTAATTTTTATACCTTCTTGAGCATAAAAATATACATCTTTTGCTAGCAAAATGGACTTCATAGAAAGGTCATTTCTTAAACTAAAGAATGCACCCGTTCCAGCGCCTACAAGTCCAAATCCATTTAGAATATAGATACAGTGCATCATCAGTTTGTCTGAAAATGGGGAGACATTTGAGGCTGTTACAGTACCTACTGAAGAGCTGGAAAATCGGACATCTCCTTCTCGAAGAATATCTTCCATCATCTTAATTTGTTTCTTTGCAAGCTTTTTTCCTTTTAAAAAATATGTTGTAGCTTCTTTGCTTTGTGCACATTGTGCAAACCCTGTGATGAGTTGTAGCCCAATGTTATTGGATTGAAGGTTATGATGAAGGATGCCAATTTCTAAATCATTAAGCGCTCTTTTATCACCAGTTAGTTTAAAGCCTTCCATATACTTTTTACTCTCAATAATTTCGTTTTTTTTCGGTAAGGAAACTTGAGGTGGAAGCGCAAGATTTCCTCTTTCTAGCAAGTAACAAGTTGATAATTTGTATATTTTTTGCGTAATTGTCGTTAATCCCTCATAAATTTGCATAACTCTTTTATTGTATGCCATATTCATATTTAAGGTATACAATCCCATGCTGACTTCTTTTAGTACTCGAATAAACATGATGTCAAATCCATTATCGTACAATTTAGGTGCTGTTAGATTTACATCTTCCGAGGTAAAACCTATTGGTTTAACCATTCCTTGTTCGGAAAATAGTTCTTCCATTTCCAAAACATAAAAATTTAGTTCTTGCCAGAGACCACCTAAAATATTTCTAGCTTGTAAATCATCAGATTTTTCAATGAAATACTCCAAAATCCTCATAATTAGTGTTTTTTCCTGGTAAGTTTGCCATATTGCTCCTACTTCAGAAGCGCTTATAGAATTGTTTTGAAACAAGGGTCATGCCTCCAGTAATGTATACTTATATTATTAATAATGTTTGCAAACAGAAGGTAAACAATACAGAGTTGTAATATTAATGAATAAAAAATCTAACATGTATTATTAAATGGTATAAAGAAAAGTCACTTTAAAGTAATACACACTAAAAGAGAAAAGGAATTATTTAGAAGAAAGATATCACTTTTTTGGAGTATTTTGCGGGATTGTTGAATATAATTTGACAATGGCTCGTGTGAATTTATTTAGAAAATATATTTATCCACTATTAATGAAAGGAATAGGCATTGTTGGAGTTACGGCATGTGCTGATGGAACAAAAATATCGTTAAGATTAGATAAAAAAAGAGTTGAAAAGCACTTAGGTTTCTTCAAGGGATAAACGGAATTCTACCTATTTCTATTAGATTAGTTTTCTAGTATGTGTCTATGGCTTACAAGTAGAAGGAGTGAAAGATTTGTTTAAAAACAGTAATGGTCAGGTAAGGACAGGTTGGCTCATTTTTGTAACGCTAATAGTTACTTTTATAATTCAAGCAATTTTTATGCTTCCAGTTGAGATGTACGCATTATTTACGGTTAGTTCAGACAGTACAGGTGTATTTACAATGGATAGAAGCGATATTATGTCAGGTCGTCCGTGGTTGGATTTATTTTCTTATGCTTTCGGTTATGTAGCTGCTTTAATTTCATTGCTTTTATTATGGAAATTTTTAAATAAAAAGAAAATACAAGATTTAGGTTTTGGTTTATTCCTGAAAAATATAATGTTTGGCTTATTATTAGGAGCAGTATCTATTGCAATCATTTTCTTTATCCTCCTATTTACCGATAATATCGAATTAATTAACTCACTTTCCAACCCAAACTTTACAACTTATTCTGTTACTTACTTAATCTTTTTTATCTTGGTTGGTTTGTTTGAAGAACTTGTATTTAGAGGCTATATCATGTCTACCCTTGCAGATAGAGGTCGTCGAAAGGTTACCATTTACATTGTTTCAGCCCTGATTTTTGGAATTGCCCATTTGGCTAATCAAAATGTAACACCGCTAGGAATTTTCAATATCTTCCTAGTAGGAATACTATTTGCATACATGTATGACAAAACACAGAGCTTGTGGACGCCTATTGGATATCATATTACATGGAACTATTTTCAAGGAAATGTTTTCGGCTTTCCTGTTAGTGGAACAACGCCATATGGTGTATATACAATTGATGTGAGTGGTGGAAATGATATAGTAACGGGTGGTTCTTTTGGTTTAGAAGGAGGGCTCTTAGCTACCTTATTGATCATCTTTGGCTTTGTTTGTACTTATTTATTTTCTGGAAAAAGGAACCAAGCTTCTATTTGAGTGTATTATGGAAACTAGAAAAGGAATATGGAAATTAGATTTTATTGATTATAGGTAATGTTGTGGCTTTCGTTATGAGGATGTGGCCATCAATTCAAAAAAACATAATACGTGGCTTTGACACCAACAGGTCAGCATTCCTGTATATGCTTTTTTATAGCGCAAAATTCACAAATTGTGAAGATACTCACTTCTAAAAAATAGGGGGGAACTCTAAAAAGCCTGTATCGATGATTACTTAATAATCATTGATACAGGCTTTTAGTCGTAAATAATTCTCCATTTATATAAATAACTCTTTTGGAATTTTTATTTTATTCGGTTTGATAACTCTTTCTTCATTTTTCTAATCTCATACACAATCCAAATCGTTTGAAGATTAGCCAATATCCAGCCCGCTAAATGAGACACAAAAAATGCAAATGTTATTTTCTTACTCGTAAACATAGCTGAAGGTTTTAATTTCATCAACTCACCTATTTCTTTAATTTTTCTTCCATACTTTCTTTCCACGACTAAATAGTTATCCTCAACATGGAATAACAGGTCAATATTTTTGTGTTAAGTGGATTACCTAATTCGGCAGATTAATGCAATTAGAGAAATAATTATAAAAAATACATGAAATACTAGGTATAATACTTAGCGATTAGATATTTTATTAACTTTTTGGTAAGTGTTAATAGAAATAGCAATGAGAATAGCACTGAATATGCTTGAAAGTAGAGCAGAGCCAAGACCCATCCACATAATTGTAATAAGTTTTCCTTTGTAGTTAGGGAACATAATTAACCTCCAATATAAGCATCTTTTTTTATAATTTGCTTTAAGAGAAATTGTATACCTTTCAAGATTTTATAACTTAAGGCATTGGTAATGCATAATAAGTTGTACCTTTATTGATTGTTGATCAATCAAGGAGTAATATTGGTTTATTTTGAGGACGAGCGCGCAATGAAACGAACTAATTTTAAACCCATATTCTATTTTGTCACGTGCTCATTTTTCAAATTTAAATGTAATTTTATTATTCGTGTTTAGAAAGGTTATCTTTTGTTTTGTCCAGCCTCCTTTTACTTACTTTTCGTAATGAAAGGGTGATAACTTATATACAGGTATATAAAAAAACTTATAAGAACACAAATGAAGAACAATTTTCTCATGATTCTATGTAAGAAGTAATTTATTAGGGAGTAGTCTTCACCAAAGAGTCAAATAATAATATAGGCTTACTATTTATCCTAGAGGAGTTTGGTAATGAACTTTTTAAAATATATTTTACTACTATGTCTAGTACTCCTTTTAACTGGTTGCTGGGATAGGAATGAACTGGCGAAGACTTCTATTGTTACAGGCATGGCAGTTGATAAAGGGGAGTCATTTAAATATAAGCTTACTATTGAAACTACAGAGGCAAGAGAGATGACGGCTCTAACAGCAACTGGTTTAGCCTCATCGAATGTTGCTTCTCTAGAAGGGAATACAATCGGGGAACTTGTTTCTAAATTTAACGTTGTAAATGCAACTATTCCAATATATTCTCATATGAGAGTTTTAGTTATTAGTGAAGAGCTGGCAAAGGATGGAATGTTAGATTTTATGGATTTTTTTGATCGAAATCGTCAAATTAGAGATGACTTTCTTATTGTTATTGCAAGAACAGGAAAAGCAGGCGATATCTTGAAAGTAAATAATATGTATAAAAAAAGTCCTTCGCTCAAATTATTTTCTCAATTAACTACTATGCAAAAGGATTGGGGAGGAGCTCCAGATATTAAGTTAAATGATTATACACGAATCTCTAATTCAGAAGGACAGGCTCCAGTACTTCCTGCAGTCCAATTAATTGGGGATCCAAAAAAGGGTGGAAATATTGAAAATTTAAAAAGTGAAGATCCTGATAGTCAAGTAAAGGTTAATTCTATGGGAGCATTTAAAAATGGAAAGCTAGCAGGGTATGCATCTCTATTTGAAGTACGCGATTTACTTTTTGTCCAAGGTAAAATAAAAAGTACATCTATTGACGCTAAATGTGAAGATGGGAAAAAAAAGTTTGAATATCGTGTAACCCATTCTACTACAAAGATTACTGCAAAAGAGATAAAGGGCATACCAAATTTTTACATAAAGATAAAGACAGAAGGCATATTGGATGGTACTGAATGTTTAACAAAGTTAGGTGATGCAGGTGCATTCGAAAGCTTTGAATTATCTATAAATAAAACAATGGAAAAAGAGATAAAAGCATTCATAAAAAAAACGAAAGAAGAGTTTAATGCTGATATCTTTGGATTAGGTGACTTATTAAGAGAACAGGATTATAAAAATTTCAAAAAATATAAAGATACTTGGGATGATGGGTATGCAAAAGCGGAGATGCATGTTAATTTCAATTCAGAAATTAAAAGAAGTGGATTAAGAAAAGAACGTTATATAGAGGATAAATAGAGTATATATTAGTTTTAGGAAATAATTAACATTGTGAGTTATTATTAGAAGGAAAGGGTGCCTTTTTTGATTGCTATTGAAGATTCATCAAGTAAAGGTTCAATCTTCGATATAAAAGCTGTATGTATAGGTCGTAACTAACCAAAAAGAATGTGATTAAATGTGTTTCTATCTTTTAACTTTTTGTCTAATTTAGAAAGACCACAAGTTCCTCCATTTGATTGCAGACCTTTGTGGTCTCTTTGCATCAAATGTTAGCAAGGGTAGGAGCCTCATTTAGATAAGAAATACTATATGCTTTTATAAGTATATAAAAAATTTAGGAGAACCTTCATTTTTGTGTGAAGGTAAGAGGTTGTTAAAATACATGAAAAAAATTGTAAAAGAATATCAGTTCTACGAAAGCTTTAATGAGCTTGCTATAGACATTCTTGCCTTAGCAAAAGAGATATTACCCGAGGGGTTTTTGTTCTTAAGTGCATTTACAGATATGGAACAGCACATCTTAAAAGTTGCTGAAAATAAGGAAAACATTCATATAAATGAAGGAGCCGTTATTCCACTACAATCCGCAGTTTGTACAAGGATTAATTTTACGGAAGGTAAGGCCTTAGTATATGAAGATATAAGCAAAGAAGCGAGTCTGAGGGATATAAAAAGTACTTATCAATCGACAAATGTAAATGCCTATTTGGGGGTGCCAGTAATTCTAAGAAATGGGGAAGTTTTTGGAACCATATGTGCAGTTCAGGAAAGTGCTACAACGTTTAACAGTAATAGTATAAAGTTAATCGAGAAGCTGGCAAAGATGTTTTCATACTATTTAGAATTAGAAAGCATGGCTTACAGAGACCATTTAACTGGTTGTTATAACAGATATTTTCTGGAAAGATTCTTTAATCAATATACAAAAAAAGAGGGAACCATTTTCTTTATGGATTTAGATGGTTTTAAAAAGATTAACGATCAGCTAGGACATGAGGCTGGCGATTTTGTCTTAAAGGAGGTTTCATTAAGAATAGAAAATGTCATTAAGCAGAGCACGCTAAATGGGGCTGTTTTTCGTTTAGGCGGGGATGAGTTTATTGTTAATTTAAGTAATATTAATAAAGAAAAAGTAGATGATATAGCCAATGCGCTTATTCGTAACTTATCGTCTTGGGATTTTCACATAAAGAATTTCTGCTTATCCGTAAGCATCGGCATTGTTACTTATTCAAGGGAAAACCAATCGCTCGAAGACCTGTTAAAAAAAGCCGATAATGCTTTATATCGGGCAAAAGCAAGTGGTAAAAATACATATCGGTACTTCTAACTTTTTATATTATATATTTCAATATGTAATAAAAATATATTTTGACTTGCTCGGAAAAAGTCCCTGTTTGGGGGCTTTTTTCGTTTAACTTTTTTTGTGAACAATTTTCTGGGTAGCCATATAACATGTACTTCTCCCCAGATTAGATTAATATATGGGAGACTGATCCTAAAGTAAGTATATAAACATAAACTTGTTAAGTGATTATTGTAAATAATGTTAATTATCAACGCAAATTTGGTAGCAGCTATTTGAAAAGTTAAATTCCTGAAACATATAGAGGAGGTAAACCGTAAACTAATTAAGGATGTAAAAAAATAAAGAACTTTAAAAAAGTCGGCCATAACTAATCTTTTTCGATCTTAAGTTAAGGGGGAAGCGATTATATCGTCAAAACTATTAATTACTAAGACCAAAAAATTTTAAAGTAGAGAGGTGAAATGCTTGACCTTACATTATCAGGAGTATGGTGACAGAAGTGCTACTTTAATACTATTTATCCATGGTGGAGGAGTTAGTGGATGGATGTGGGATAAACAAATTCAACATTTCACTCATTATCATTGTATCGTGCCTATTCTGCCTGAGCATGGGTTAAACAATACTGATATTAATTTTACTATAAAAGGAAGCGCAGAAGAATTAGTTAAATTAGTGGAAGAAAAAGCTAGCGGAAAGAAAACAATTCTAATAGGATTTTCTTTAGGTGCACAGGTAATAATTCAAATGTTAAGTATGAAGCCAAATTTAATAGATATTGCCATAATAAATAGTGCTTTAGTTAAATCACTACCACTCGCAATAAATTTAATAAAACCAACTATTACCTTAACCTATCCATTAATAAAAAAAAGATGGTTTTCCAAATTACAAGCAAAAACATTATATGTTAAAGAAGGCTACTTTGAGAAATATTATGAGGAAAGCCGCCAAATTAAACCTGAAACACTTGTTAGGGTATTAAAAGAAAACATGTCGTTTAAAATACCTAAAAACTTTGGTGAAGCAAACGGAAAGATGTTGGTTACTGTAGGAGAGAAAGAAAATGCTATTATGATAAATTCTGCTAAAGCAATAATCAAAGCTAATTCGAATTGTGAAGGTGTTATTGTACCTAACATTGGTCATGGAGCTTCTTTAGCAATGCCGGATTTCTTTAATCATATGATAGAAGCATATATACAAAAGGGAAGTCTACCAAAGGAATGTAAACTTTTGCGGTAATATACATGTTATTTCGTCTATTTATTACTACATGAATACTAAGTGTTGGTGTAGCTAATGTTCCTTTCTCACAGGTAGCTAAACTAAAGTGGCAGCATTCCTGTTATTATGAAAAAACAATCAAATGTACTGACATGGCAGACTAGTGGAAGAAAATAATTTATACTTTGATAAATGCTAATAATAAAATTTTGTATAATACATTCCGTATAAAAGGAAAAAATAGTAGTAATAGAAAAGGTGAGGAGAATAAATAAGTTTCATTACATAACAATTATTACAATCCTGCTATTAATCATTTTTAGCATAAATTTAATTAATGAAATTACTTTTGCCATTTTGTTTATTCCATTGGGATTTTCAGTGCTAATTATCGGAATATTGGAGTTTAAAAAAGTAATAAAAAATTATAGAAAACATTTATAAACGCCTTTGTTATTGTTAAAAAGTGCAGTAATTCTGTAATAAATGAATGGACCCTTTTTGTGGAAGAAACATGGCAGCGTTTCGGCTGTAGGATCTAGTTCTTCTTTTATAAGCAAGGCAGGATTATAGAATAATTAGTATAAAACTGCTACTTACAATAGATACATTAGTCTGTTAAAATAGATATGCAACTTTTTACCGATATACGATGAAAGGAATCTGAAAATATTTTTATAAATTAAAATATCTTACGCGTGTGTAACGATTCTTTGTGTGGTTTTTAGTCATAGTAAATTTCTCATAATGATGCGAGGGGTTTGACGTTATACTATTTATTTGTTATAATAAACTGTTTTAATAAATGGAGGAGGCACATTATATTAATGTCAATCGAAGTAGGTAGTAAATTACAAGGTAAAGTAACTGGTATCACTAATTTTGGAGCATTCGTTGAATTACCAGGAGGAAAAACAGGTCTAGTGCATATCAGTGAGGTTGCTGATAACTATGTAAAAGATGTTAATGATCATCTTAAAATTGGTGATATGGTTGAAGTTAAGGTTTTAAGTGAAAAAGAAGGAAAGCTTGCTTTATCCATTAAGCAAACTGTAGATAGACCTGAAAGACCTGAAAGACCAGAAAGAGCTTCTTATTCTAAACCACGTCCCCGCCCAACTAACGGAAGAGGAAATGATCGTTCTAAAGGGAATTTTAAACCAAAAGAAACCTTTGAAGATAAGATTTCTCAATTCTTAAAGAGTAGTGAGGAGAGCTTATCAACTATTAAACGTAACGCGGAAGGTAAAAGAGGGGGAAGAGGAGGAAGACGTGGATAAGCTTTTTACAGTTTATTCACTATTCTTTTAAAGTGACCTAGTCATCCTAAATGCCTTTTGTAGGTTTAAGAACAAGTTAAACCTGCTAAAATGTTACTAAATAAACTAGATAATTGTTAAATTAGAAATGAAAAGGTGTATAACCAACCGCTGACTGGTAGTACACCTTTTTTTTGTTTGTAAAAGTTATAGTAAGTAGGATAAATCAAGTAACGTGTAATGTTTTTTTATACCTATCTTTAATAGTTAAAAATCAGTTCAAGTCAACGAAAGTTAACTGTCTGCAAATGACAAAAAACATCAGAAATAGAACAAGTTCCGTATCGAAATAGGCAAGAGTAAAATATCCTCTCTTAAGTGAATAGCTGGCCTGACTCCTTCATTCATCTATCTAATCATATTGTTGATTAGCTTCCAGGCGGCAACTTACATCATTAATTGTTTCCATTCTATTTTCTAACAACATTTCCAATAGTACCTTCACGTTTTCTTTATCTTTATATGTTAACTCAACTCCTTTATAGTTAATATGTTCTTGTGATAGAATCCAATCTATATCTGTTGAGAACATGGTTGTTTCATCTTTTTTTAAACTTCCTAATAGATAATCAGTCGTAGTATCAAAAACTTCCGCAATCTTAGGTAATAATTCCATTGGCGGTAGACGAAGTTGAGACTCGTATCCAGAATACATGGATGCTCCTATGTCTATCTTTTCAGCTGTATATTTGATAGTCCAATCTCTTTTGAGCCGGAGTTCTTTAAGACGATTTACAAGCTCTTCCGCAAATTGTTTGTTTTTCATGTTGTCCCCCTCTAGCAGTTCTTAATTGAGAATTTTTTTAGAATATTATAACAGAATCCTTTTGAAGTTTCATACATAAATTAACGCTTTACAGAACTAAATATCACAATATCATGATTACCTGAACTTAATTATTCAAATTTAATGATAAAGAAGGAAGCAGATAAACTTTTTAGTCCAACCTCAAACTGAAATGGCTATGGCAAATCACGTTTGAATAATATGTATAATAAATAGTTAATCCGAATTGCTTACTTATATATATTTGAGTCCTGCTGCTAATAATGGTGGCCTTTGTCCTTCTTTTATCCATGAAACTTTTATGTTAGTGAATCGTATACAATAATTGGAAAGGGAGTGGAAACCTATGAATAAATGGGTAGGAATTATATTAGTTTTATTAATTATCAGTTTAGTGGGCTGTAGCAAAACCGAAGAAATTAAAGATGAGGATGTCCTTTCTTTACTGAAGGAGTATAAAACAGAGCAATACACGATAGAAGACCCTAAAGTAACGCCAACAGGAGATGAAATTGCAACAAAGGTAAAAGAATATCTTACTGAGGATGCTTTAGAAGCCCAAGAAGCAAACAGAATTTTTCAATTGGCTCCAGACCTTGCAAAGAATACTAATCATTCTATTGAGTTAACGAATGCTAATGTAAGCAAAAAGAAAGAAAATGATGATGGTAAAGTAATCTATACATACAATCTATCTTTAAAATTAACGGATATAAAGAATTCCTCCAGTCAGAATGTTGAGAAAAAAGGAGAAATAACCGTTTCAAACGAAAATGAACTAGTTATTACAAAAGATTGGCAAGAGACTTCAACATTCAAAGATCAAGTATTTTAAACAATCAAGCATTCTTAAAAATAAGAGCTTGTAATAACAGTTGAACTTGTTAAGTAGTTAATAATGAATAGAACATTCGTCCATCAAAGAAAAACAAGCTGTCGAGAAAGCTACGACAGCTTGTTTTTCTTAATTATAATGGCAAATATTCATTTTCATATATAGATTGTACCTGCATTAGTACTTTGCCTGCGTGCTGTTTGAATTGAAATACCGAAGGCTTTCCTTTTGAGAAATACACCCCCGCATCTTCAGGTGAACTTTCTAATCCAGCATACAATCGGCTTGCGCCAACACTTGGATGGGGACCAAATAATTTAATGAACGGCTGGATAACCAGCGGTAATCCACCATTTCTGCCTTTTCGCATTGTATTGTTATTTCCTGGATCAATGCTGACAATTGTTATGCCTTCTTGCCTTAGCTTTGGTGCCAATGCATATGTCCACAACGTGATTGCTAGCTTCGTAGTTGCATATGGACCAATTAATTTCTGAAATTTAGGCGGATTTGCCAACTCCTCCGGTACAAAGGACTTCTTTATTTTAAATGCGTCTGAACTAGTCTGGATAACTATCCTGTGCTCGCCTTTTTTCAAAAGATCAAGCAATTCCATTGTGATGATATAGGGAACCACTGTTTGGATTTCATAATGCAGTTCACGTCCTTGCGGTGAAAAGAGAAGACTTGGGAAACTGCCTCCAGCATTATTGAAAAGAGCATCTAGCTTCGCTTCCTTCTCCTTAATTTGCATCAATGCAGTTTTAATTTTTGTGAAATCAGATAAATCGGCACGATAAATGCGGATGCTTCCTTGACGGATTTTTTGGTGGATATTAAGCTCCTCCTGGGGGAATTCGGAGCGAATTAAAGCAGCTACCTCCCACCCGTTTTCAATCAATTTTTTCGTCAGCTCAAGTCCTATTCCGCTGTTCGCCCCTGTAACAAGTGCTGTTTTTCTTTTTGATATGATCATTTTATAGCCTCCTATTTGTGAATGAATGTAGTATAGAACATGGAGTTAACTTCAGGTCAATACAAAAAAATCTGCTTGACCTGGAGTCAACTCCATGTTTTATAATTGCGTTATAAAAAGGAGGCAGACGTATGTATACAATTAAACAGGCGAGTACGCTTACCAAATTAAGCATTGATACGATTAGATATTATGAAAAAGCCGGATTGCTTCCCAAGATAAAACGGCTGCCTAATAAACATCGAGTCTTTACACAACCTGATATTGAACGGCTGCAAATGATTACCTGTATGAAAAAAGCAAATCTTAGTTTAGATGAAGTGAAATTATATCTTGATATTGCAAATACTAGTAATATGAGCCCTGAAATGGTGGCTGGAATGCACCAGCATAAAGAAAAAGTGAAAAATCAAATGGCTCAATTACAGACTGTTTTAGATTTTATCGATGAAAAAATAGCTGAAGGAACATGGCTTAAGAGGAAAGCGTAATACCGATGCTTCAAGTTACCTTTGAGTTGTTTTGGTTGGAAGTAGAACGATTGAAAATCAGTTTTTTAAAATTTTTATGCCCAATGTATTAAAACTCCATCTCCTCCTGTCAGCTAGACAAAGACCAGGTTAATAGGTACTTAACCTGCTTTACTTACTAAGATGTCCTATGTTAAGGTAAAAGTAATATAAAATTTTATATTATTTGGGGTCCTACCAGACTTTTTTTAGTCACCTTCCCTATATAATCGGGAAGGGGGATACTATAAATGTCTTTAGAGTATACAAAAACGATGCTGCAAACATTAAAGCAGTATCATACATCTGAAATTAACATGATTATTAATGGTAATGATGATAAACCATTACTTTTAATATGTTTTAAAGATGGTTGTTACGAACTAAAAAGTTTAAATACCTCCGTTGTTGAAATTTGTGACGACATTAACTCTACAATTTTTACAATTAACAAACTAATGAATGTAGTTATATAAACTAACTAAGAGGCTGGGACAAAAGTATGTGAATCTATGTAAAAACCGAACCATTTAATCGACTAATGATTTAATGGTTCGGTTTTTTGGTTTCTTTAGGATTAATACAACTGATTAGAAATCTTAGTGAAGTGGAGCGGAGGACACTCGACTCCTGCGGGAAATAGAGGACGCTTTAGACCCCGCAGGCGAAGACGAGGAGGCTCAGCTTCCTCCCCGCGGAAAGCGAGTGGCTGCAGCGCAATGAAACGAACTAATTTTAAACCCATATTCTATTTAGTCACGTGCTTCATTTTTCCAATTT
>Ga0209463_1001574_pt1 | contig 13774 bp, 12 predicted proteins | sample AgamicMgSfrz_FD_187169 | JGI IMG/M metagenome (GOLD analysis project Ga0209463, IMG submission 187169) | Agave microbial communities from Guanajuato, Mexico - Mg.Sf.rz (SPAdes) (version 2) | ecosystem: Host-associated > Plants > Phyllosphere > Phylloplane/Leaf | place: Guanajuato, Mexico... | reverse complement strand
CAAGGAGTTGGTCGATGTCGACCGGCTTCGAGACGTAATCAGAGGCGCCTGCCTCAAGGCACTTCTCACGATCACCTTTCATGGCCTTGGCGGTGACCGCGATGAGCGGCAGGCTGTGAAAGGCGGGTTGAGCCCGGATCTCGCGCATTGTCTCATAGCCGTCCATCTCAGGCATCGCGCAATCGCTGAGTATCAATGCGAAATCGGAATTATCCAGTGCTCGGAGTGCGTCCATGCCGTTGGATACCGCAACGGCGGTATAACCGAGTCGTTCAAGTTGCGCCTTGGTGACCAGGCGATTGACCGGATGGTCGTCGACGACAAGAATTTGAAGCCCGGAAGCTTGATATTCACCGTGCAGATGCCGGGTACCGGTCTCGGCGGATCGAGTTGCACCGACGACATGTAGGCAAAGTGCTTCGACCGCGGAGTACATCAGCGGATTGTGGCTGAGCCGACACGTGCCGTCAGCAGAAATCTCGTAGCCCGTTGGAATCGGGTCGGCCGTCAGTCCGATAGCTGGCCTGTCGTTATCAATTTCCTCGAGTCGACTTTCGTCGACAAAGTGTATGTCTGCCTGTGAGGCAACCCCCGCGGGGATGATACCTAGCGGCATCAACAGTTCGCGTAACGCTGCGGTTAGCGCCGGGTCGGACGACGCGATATGTGCATGCTTTCCCGCTAGCGGCGTGGAACGGATCTGGAGCTGTACATCAAGGTCCAGTTCAACCGTGACCCGAGTGCCGAAACCCGGCGTGCTCTCGATGTGAATGGATCCATGCATCAGCTCGACCAGGCGTTTGCAAATGGCCAAACCCAAACCAGTGCCGCCGAAGCGGCGTACGATCGAGGTGTCGGCCTGCGTGAAAGGCGCGAACAGGCATTGCAGTTGCGCGGGCGCGATGCCGATGCCCGTGTCATGTACCGTAAAGTGCACACGTTGGCACGCTTCGCGTTGGTCGAAGACTGCGATGCTGATGCCGACCTCGCCGTTTTCCGTGAACTTGATTGCGTTGCTTACCAGATTAATGAGAATCTGGCGAAGGCGCAGGCCGTCAACCTTCAATTCGGCGGCAAGTTGGTTACTGACGGAATTGCGAACGATAAGGCCCTTATCGTGAGCCAACGTAGAGGCTATGGCGCTGACGCCGTCCACGAGCGCGCGTAGATCAGTCGGCTCCGTCAGGATCTCCAAGTGTCCGGCATCGATCTTCGAGAAATCCAGAACGTCGTCAAGAATCTGCATCAAGGTCATCGCAGATTCCCCGATCATGTGAAGCATCCGTTGCTGCTTTGTGCTCAATGATTCGTGGCGCAACAGTTCCAACATCCCTATGATCCCGTTCATTGGCGTGCGGATCTCGTGGCTCATGGTGGCGAGGAATCGTGACTTCGACGCTGCCGCTATTTCAGCCGCTTCTTTCGCGCGGGCGAGCTCTTCCGCCTGCGCCTTGGCGTGAGTGACGTCCGACCAGACTCCGCTCCAGAACATCGTCCCGTTTAGCTCCGTTTGCGGCGTCGCTTCGGTGTGGATCCATCGCTCGCGGCCATGTGACACACATCGAAAATCGATGGAGATCGGCGTCATGGTAAGCGCCGAGTACTTGACGGCGGATTTAATGAGAGGCCTGTCATCGGGGTGAACCCGCGAGAGCGCCGTAAGCGCATCGGCCTCCATCGTCAGCGCATCCAGATCCCACATGGCACGCGTATTGCCACCTACATAAGGAAACCTTAGTGCACCATCCGGTGTACGACGAAGTTCGAAGACGACCGCTGGAAGATGAGAAGTCACGCGTCTTAAACGTTGATCCAAAGCACGCGCACGTTGTTCTGCGTCGCGAATGGTCGTCACATCGACCAACGTCACCAGAAGGCCGCCTGGCTTTCCGCTCGGTAATTGAAAAGGATGCATCCAGTACAACCAGGACCGCAGCTTATGGTCGCCGTCCATCAGGCTGACCTCGGCATGATGGGCTCGATTTTGATCCTGGACTTGCTCGCTCATCGTGTGGATTTGCATACTCCACGCGGGCTCCATCGGTAAAGCTTCCAGCGTTGTTCTACCAATCAAGTCCTCACGCTTCACCGAGAACGCGGCTTCATAGGCATGGTTGAGCGCGATATATCGGTTCGCACTATCTTTGGCGGCCAGTGGATACGGTAGCGACTCCATTAGCGCTTCACGAAAGCTAAGCTGGTCTGCCAGCTCATGTTCGACCGCCAGCCGCTGACGGACCTCGTGACGAAGCCGGACGTACGCGATGATAACGGTCGCCAATATGATCGCAACGCCTAGTAACGTAAGCTCGAAGGTTTTCCATGGAAGTCCGGCTGAATAGCGAGGCCAAAGCCATCGGCTTCGAATCCGTTGTTGCTCCATTTTTGGCATCGCGGCAATCGCATTATTGATTAGGGGCAACAGTCTTTCATAGCGAGGGTTTATTGAAATAGTCAATCGACTCTCGATATTGGCAGGCGATGCAATCTTGAGAGCACCTGGGAAATAGCTCCTGATGTTGAAGTCGACGATCGCTGCATTTCCGAGATAAGCGTCGGCGCGCCCCTCCGCTACGTCTTGCATCGCGTGATAGGCGCTCGTGGCCACGGCAATTTCAGCGTCTGGGAGTTGGCGCAATACCTTAGCAGGAAGCTCGCTTGGGTCCGAAATAACTATTCGACGGCCTGCGAGATCGATGATGCCTTGCGGCAGCACGTGGGGACGGGTAACGATGACGTCGGGAAGGGTAATAAATGGAGTGCTGTAGAGCAAGTCTTCGCCGTGCCCAGTCGGCGCATTGACAGGCGCGACCGCGTCCACTTGACCTGATTGCGCCAGGGACAAGGTTTCTGCCCACGAATTCGTTTTCACCAGTGCAAACCTGATGCCGAGGGATTCCGAGATATATGCCAGATAGTTGGCGACGATGCCGCTCGGGCGGCCATCGGCATCAATGTAGGCGATCGGTGCCCAGTCAGGGTCAATGCCAAGTTTGATCGGGGGCAGCGAAGCCAGCCAGCGTCGCTCATCTGCCGTGAGCGCCAAACCGTGGGTCTCGTTAGGAATCTGTGGCGGCAACGCCGGGTTTGTCGGCGAAGGTCGCGTCAACCGAAGCGCTGATGTTTCGAGATTTTCAACCGTTGCCGAATCGATCGGACTCATAGCCAGGACGACTATGGCAATGATACTGCTCAACCGGGCACTTACCCAAAAGGTATTCTTCAAAATAACGGATTATGTGGAGGACGTTGCAATGCGCGCCGTATACAGCTTTTCAATTCGCCGTGCGCCTCATCGCTTTGGGGCGTGGATCCCGAGCCGAGAGGACCGTGACGTCCAATAGCACTCGCAGTGAGGAGGATAGTGTCAACCGTTGAGACCGAGATTGGCGACGTACTCGTAGAGTTCGGCATCGCTTTTGAGGCCGAGCTTGCGCTTTGCCGATATCTTGGCCCAACTGACCGTTTTAATTGTCCGGTGGAGAATCTGGCTGACTTCGGCTGGTGATTTGCCGCTGCCGAGAAGGCGCAATACTTCGAGCTCTCGAGGAGTCAAATTGGCAGCGCGCCGGCTTTCCGTTTCGGTCAGCCCGAGCTTCGACAGTTCGAGCTGCAGCTTGGCACTGATGTAGACTGCCCCTCTCAGGGCGGCACGGACGGCAGCGAACAGTTCGTTCCTTTCCGCTCCTTTCTCGACGATACCCAGGACACCCTCGTTCAACATCGCGCGTAACAGCCCGGCATTTGCCATGTTCGTAAGCACGACGACCGGTAAGGCTACGTGCTCTCGTCGAATCATCGATAGCATAGGCAAGCCGTCGACACGTGCAGTGTTAGGCATCGAGAAATCCGTGATCACGACATCGCACGCGACGCGTGCCAGGATCGACATCAATTCCCTGGAGTCGCGAGCTTCCCCCACGACCTCCAGGCCGCCCTGCTCGATTAGAATGCGGCAGCCGAGCAGCATGATCGGATGGTCGTCTGCGAGTACAACGCGGCATGCCATTCCAGAATCCCCACTGATTAGTATCGACCGAGTTTGTCAAATGAGACGGGGCCGATGTTGGTCACCCAAAAAGCCAGATTACGCCAGTGCGTCTCACATAGACATCAGAATCGTCTGATTTCGCGATTGTGTGCATCACTTTATATTGCTGTTTGATAACGCCTGGTGCTTTATAAATTTTTGTACCGAGGTTTTTGTGAAGGCAGCGGCAATTAGACATTTGATTGTTACGGCTCGGCTTTGGGGGATTTCGGGCCAACACTTTATTGGTGACGGTATCGACGATGGCTCGGGGCGGGGTCGAGATTCCGCGAGTCATAGAGGTAGCCGCGCAAAATCGGACAACTGGATAAGTGAAACTTCCGGGGTTGAACCATCTACAATCATGAACGGCCACATGCAACCCTGAAATACAAAACGCCCGATGCGGTGCATCGGGCGTTCTAGCGACTCGATACTGTCAACCTATTTCAGAACTTGACATCTCGCAATAGAAATACTGCCCGCTTATGGAGTGCTCAATTGTTGCGGAAACGTTCGAGCAGTTCGTACCCGACAGGATCGCTCGCGCATTGACCCCCACCGCATTCGAGTAACGTCGATACGAGATTGGCGATGATCGTAAGCCCGAAGACTGCCATCGCGATTCGCCCGCTGGTACTCATCGACGCGGGTTGCACCGTACCGTTCGTGCGGCGAACGGCAAGCAGCAAGGAAACATACAAGATGATCAAGACCGACGCGATAAAGCACCATGTGTAGAAATGCAGTCCCCACAGAGCCGAACCATACGCTCCTGAATCGGGCGAAATGTGTAGCAGTACCTGGCGACCTGCGATGACTCCGGTTGCGACGGCGCTGACGAGCACGCAGCAATAGTGTGTGCCACGTATACCGTATCTGATGTTCATTGCGAATCCAATCCCGGCGAGGATCAATCCGACCCGCTGCAGTAAGCAAAGTGGACAGGGTAGCTCGTTGAATGCAAGTTGATAATAGAATGCGATGAGCAGCGCTGCACTAATCGCAATCAATGCAAGAATATCTAGCGTATTGTTCGTCGGGGCGTTGCCGTTGCTATCGTTTCGGAAGATCTTCATTTCCATTATCGCGATGTCATTTAGAGGAATAGATTGAGCGAATCTGTCGCGTGATGTGCGAATGTGAAGAGAGTCGAGATCAGCGCGACGAAGAACAAATAGGTCGCTGTACGTGAACGTGCACCGTATATCATTGAGACGAACGATGCCAGTGACAACAGGAACGGAAGAAACATGAAAATTTCGAGTCCTTCAGGTGATGGTTAATACGAACGGCGTGACGAGATTGGGTCAAACGACTGAAAATCGATTGCCTGTCACCGGTTGGAATGGAAGAGCCGGGAAGGGTAGTTTTCCACTCCTCCTATCAGCGTCTGTATCGCCGATTTTGCGATTACACAGGTCCTCGGTTGAACCTTCTCCCCGGGGCGTCATCCTAGCGTGCCGACAATGCTGACTTCCTTATTGTCGGGAACTTCGTTGTATGACAGGACGGTTAAGTCCGGTGAGAACAGTTTGGCGTACCGCGCGAGCATCGGGCGAATGCGTGGCACGACGATCAGCACCGGGGCGGCGCCCATTTGTTTCAATTGTTCGACCACCGCCGGCATATGGCTCTGCAACTGTGAGAGCACGTTCGGTTCGACCGGGAAGTTGTCCAGCGGCACACGCGTGCCCGATTGCTCCGCGAGACTTAGGGCGTTCAGCAGAATGTTCTCGAGTTCCACCGTCAGGCTGAAGCCCTTGAGCGCCTCGTGCTGGGCGCCAAGTCCTGCCACGATCTGGCGACGCAGTGCGCAGCGGACTTCGGCCACGAGCAGTAGCGGGTCCTTGGTGGTTTCTGCGGCTTCCACCAGGGTGGCGGACACGGTTTCAATGTCCTTGATCGACACGTCCTCGGCCAACAACGTACGGAATACCTTGCGCAACTGACTGTGCGTCAGGCATTTCCCCAGCGCATCGGCCAGCACTGGCGCAATGGCCGTCAGGCGTTCGATGATGGCGGTTACATTGTCGTAGCTGAACAGGTCGGGAATCGTTTCGCGAATTAACTTGGCCGCATGCGTGGCGATTACGGTCGCGCAATCGACAACCTGGTAGCCGAGGCCGAGTGCATGGGCCTTCTGGTCGGGCTCGATCCATGTGACGGGCATGCCGTAGGCGGGGTCGATGTCGGGGGTGCCATCCAGTTCTCCGTAGACGGTCGGCGACGGAATGGCCATCAGCTTTCCCGGTTGCACTTGGGCCTGAGCCAGTGTGGTGCCATTGAGGATGATGGTGTAACTGGAGGGCGGCAGGCTCATGTCGTCCCGCGCGCCGATGGGCGGTAGCAGGAAGCCGAGCTGTTCCGATAGGGTTTGTCGGGTGCCATGCAGGCGGCGCACCAGCGGCGCGCCTTGAGCGCGGTCCAACATGTCCACGAGCTTGTAGCCGAGGGATACTGAAAGCGCGTCCACATACGGCAGGCTGCTCCAGTCGAAGGACTCGTTGCCGGGCGCGGCTAGCGTGGCTTGCATGACGCGGGCGGTTTCTTCCGCCTCGACCGCTGCGGACGGCGAAGTACGCTGCGTCATCCGATAGCCGACGTAACCGAGTACTGCTGCAAAGCACAGAAACACCAATGTCGGCATGCCCGGTATCAGGCCCAGCGCGGCCATCAGTGCGGCGGCGCTGAACAGCACCAACGGCGAAGCCAGCAACTGCTGGCCGACCTGTTCCTCGAAGTCTCGCGCATCGTCGATGCGGGTGACGATTACCGCGGCGGCGGCGGACAGCAGCAGGGCGGGTATTTGCGCGACCAGGCCGTCCCCGATGGCCAGAAGCGCATACTTGTGGAATGCCTCGCCTGCAGGCAAGCCGTGCATGATTACGCCGATGATCACGCCACCGATCATGTTGGTGATGAGAATCAGAATGCCGGCGATGGCGTCGCCGCGTACAAACTTCGACGCGCCATCCATGGCGCCGTAAAAGTCGGCTTCGGTCGTGACATCTTTGCGGCGTTGCTGGGCTTGTGTCTGTGTGATGACACCGGCGTTCAGATCGGCGTCGATGGCCATCTGCTTGCCGGGCAGCGCGTCGAGCGTGAAGCGCGCCGACACTTCCGAGATCCGCTCCGCGCCCTTGGTGACCACGACGAAGTTGATGATCATCAGGATCACGAAGACGACCAGGCCGACCACGAAGTTACTGCCGATCACTACATTGGCGAACGACTCGATCACTTGGCCGGCTGCGCTCGCGCCCGTGTAGCCATTGAGCAAAACTACACGTGTCGATGCGACGTTCAATGTCAGGCGCATCAGCGTGGCAGCCAGGATAATGGTCGGGAAGGCCGAGAAGTCCAGCGGTCGCTTGACGGTCACGGCCACCATGACCACCACAATGGACAGCACGATGTTGAACGTGAACATGATGTCCAATGCGGCTGGCGGAAGCGGCAGGATTACCATCGCCAGGATGGTGAACAGGGCGAGAGGCGCGGCAAACTTCAGGCGCTTGAGCAGGTCGATCACGTTCATCGGGATTGGGACTTTTGCAAGTGTTCGGGAATGGTGATGCCAGTGGGCAGCGATGGTGAGACGTCGCGTCCACCGCTGCGGAATGCCTTGATCTGCAGCACGTAGGACAGCACCTGCGCTACCGCGCGATACAGCACCGCCGGAATTTGCTGATTGACCTGGCTGGTGTGGTAGATCGCGCGGGCCAGCGGCGGCAGTTCGAGCACCTCGACGTTGTGCCCTCGGGCGACGTCGCGAATGAACAGCGCAACCTCATCGACCCCCTTGGCTACGACGTACGGTGCTTGTGCACGCGTTGCGTCGTACTTGAGTGCGACTGCATAGTGGGTCGGGTTCATCACCACCACATCGGCGGTTGGCACGGTCTTGCGGATCCCCTGGCGTGCGAGCTGGCGCTGGATTTGGCGGATGCGGCTCTTGACCTCGGGCTTTCCTTCGGACTGCTTCATCTCATCTTTGATGTCACGCTTGCTCATGCGCTGGCCGCGCTTGAAGATGATTTGTTGCACCGGTATGTCGACTAGTGCGAACACGGTGATGACGCACGACAGCGTGAGCGCAGAGGTCAGGAACAGGTTCGCTCCACCGGTCAGTGCATCCGCTAGCGGCGCGCCTTGCAGGCGGATGAAACCGCTCAAGTTGGAGCGACAGACGATGAAGAGCGTAGCCATCAATACGAGAGCCTTGAGCACAGTCGTGCCGAACTGCATGTAATGCTTTCCGGACACCAGGCGCTTGAGCCCGGAAAGCGGGTTCAAGCGGTTCAGCTTCGGCATGATGTGCTTGTGGCTTATGATCCAGCCGCCCGGTATCAACGACGCGACGATGATGCCGGCGGGCACTGCGGCCAGCGGGGCAAGCATCTTGCACATGAGCAGCACCGCTGCAGGAAATAGCATCGACGCCGCATTGCCGATCCTGTCGTCGCCGGAAAGGTCTGCAAACGACAGCGCGAAAATGTGCTTGAGCTCAACCAGCCACGCCGGCGTTAGTACGACGATGAGCTTGAGAGCAACCAGAATTCCCACGCACGTGCCGATATCTCGCGAACGTGCAACTTGGCCTTCCATTCTGGCTTTGCGCAGTTTCTGCGGGGTGGCCTTTTCGGTCTTGTCGCCGGTTTGTCGCTCGCTCATTGCATTTCCCCATTGCCGATGGGTCGAGTCGCGAGTCGATCGTAGAGTTCTAGAACGTGCTCCACCATGCGGCCGTAGTGATCCGGCAGTGACGGCAACAGCAGCGTCAGCAGTAACAGCCCGAACATGGTCGTGATCGAAAAACCCAGCGCGAAAAGATTCAGTGCGGGTGCCACGCGATTGAGGAGGCCCAGGCCGACTTGTACTACCAGCGTAGCGAACATCACCGGGAGCGCCAACGCCACGGCGGCGGAGAAAATCCAGCCTACTGCGAATGCGAGATGCTTGAGCGCGTCGAGGTTGAAGGCAAAACGACCGACCGGCCAGATTGCAAAGCTGCGCGCGATGACACCCGTGAGGATCAGGTGGCCGTCAACTGCGAAGAACAGCAGGATGAACACCACGTACATAACGCTGGTGAGTACGTCGGCCATCTGACCATTCATCGGGTCGTTGATCTGCGCCATGGACAGTCCCAATTGCGACGACGCGATGGTGCTGAAAATCTGCAGTGCGCACAGCACGAGATGGAACACGAAGCCGAGCAGGCCGCCTATCAATACCTGTTCGGCCATGGCAGCCGCACCTTCGAGCTGCAGCAGGTCGATCGCGGGCATCACCGGAATACCGGGCTGTATGGCTAATGCGAGGATGAGGGCGATCAGCAGGCGAATGCGCACGGGGACCATCGCGTCACCCAGGATCGGTGACGCTGCCAACGCGGCGGCGATTCGGCAGAAAGGCCAGAAGATTGTGTTCGCGAGCGGCAGGAGCTGGGCAAGGACAATTTCCATTGCCGAGTCACCCGGTCAGTTGTGCGGCGCGGCTGAAGATCTCAACCGTGTAGTGCATGACGCGGCCGGTCATCCACGGGCCAGCCAGCGCGAGTGCGACCAGCGTCGTGATCAGGCGCGGAAGAAAGCTCATCGTCTGCTCATTGATTTGTGTCGCGGCCTGGAATATGGCCACCAGCACACCGGTGATCAGGCCTGGTGTAATCAGCACGAGGATGATGACGAGCACCAGGCGCAACGCGTCGACGGCGAAGCTGGCGGCCAGATCGGGAGTCAGCATCAGTAGGCCTTCACGCTGGTAATGAGGGTGTTGACGGTAAGTGACCATCCGTCAACCAGTACGAACAAGAGCAGCTTCAGCGGCAGCGAGATGACGAGTGGCGACAGCATCATCATTCCCATTGCCATCAGCACGGACGCGACAATGATGTCGACGATGAGGAACGGGATGAACAGCATGGCGCCCATCTGGAACGCAGTCTTCAGTTCGCTCAGCACGAACGCCGACAATTTAACCAGGAACGGCTGCTTTTCCGGATCCGTGATTCTTTCGGTGCCGGAGAGTTTGGCCATCTGCGCGAGCGTGGCCTTGTTCGTCTGCGCAAGCATATAGCGCCCCAGCGGCTGTTCTGATGTCGCGAGCGCGGCCTGTATGCTGATCTTGCCTTGGTCGTATGGCACGAAGGCCTTTTGCCAGATTTCCTCGCCGACCGGGCGCATCGTAAGCATGGTCAACACCAGCGCGACGCCCGTAACGATGCGTCCCGGCAATCCTTGCTGCAGGCCTAGCGCCTGCTTGACCAGCGACAGCACGATCACATAGCGCAGGAAACTCGTCATCGTCATGAGTAGCGCGGGCAGTAGCCCGAGCAGCGTCATCAGAACGAGGATCTGGGTTTTGACGGTGAAGCCTTGGCCGCCGACGCCATCGGACACGAGCGTCAGCGTGTCTGCTTGCACGAGTGCGGGCATGGCGAAAGCTGCTAACGCCAGACCCAGATGGGGCAGGAGGCCGCGATTCTTCATGCCGTAAGAGAAGTGAGGTCGTTGAGTTCGATGATGCGTAGGCCGTAGTGTTCTCCAGAGACGACGACTTCGCCCAGGCCTACTGGCGTACCATTTACCTTGATGATCAGTGGTTCGCCGGCAAGGCGATTGAGCTCTACCGTCGAGCCGGTTTCGTACGACAGCAGATCGGCGAGCGGCACGGTGGCTTCCCCCACCTCCAACGTCAAGCGCACGGGAATGCGGCGTAGCATGCGCATCGGGTCGCGCGGCGAAGCCGGTTCGGTGATGGATTTTGGATCGTCGCCCAGATCCAGATCACCCAGCGCGGAGAGATCAAGGTCGGTGGTCGAGGTCATGTTGGGGGTTACTCCACGGGTTCGAAAGAAGTAATCCACAGCGCGCCTTGGTGTTCGGCCAAGGCCGCGCGGTAGAGGCGGACGTTGTTGACGAGCACGTCGACGGTATCGGGCAAGCGAACAGGCAGCACGTCGCCTGGCCTCATACGAAGCAGTTCGTCAAGGCGCATGTTCTTGGACAGCACGTGCACCGACATCGTGACGGGGATGCACACGTTGGCCGGAGCGCTATCGGGTGCGGGACGCAGGTGCTGAGCATCGAGGCGCGCAAACAAGTGGTCGAGCCACGTATCGTCCAATGCGAATTCGACGTCACCACCAACTTTGCGCAAGGGGTCCGAGATGGTCATGTGCAGGACGCGGCCTCCTGGGCCGGGGGGGATGTCCCCACTTGGCAAAAAGGGTTCTGCCTGGTCGCCGAGCATCGCGGAGGCAAACGCGGTTAGCAGCGCGGTGTGTTGTTGTGCCGCAAAACGCCGTTCCGCGCCCGTTTCCGGCGCTGAGGCGGTCGGGACCGCTTCGTCGAGCGAAGTGCCGTAATGACAGGCCAGTAGCGCCAGCAGTAGCTCGCGGTCGCAGCGCACTGAAATCTGTCCATGGTTGCATGCATAAGTGCGCCAGACGGTCGCATTGCGCGACCGCATCGCGGCGACGGAGAGCTCAGTGACGACGAAGCTCGTGCCACGGCGCAGATTGAACCGTTCATGAAGGGAGTGGTCGATTCTGCGCTTGATATCTTGCAGAACATCCTCAAGCAAATGGTATGGACGCCCTAGCGTGCACGGATCAAGCACCACCGGAGATGCGGCTCGGCTGCTGCGGGAGTGGGGGGGAGATGCTGACACGGTCAAGGGGTCGTTTTGAAGAAGAGTTGGCGCCATTGTCTGCAGCGCGCAGCACGGAGCGGAGAATGTTGAACAGAGGTTGAACACCCCCAAAAAAAACGACCCGCTTGTGGCGGGCCGGTTTTGGACTCCAGTGAATCGGGGTAGTGCTTACTGGAGCAGCGACAAGACCATCTGGTTCATGCTGCTGGTTTGCTTGAGCATGGACATGCTGGCTTGCAGCAGTACTTGCTGCGAGCTCATCTTCGCGGATTCCGATGCCATGTCGGCGTCCATGATGCGGCCTTCGGCGTCAGCCGTGTTCGTCGACATGTTGGCCAGGTTGTTGTGGGTGTGCTCGAGGCGGTTTTCTGCCGCACCGATGGCCGAGCGCAATGCGCCAACGTCGTCAAGTACGTTGTTGATCAGGTCGATCGTGGCGTTGGCGTTGTCGGTCAGCTCCTTGCCCGGCTCTTCAGGCTTGCCTTCTTCCGGGCCCTTGTAACTCGTCGACAGGCCTTCGAACTTGTCGTGGGCGTTTGCGACGTACTTGGAGAAATCGGCTGCCATCGTTTCGTCTTTGGTGGCGCCAATCTGGAAGATGAGTTCCTTGGTCAGGCGACCGCCCTCGCTCACGACCGTGCCGTCGTCCTTATTCTTGACTTCCTTCTGCATCAGCTTGGCGCCGCCATACGACGTGTTTTTCATGATGTTCGAAAGTTCCTTGCCCAATGCATCGTACTCGGCTTGCATGGCGGTCTTTTCGTTTGCCGAGGACGATCCGTCCGCGGCCTGCGTGGCCAGATCCTTCATGCGGTACAGGATGTTGGTGACTTCCTTCATCGCGCCGTCCGCAGTTTGGAGCATCGACGACGCATTCTGCGTGTTCTGCATGGCCATGCCCATGCCGCGAGTTTGCGCTTGCAGGCGCACGGCGATCTGCAGGCCAGCGGCGTCGTCCTTGGCGGAGTTGATGCGCAAGCCGGTGCCCAATCGGGTCATCGTGGTGTTCAGGCTGCTGCTTGTGCTGCCGATGGCCTTCTTGATGTTCATGGCGGCGGCGTTGGTGTGCAGGCTCAGCATGGTATGTAATCCTTAAGTCTAGACTAGGTTTTGGATATTTGATTGTCGCTGCCTATTTGTCAGGAGGCGACGCCTGTTCAAGACGGCAGGCGATCGACAGACGTTAAATCGAATCGAGTCGGCCAAGCTGGAGATGCGGCGCGGCGGATGTGAAAACGCCAAGATTGCTTCTCCGCTGGCGGGGGAATTCTTGCCATTTGAGCGGTGCCGCGCGATGGCGCTATGGGCCACTGCAGTAGCGTCAGTGCGAACTGGCTGCGGCTTTGTGCTATCACTGATCTCGCGTATGTCGGTGCGCGCTCGGATAGGCCGGACCATCACCGGGGGCGCCGGCGATTACTGCTGTGCTGGCGTTCCCGCGCGTAGCGATATGCCATTGATCTGGCTCGTCTAATGTGGCAACTGTGGAAAATAAGAGTTGTCTGATATTGGGCAAAACTGATTTCGCTCACACTCGAGCTCTACATTGAGAGCCGTATCGCAGCTCCAAATGGAGCTGGTTTGAGCTTCGGTTCTCGCCCTGCAAACTTCAGATGGCATTTCTCTTGATGCTGATTCGAACACGCGTTGCCAGTCCGTTCGGTTGTTGGCGATTCGCCGGCTATGACGAGCGTTGCGCATAACGCGAGTTGAGAAGCGTACGAGTTGCGGTTTGACTGATGCCTGATCATCAATCTCGGGCCCTTTTCTCGCGCCATGCGCGTGTGCGGGATGCTGATGCAGTGCCGAGCGATTTCGGCTCCGCGGCAACGCAGGAATGGCCGCACGGCTAACTGTCGAGATCGCGCATTACATGGAGGGCAGCCCGTGATGCAACTGAAATGTTTGCGGCCTCGCGATATTTTTTCGCATCAAGTACTCCGAAATTCGTAGCGTGCATTCTGTCTACCGTTGCGGGGGAAACTCCGCTGCTTAACCGTGGGCTCCACGAATTCCGTTCGATCGCGTATTGACGGGATACGACAGTGGGCGCCTCCCAAAATCCTCATCAGTCTCGCAATC
>Ga0209463_1001573_pt1 | contig 13775 bp, 7 predicted proteins | sample AgamicMgSfrz_FD_187169 | JGI IMG/M metagenome (GOLD analysis project Ga0209463, IMG submission 187169) | Agave microbial communities from Guanajuato, Mexico - Mg.Sf.rz (SPAdes) (version 2) | ecosystem: Host-associated > Plants > Phyllosphere > Phylloplane/Leaf | place: Guanajuato, Mexico... | reverse complement strand
GCAGCGGTGACGTCGGATGGAAATATACGAAACAAAAAGGTGGTCACGTACTCGCGATCAACTCAAGCTTACTCATAACGAACAACCTACTAGGCCACAGTAAACTAACATATAAAGACTTCACACCACTCGCGACACTCGCATCGGACTGGGAAGTCGTTGTCGTATCAAAAGACTCAAACATAGAAAACGCAAACGAATTGATGGAACAACTAAAACAAAACAAGAAAAACTTCAAAATCGGCGTTGCACCAGGCCTAGGAAACGACGATCACCTATCATTCGTACAAGTAAGCAAAGCATTCGGCATAAACCCTGCCGAACTACAATTCTTCGTCTACGAAAACAAAGAAAAAATCATAAACGCCCTAACGAACAAACAAATCAGCGTCGCAACCATGACCCTATCCGAAGCCGAAAAACAATACAAATCCGGCAAAATAAAAATACTAGCCGTATCCGCACCAAAACGGCTAGACCGACTACCAGAAATCCCAACATGGAAAGAACAAGGAATCTACGTCATCTTCCAGCACTGGAAAGGAATTATGGGCCCGAAAGATATGACGGAGGAAGAGGTTGCTTATTGGGATGATGTGATTAAGAGGATGGTGGAGAGTGATAGTTGGAAGGGGATTTTGAGGGAGCGGGGTTGGGAGAGTTTTTATAAGGGGAGTGGGGAGACGAGGGGGTTTTTGGAGGAGAGTAGTGGTTGGTATGGGGGGATGATGAAATTTAGTTATTGATGAATGTTCAGTTTAAAGAAATGATATATGTGACGTAAATAATACTGGATTTCGAGTTATAATTTGATGGTAACAAGTTATTAAAGGAATTGCCGAGTATAGTGAAAGGTGCTGGGCAATTCCTTTAATAGTAAGATTTTTATTACTACAAATTTTATTGAAATATAAAATATAATATATAGGAGATTCATCATTAATGAAATTAGCAAAAACAGAGATACAACAATTTATATCAAAACAACTGGAGCTTTGCGAGTTGAAAGAACTAGATGTCGAATTCGCAGTTCGAGGGCTGGATTTTGATCCGAACATGTTTATTCGTGCAGGAGAAATGGGATTAGAAATAGGGTTTCATAGATTAGTATGGAGTTGTCCAGTCGCACCAGATATGACACGGTTTACGCATCATATATTATTATGGGAACATCTAGAAGAATTAAGTGACAGTGAGAAAGCAGTGGAAATAAAAGAGAGTATTCGTATGGTGGCTGATTTTAGAAAGAGGCGTTACCAGCAGTGTCAGTTTTGTAATACAAAGACTTTGCCGGAACATCTTGATAGAGATGGTGTATGTCATGGGTGTGCTACTGCACATTTTGGAGTGATATATTGACGTTTTGGAAGTATATAGAAACAATTTAAAAGCTGATTCTATTCTTTTATACTTGAATGAGGATGGATGAATAGAAACGAGGAATTATATGAGTAAATTAAGTAACTGCTTATACATGATTGAACTCCTGCATGCGAGAGGGAAAATGAGGATTAGTGAATTGGCAGAGTTGTTAGAAGTGAAAGAGCGGATGATCCGTATTTATCGTGATGATATTGAAATGGCAGGTATAAAAATAGAGACAACGAAAGGCAGGTACGGTGGTTATTCTCTTTCGAATACATCGCTATTTCCTATTAAAAATATGTCTCAACAAGAGCTAGATGCATTAACATTCTCTATTAAAAAACTAGTTTCAAAAGGTAATGACATTTATTCACGGGATGCACAAGTAGCGTTAGATAAATTGAATGCTGTTCGAAAAGTAGAAACGAATAAAGACCGCCACATATATTTTGTGCAAAGATCGAAGCCAAATTATGCATTTTCGAATGAAAATCAAAAATATGTACAACTACAAGAAGCGCTATTTACAAGAAGCAAAGTAAAAATCCAGTATGAGAAACTATCTGGCGAAGGATCAGAACGAATTATCGATCCGTACGGCTTTGTGCACTACAACGAATTTTTTTATTGTCTAGCCCTATGTAATGATAAAAAAGAAAAACGTATGTTTAAACTATCTCGAATGAAAGATATTAAAACTTTGTATGATACATATAAAATACCCGACAATTTCGATATCCGAAAAGAATTTCCGAAATTCGGCATTATGAAAGAACCGTTAGAGGTAGAATTACTCATCTATCCACCATTCGCCGTATCCGTACCAGAATCCATTTGGGGAGAGAACCAAAAGATAGAACATAATGAGGACGGCAGCATTCTCTTCCGCGCAACGATGAGCGGGAAAGAGTCGATTAAGAAATGGATTTTAGGTATGGGTGCTGCTGTTAGGGTGATGGAACCTAGTGGATTGAGGGAAGAGGTTGTTGAGGAGGGGAGGAAGTTGTTGGAGATGTATGGGTTTGTTGGCTTGTAAACTATTATAAGTTTACGGAGTGATACTTAAATAGATAGCGGTTATTTAAAGTATTGGATATACATAGAGAATATTTTTACAAAAAAGACAGAAATGAACAAGGTGGGGATAGTATGGAAAGAGATATAAAATATGATGCAACTGATCCATTGAGTATTGAAAAATATGCTCAACAGCTTATAGGAAAGAGCTTTTTAGATGTTGTAAAAGAAGCAGAGATAAATGAAGATATTAAAGTTAACATTATTGATAAATATGGTAAATCGAAAAATAAAGGTAGCTTGGGGCAACTTCTTGAAGAGCACTATTTTGGGTATAAACTTAATAGCAATCAACAAGCTGATTTTTATGAAGCGGGTGTGGAGCTTAAGGTTTCGCCATATCAAAAGTTAAAAAGGGGTAAGCTAAGCGCTGGTGAACGATTAGTTATTACAATGATAGGTTATGATAAGCCAATTGAACTGGATTTTGAGACATCCCATGTGTTTGAGAAAATTAAAATACTTTTGTTAGTATATTATTTGCGTGATAAGGACATTGAAAATAAACTTTTATATCCAATCGATTTTATTAAATTATTTTCTCCACCAGAAGAAGATATGAAAATAATTAAAGATGATTACGAGAAGATAGTTCGTAAAATTCAAAATGGAAGAGCGCATGAACTTTCTGAAGGCGACACAATGTACTTAGGTGCCTGTACGAAGGGAGCTACAGCTAAAAAAAGTACTGTTCCACAGTACTATGGGGAAAATATTCCTGCGCGTAAAAGGGCTTTTTGTTTTAAAAATTCATATATGACATATATCTTGAATAAGTATATTGCGGGAAATTTAGATACTTATGAACCTATTGTTCAGGATGCAGGAGAATTAAAGCATATTACATTTGATAAACTGATTGTATCGAAGATTAATTCTTATGTAGGATATATGGATAAAGAGCTATGTAACTTATTTGGTCGAGAATATAATGGTAATAAATCTCAATGGATTGATTTAGCATACCGAATGTTAGGAATAAAATCTAATAGAGCAGCAGAGTTTTTAAAGGCTAATATTGTTGTGAAAGCAATAAGGTTAGAAGAGAATGGCTCTATAAAAGAAAGTAGTTCTCTGCCCCAAATGAAATTAAAGGAATTTATTAATGAAGAATGGGAAGAGTCGAAACTACGATCTTATTTTGAAGAAACAAAGTTTTTATTTGTTGTTTTTAAAAAAAATGGACAATTTTACGAATTAAAAGGGTGTCAAATGTGGAATATGCCCTATACAGATTTAGAATGTATTGTAAAATCCGGATGGCAGAATGTAAAGTCTATTGTTACTAATGGTGTTAAATTGATTAAAAAAGAGCGGGGAAATGGTATAGCTATTATGAATAATTTACCTGGTAAGAAGGAGAATGCAATCATTCATATGAAAGCCCATTGTGGTCAATCCTTTTATGTATTGGAAGATGGAGAAGAAGTAGGTAAAGGAAATTATTCTCATGCAGAGGAATTACCTGATGGTAGATGGATGGTAAAACAAAGTTTTTGGATTAATAATACTTATATTTTAAAGCAACTTAATGGGAATTTGAAATAGGTAGGGATAAAGGAAAGAAGCGGTGAGATTAATTTTGTTGAAAAGAAAACAACGTGGATGTTTTTTACAGCCACGTTGTTTATTCCCTATTGAAAAGGAACGGATTTTCATTGGTTATTTCGAATTGATAACATCAGCTATGTACGAATTATTCAACCAATAACATTGCTTTGTAATATATTGGCCATCAGGTAACGTCACTTTATCAGCACCGTTGCGGGCTTTTGGCCTAATATGCGCGACACCGTTGAAATTTACTTTAGGTAGGTTATTCGCTTCGACGACTTTATCACCACGTTTTTTATATTCAATTTGAATACCATCATGTATTACTTTATTAACTTCTTCCCATAGTTCACGTATTTCTTTTTCTATTGTAGGAGCAGGCATGTTCCAAAGTTTAATACCTTTAAAGTAGAGTTTACGGTTTGGATTTTCTTTTTTTGTTTGGTTAAATTCAAAAATTACGAATAAAAACTTGGTTTGATAGAAGCGTTCTCTAATTTCGCTTTCTTCCCATGATTCGTTTGTCCATTGATGAAAATCGATTGTTTCAAATGACATGCTTTGTTCTGGCTTTCCGTTTGGTTCTAAACGAATTGTTTTGAACTCTATATTGGCTTTTGCAAATTCTTCAATTTTATCGAGTCGAGTTCCTTTAATACCAAGTAAAGAGCTTACTAGTAACGGAACAAAGTTCTTTGTTGTAGGTTTGTACTCGATAGATAATTCTTGAGCGATTTCTTGATCAGTTAGGCCTATGTAATTTTCAAATTTTGAATAAAGGATTTCTTCAAGAGATTTTTCTTTTAGTTCATTTTTTGTTGTAAAACTTACTAGTTCTTCGTTTAGGTGATATCTGCGAACTAGTGCTGTCATGTAAGAAGGTTTTAATGAAAAAGCTCTTTGCATTGCTGGAATTTCAGAATGCGGTTGTGAGCGAAGTGAATTTTTATTGGAACCTTTAGTGCAAGCTCCTAAATAGTTTGTATCACCTTCAGATAATTCATGTGCTTTACCGGCACGAATTTTATTTACGATGGTTTCCCAGTCTTGTCTAATTATTTCTAAATCAGCCTCAGGATAGGTGAACAGAAGACTTTTTGTAATGTGAAAATCTTTACGGTCTACACCAGGTACCCATTCATAGAACATTAATAGTAGTTTTTCGTTTTTCTTCCAAAAGCTTGATGTTTCGAAGTGTGTATGAACCTCATCCATATAGTTGATAATATTTAAGACTAGCCGCTCTTTGGCGGATAGTGAACCGTTTTTATTTTGTTTAAATGCAGTTACTTTAAGTTCAATACCAAGGTGTTTAAAGTCAGCTTCTGCGTTTGAATTGACTTCATATCCAAAAAAGCTTTCCTCGATTACTTGCCCTAGCCCACCTTTGGATTTTGCATTTGCGAGTCGGTCAGTTGTATCGATTTCACCAAATGTTTTTCCTTCAGCTTCATGTGCTTTTTTCATTAGTTCTTCTATTGTAGTGTAGTCCATAATAATCTCCTTTCTGTATCTAGTGTTGCGTTGTATGATTTTAAACAATACATATTAAAGTTATGCTATAATAAAAAGCTGTTTCAATTTTATATAAGTAAAATTTATAAGAAGGAAAAGACGATTTGTTTTATTAAATAACGGCTATATTGGATCTGATCAAGGGGAGTTTCTTCCTTTATACTATTGATATAGTAGCGAACTGTTTTCTTAATTGTTACAAGCCAAAATAAGGAATTGTAAAAAAGTATGGTTCTTGAAATGTTATAGTTGATCTTTTCCTCACTTTTTATTATAATGAAGCATAGATAAATAAAATACCGAAAGGATGTTCGTGTATTTATGGTGAAAGTAGTAGAACTTTTTGCGGGAGTAGGAGGTTTTAGATTAGGACTGGAAGCAAACAAAAACTTTGAAGTTCTTTGGGGAAACCAATGGGAACCCTCAACTAAAGCACAACATGCATTTAATTGTTATGCAACTCGCTTTGAAAATAAAGGAATACATGTAAATAGAGATATAGCTGAAGCTTGGCCGGAAATACCTGAGCATGATTTATTAGTAGGAGGCTTTCCTTGCCAAGACTATTCTGTAGCACGTACTTTATCAAATGAAAAAGGAATACAAGGGAAAAAAGGTGTTCTTTTTTGGGAGATAATGAACATAGTTAATTCTCGCAAGCCAAGATTTGTTTTGTTAGAGAATGTAGATAGATTATTGAAGTCACCAGCAAAACAAAGAGGTCGTGATTTTTCCATTATGCTGGCTAGTTTTAGAGATGCAGGTTATGCAGTGGAATGGAGAGTTATTAACGCCGCAGATTATGGAAATTCACAAAGAAGACGAAGAGTATTTATTTTTGCGTACTTAAAAGAATCGCATTTCGCGTCTGTTCAAACTGAAATGAAGTCGTTAGAAATACTATGTGAAAATGGATTCTTCGCTCCGATTTTCAATGTGCATGAAGCACCTAAAGAAAATAAAAAAAGAGGGCAATTTGAGTTGCCGGTCGATATTATTGAAGTTTCTGATACATTTAAAGCTGAATACTATAATTCAGGTGTGATGATAGATGGACAAGTATATACGGAAGAATTAGTTCCAGTAACTGAAAACCCAGAGACTTTAGGTGAGGTTGTTCAGAGAGTATATGCTGAATTTGGTCCAGCAGATGAGTCATATTATTTGAAAATGGATAAGGTTAACAAAAAGGGAAGAACGGAATTTGAAGAACTTAAGTACCTTAAAGGTCCTAAAAAGGAAGAAAGAGTATCAAAGGCGACCGGTCATAAATACTTCTATGCTGAGGGAGGAATGGCTTTCCCAGATGGTTTAGATAAGCCTGGACGTACAATGTTAACAAGTGAAGGAACATGTAATAGAAGTTCCCATGTTATTGAAGATCCTTATACAAAAAGACTAAGATACTTAACACCAGCTGAATGTGAACTGTTAAATGGTTTCCCGATGGACTGGACGAATACGGGGATGCCACAAAGAAATAGATACTTTTGTATGGGAAATGCTTTAGTTGTTGATTTGGTGGAGCGAATGGGTCAAAGAATTTTAGAGATTAACGAAGAAGAAGAGAAGATGGATAGTATTGTGCAGTTGAGTTTATTTTAGGGAGCATATATAACACATGTTTATGAGATATTTAAAATAATAAATTGTTGGGATAACCTGGGTGCTATAGTTATAGGCTTGGGTTATTTTTTTTGAATTGAGAATGAAGGAGTTAATAGCGGAATAATCAATTTTATTGTGGAATAATAATCCACTAATTTCCTTTTTCTTAATAACAACAATTCCTCTATAGATATTGTATAATATGGAATATATTCGAAACGTATTTTTAGATTAAGAGGTGTTACATCATTGGAGAAATATACATTTGATTTTCTACAAGAGATATTCCCTGAGTTAGCGGAGATGGGTAGGGATATTGAAAATATTTTTTATCAAGATCCCCAATCGGTTTTAATAAAGGGAAGAATATTTGCAGAGCTATTATCAAAACGCATTGCGGAAGAGCATGAACTGTATGACGTACAATATTTAAAGCAAGTAGAGCGTATTCAAAAATTAGAAAGAGAAGATATTTTATCAAAAGAAATTTCACGTTCATTTGATACAGTTCGCTATTTAGGAAATAAAGCGGCACATGAACATATTGAAAGTGGGGTAGAGAGTGCTTTTAAAATGCATAAAAATCTATTCCAAATTGCAGTGTGGTTTATGGAGGTATACGGGAGTTATGAGTTTGTTGTCCCGAAATACAAACATCCACAGCCGAAGAGTAGTGTACATATTGTGGAGAAATTAGAAGAAAAGATATCTGCTAGTTTAGAAGAAAAGTTAAAAATGCTAATTGAGATTGCAAGTAAACAAAATACATCAAATCAAACTGAGGAATTAACAGAAATAAATAACGCTGAGATTGCGGTAGGGTTAGAAATTGAAGATAAACAGTCTGTAGATAATGAAGAAGAAGCAGATAACAATTTTGTGTATGATGATTTTATTTTAGGAGAAGGAGAGAGTTATTTACTAGCAGAACTCTCGAAGCTGAAAGAATCATCTCAAGAGGCTATCGAAAATCCTAATGAATTTAGTTCGTTTAAGGATTATTTACATGTAGAAAGAACGATACAGAACGATATGATGTCTGCTCTAACAGCAGCAGCTGGGCAAAATACGAGTCAATTAATTTTCTTGTGTGGTAGCGTTGGAGATGGGAAATCACATTTATTATCGTATGTGAAAAATAAATATCCTGAATTGATGGAAGAGTTTTCGGTGCATAATGATGCTACGGAAAGTTTTGATCCACAAAAGAGTTCCCTTGATACATTAGCGGAAGTATTAAAGCCATATAGTGATAGTGAGATTGATGGTTCTAGATTCAAGCTAATTTTAGCTATTAACCTAGGAGTTCTGCATAACTTTATTGAATCAGATTATGCAAAAGAGCACTATCAAATTTTAACAAAATTCATTGAGGAATCAGGAATATTTGAGGCAAATGAAATTGCTACTAATCAACAAAGCGGTAATTTCCACTTGATTAGCTTTAGTGATTATCAACCTTTTGAATTAACCAGTGAAGGGCCAAAATCAGATTATTTTTCATCTATTTTAAAGCGAATTGTGGTTGAGTCAGAAAAAAATCCATTCTATCAAGCTTATTTGAAGGATAAGCAACGTGGTATAAATGGATTCTTTATGGTGAATTATGAGTTATTGCAACAACAACAAATACGAGATGGTGTTTTAAGTATATTAATTGAAGCAATAGTTAAGCATAAGATGATTATTTCAACACGTTCCATGCTTAATTTTATTTATGATATTTTAGTGCCTTCTCATGGCAATGAAGATTTTCTTGGGGCAGGTATGATGGAAAAAACCGAAGCCTTATTACCGAATTTATTATTTGATGGTCAAGAAAAATCAAATTTACTAGCAGTTATTTCTAAAATGGATCCTATTCATCTACGATCAAATAGTGTAGACCAAATGCTAATTGAGCTAAACAATTCAGTAAATATGAAGAATACTTTCCAAAAGCATTTGAATTTACATGGACTTGATGGATGGATAGAAGGGCTAGAAGAGATGGGCTCTTTCTTTGAGCTAAGTGATTCATCTAGACAGGTATTCAATAAAACATTAATACGTATGTCATTATTTTTATCTCCGGTTTTAAATGAAATATTTGGGGATGAAAATTATAAAAAATATATGGAATATTTATATGCTTTTAATAAAGGAAATCGATCTGATTTAAAAGATATGTATAATTTAGCCAGAAAATCAATTTTTTTATGGAACGGAAGTCCGAAGTCAGATTATGTATTTATGGATTACTCAAATGATACTACTCAGGTTGCACAGTCTCTTAAAATTAAGCCGTTTGTAGGACATTTGAAAGGGGTAGAACCAGAGGTTTTAAATCGATTTAAATTAAATATATTACTTGCTTTTTCCAATGAAGATAAAGTAGCTCCTGTATATTTAGAAATTGATTATCCATTATATGAAATGATGGTCAAACTTTCAAAAGGTTATCGCCCGAATAAAAAGGATAAAGAAGATTGTATTCAGTTCGTTGAATTTGTGGATAAGATAATGAAATTAGGAAATAGAGAAAAAGAATTATTGTTTGTTCAATCTAATGAAAATGGAATGTTTAGACTAACATACGACGAAGATTTTGAAGAATTTACGTTTAGAAGGGATTAGAAAATGATTGTAAGAGAGAATTTAGAGGATTTGAAAAACTCGCTGAGTATTAAACCAGAAAAGTTAGGATTAAAACATACAATAAATAAAAAAGCTCCTCTGTTACCTTTCTCTACCCGAGGAACAGAGCGGGCAAAATTCGCAAAAGGGTTTCAGGGAGTATTAGGAGAGTTTACGCGTCTAGTCAGCGGAAATAAGTTGAAAATGGAAGTTAATCTAGAAGAACTTATTGGAGAGATTAGTAAATCTGTTGATGTATCAAAGCAAGATAAGTCGCAATTTGAACAAATACTACGTACCTTTCTGCAGGATAGTGACAATACAATTAAAATTTTTCATTTGCATTTGTTTCAATATTTACCATTAAGTGATAAGGCTGATAAAAAAGGAGAACAAGATATTGCTAGATTCCTTTTAGACGTCTTATTAGGTGAAAAAGAAACAGTAGAAGAGATTTTTGGAAAAAGCGATTCAACAGATTTAATGTCACGTCTTGTATTAAAACAATTAAATCATTTGGAGAGCGACGAAAAAGAACGCCGTCCGTATATTAATCAAATTCCATTTATCTCAAAGCTATTCAAAGAAGATTTTCAATTTTTAGCGGAACATAAAGATTATTTTAGAACTCATTATCATTTGTTTCTTAGTTATTATTACTTTTTATATATTACTCAATTGACTTTAAAGCTTTCACAAGTTGGGAAAGCGAACTTTAGTGAGAACAACGAAGTTTATTTTACACTTGACTGGGAGTCTACGAGTAAGAATAGAAAAGGTTATACTCATGGTTATCAAATGATTAAAGATACAGGTAGACATTTACTACTACATATTAATTGCTTAGAACATTTAAATTTCCTAATGGGAGTAGAAAAAACAGGTGGCTATCCTGAATTAAAGGAAACATATCAGCAATTATCCGATGAGGATAAAAAAGTATTTTTAGAGATGCTTTGTGATTGGGTTATGGAATATAGAAGACATTTAGGTCTTGGGGCTTATGAAGGAAATTTAGAATTAGAATATGATACGCTTGTACAATCCTTATTCCGTAGTATAGAAGAAGCCTATGAAAAAGATACGATGCAAGGCCCCCGACACAGATACTCTTTATCAATAGAAGAGGTTGGGAAAAAATATTTCTTAAAAACTCGAGGTTCACTTGGTTATATGCTTAATATTAGTCAAGATATGTTATTGCTACTAACAGCATTGAGTTTAAAAAAGGAAAGAAAACCTTTAAAGCAAGTATTTATAGATTTAGAAGCTAGAGGTTTATTCTTCGATCGTTACTCAAAAGAAGAAATTGTACAGTTATTTGATAAGCTGAATTTAATAGACAAAAAAAGTGATAGCGGTGATGCACAGTATGTTAAACCAATTTTATAATTATCTTTCAGATAAACTAATAAATTATTTACAAGCGGAAAATCTTAGAGGGGGAGAGCGATTTTACCTTCAATTTGATAATCATGAACAGGTACAAGCATTTTATGACACATTAAAAGAACAAGACTTATCACAGGCGTTTTATTATCAGCATAAGCAAGGAACCCCATACGAAACGATTGCTATTAAGGTTTCAGAGGAAATGAAAGTAGTTGTTGCGACTACATCGGCAAATGTTACTCCAGACTTTTTAGTAACACTTCGTAATGAAGTCGGTGAACAAAAGGGTGTTTGGGAGAAAACAGCTTTACTTAGTATATGTCATGAGACACTGGACAGTATTAAGGGCGGTAGCAGTGATTTGCAAAAAGAAGGTATGCCATTTAATGTGAAATCAATTTTGAAAACATTAAAAGAGGAAATTGAAACTTCTGATCTAAACAAAGACGAAAGGGAAGTACTATCATTTTATTTACGCAAAAAATTGGATGATACAATTGTGCGACCATCTCTGTGGGATTATGAAGAAATTCTTGGTTTTTTATCAAAACAGAAAATTGCTAGAGAAGATTATTCTAATTTAGGTATTTTCTATGATGAAAATTTAAATCAATTTACTTCAGCTCAAATGAAAAAAAGATTAGAAGAAAATGCTTCATTCTTTGAGAAAGTTCAACATATGCACGAGTATGAACATTTAGAGAGTCAATTAGAAAAATTATTTGATGAGAAAGGTGTTTCTCGCCTGAAGAAAGAAGATTGGCAGCAAGCGGATTATGTTCTTGTTAAAGATTCTTACGACAAAATGATTGAGATAGACCGACCATTAGAATATATCGAATCACCAAAGAAATATTCAAAAGAAGGTCTGCTATATTGGGAAAAAGCACAAGCTGAGACAAAGGCTGGGAGACGTAAACGCCATATTATCATTTTTAATCCTACACAGATAGAAAATATCAACTTGAACTTTGAATTTGAAGAAAAGTTGAAGAAGGAATACATTCATAAAAATTCACAAGATTTCTGTGGGATATCTGGGAAAAAGTTAACTATTAGTTTAACGCATAAGCAAAATATGACTTCATTCCATAAAGTTGTATATACACATAAAATGCAATCTAAATCGAAATATGAGTTTCATATTGCTGTTGTAGAATGTGAAGCCTCTTTTTTACAATCGCTTCAAACAATTTATGAAGTGAATGTAAATAAGAAAAACGTAATTATGAATAAAGCTGAAGAACGTATTATTTTTGGAGATATTTCTAATGAGCCAGAAGAAGTATTTATTGAGGAAGATGCACAGATTATAAATTGGCAAGGTGGAAGTTTTGAAGTCTCTGAATCTTCTCCTGCATGGAATGATGATAGCTTATCATTTTCTGTTCAAATTGAAACATCTTTAATTCCTATTCTTATTAGAGAGCAAGTTGCAAAGACTGTTCCAGTATCAGGAGAAAGGATATGGAAATTAAAAAGAGAACATCAAGAAAGCTTTGAATATAACTTTGATACAAATAAATTAAAACAAGGTGCAAGGGAATTTTCAGCACGAGAAGGATTTCGAAATTATTTACAAGACGAGAAAGTATGGATTGAAAATGAAATCGCTTTTGCAGTTAGAGGGGCATCAGGCCTAAATAAGGTTGAATTATTAATGAACCCATCATTGAGAGATGCGTATCAACAATTATTAAATTACTATAAGTTTAATAATACGCTTCCTAGTCTTTGTTTTGTGGATGATCAATTAAGAGACCTATATATAAGATATTTGAAGACTTTTAACGAAAGCATTGCTCATATACAAGAAAATGTAATGTTAAAAGAAGAAGAAAAGAATCTGTTTAAATTGGGAGTTATTGAAGAGGAACAAAGGATCATACTAACACCGTTGCATCCGCTTAATGTTGCCTATCAGTTAAGTGTTAATGATGAAATTAAAAACGAAGTAGTTGAGATGCATATTCTAAATCGTCTGCATCCTAACAATCTATTGCCATATATATATGGACAGAATGATGAATTGTATAGACCAGTTTCTCAAAATGAAGCGCCTGAATGGACTGTTTATGAACCACTTCATAAGGTTGCGATTGGAGAATCTAATGCATTTTTAGCTAATGTAGTTGAAGAAAAGCTTCAACAATTTGTGGAACATTTCCAATACTTATTTTTACAAGAATCTAAGTCTCCGATACGAATCAATGTGATTAATATAAATAATGATAAAGAAGTTGTAAGAGGTTTAGTACAGTTTATTAAGAAGCAGATAGATAAAAAAGGGCCGTCCAAAATTATACCAGTAGAGGTTGCTTTATATCATGAGAGTAATATACTAAGTGCTTTTGAAAAATTTTCTATATATGATGATGTTCAAAAATTCGAGGAGTTCTTTGAGTTATCGTTAGCATCAAAGAATCTCGATGCTGTAGACGTATTAAGGCTGATTCGAGAAAATGTTTTCTATTATAAACTTATTGGTACGAAAGAATATGGTTACGCTCATATTTCATTTTATAAAATGATTTCAAATGAGAAGCATGCGAAAAGTACAATGGAAGATATTGAAACAGGATTATCTTTAAATGGAATGTTATCATCTCTATCATCTATTAGTACAGAAGTAGATTATCGTACAGGAT
>Ga0209463_1001572_pt1 | contig 13775 bp, 14 predicted proteins | sample AgamicMgSfrz_FD_187169 | JGI IMG/M metagenome (GOLD analysis project Ga0209463, IMG submission 187169) | Agave microbial communities from Guanajuato, Mexico - Mg.Sf.rz (SPAdes) (version 2) | ecosystem: Host-associated > Plants > Phyllosphere > Phylloplane/Leaf | place: Guanajuato, Mexico... | reverse complement strand
GTTGGGGACCAATTGATATTATTAGTGTTTCAACTTCTGAGGTTAGTAAACGATATGGTTTTATTTATGTCGATATAGATGATTACGGTAATGGAAGCTTCAAAAGAACAAAAAAGAAAAGTTTTGATTGGTATAAAGAAGTAATCAACTCGAATGGTCAAGTGCTGTAAATAATAACAGGATTATAATTAGAATTTTGTTTTTTAAGGAGGAACTTCTATGAGTCAAAAAAAAGTAGCTATTGTAACTGGTGGCGGTAGCGGGTTAGGTCAAGCTGTAGCATTAAAATTAGCAGATTCAGGCATGTCTATTACAGTTGTAGACATTTCTGAAAAGGCAGGGATAGAAACAGTCAGATTAATAGAAGAAAAAGGAGCAACAGCTATCTTTGTTCAAGCGGATGTCAGCAAGGCAGAGGACGTTAAAAATTATGTAGATAAAACAGTAGACGAATTTGGCACAATTGATATGTTCTATAATAATGCAGGGGTTTCCGGGCCAGGGGTAAAATTCGTGAATAATACAATAGAACAAATTCAACAAGTGGTTGGTATAAATCTATTAGGTGCATTATACGGTATTAAATATGTAACAGAAGTAATGCTAGAAAACGGTGGTGGTTCGATTGTTAATACTTCGTCTACTGCGGGAGTTGTAGGACAAGCTACTGTTGGAACTTATTCTGCGACAAAGCATGGTATTGTCGGTATTACTAAAACAATTGCTGCGGAATATGCAGAACAGGGTATTCGCTGTAATGCTGTTGCACCTGGTACGATTGAAACACCTATGGTAAAAGAATATCGAGAAAAGAATCCTGAAAATGTTCAAGAGGTTGTGGAAGCCATACCGCAAAAACGTCTTGGAAATCCTGAAGAGGTGGCAGAATTAGTTACTTTCTTGTTGGGGGATACAGCAAATTATATTAATGGAACAGTTGTATCTATAGATGGTGGCTTTACTTCGATTTAAATCTGAGAATATAAAAGAAGCAATGGAATTGGTCCACTGCTTCTTTTAATTACAAAATAGCTATCTACCCAATAAAAGATTTCCAAGTTAGATAAGGCACTAGAGGAATGTATAGAAAATGAAGGTGTGCTCATATGGACGCTAACAATGCCAACTTGCAGAATTTTGAGGGATTAAACTATATTCACGATTTTTCCATATGGTGTCACTATGAAATGGAAAATGGCAGTTTGATATGGAGTTATATCAAAAAATATAAAAAGAGTGTAATTGCTTTGCCAGAAGATACTGGGATTTTCTATAGTAAATCAGGTATAGAAGTAAGAGGAAATTCGCCATCCTTCGTATTTAAAGATGATGACAAAATACTAGTTCAACCAAATCATTTATTTAACTCCTTGTTCAGCGATAGATGCTATCCCTTAAATAACTGGATACCCTTTTCTTGTGTAACGATCATGACAGGTTAGTTTAATAAGGAAAAATATTAATCAAGATAAAAAATGTTGCTGCGGAAATCTAATAACCTGTGCAGTTAAGTGGTGAAAAACTTCTGTTGCAAATAGTTTTACACCCAAAATGACAAGTCATTTTAAACCCAAATAAAAGAAAAAAAAAACGAATTATGTATGCCATCCGTTTTGTCGTTGAACTTTTACCATTTGGCCCCTTTTTTTCCTAATGCCATTAGTTGGAGTGTAATCCTTCGCAATCTTCTTCTGTTTGTTAGTATAGACTAAATCCCTGAAAAAAAAAATATCGAGAATTATTTAATAATTTTTAAGTCTTTCTCTTTTTATTTTAAAGACATGTCTTAAGATGAAAATTCCATGTGCATTGCAACAATCTGTGATTAAATCAGCTTTCTCTTTAATTACTGTTTCAGCATTTCCCATTGCACCCCAAATTCCTGAAAGTTCCATTAGTTCAATGTCGTTGAATCCATCTCCGAAAAAGATAATATCCTCACGTCTAATTCCATTTTGTTCGGCGATTTTCAAAATGGTCGTTGCTTTCGATCTGCTCTAGGGATGACAAAAAGTTCCTGTTCAAAGAAATGGATGATCTCTGTGTAAACTCAACTTTTAAAAAGCATTTATGAGTTTAGATTGAATTTAATATTAGTTGAATAATTTTCTTATCGTACATTTATTATTGCCAAAATGTACGGTTTTTTTATTTTAATGGAATGTTATTATTTTCTATATTTTAGGGGAAGTTAACTCAGATTCGATGATGTGGATAGATGACTAATGTAGCCCATTCATTACTATAGACATTAGGTGAAAAATCATAGTTATATAGGAGAACGTACAAATTATCAAAAATAATTAAAAGGAGTGGGATAATGGTCGGATTTTCAGTAGTAAGACGCAAGTTGATGAAAGTCATGATTCTTTTCGCGATGATTCTTAGTCTTTCAACATTACCATTAAATGCATTTGCCAGAGAGTTTCCGTGGATGAATAAGGGTCTTTCTGCTGAGGAAAGAGCTCGTACATTAGTCAAAAAAATGACTTTGGAGGATAAGGTAGACTTTATAACTGGAAACGTCAACAGTGATTACGGATTTTATAATCTGGGATTAGCAAATTACGGAATACCTGCCTTACAAATGGCAGATGGACCTAATGGAGTCCGCATAGCTAATCCTGAAATTCAAGATAGACAATCAACTGCTTTGCCTTCTGCATTAGGCCTTGCTGCAACATGGAATATAAAGACTGCTAAAAAATATGGAAACCTGATCGGGAAAGAAGCTTTTAATACGACCCATAATATTATGCTTGGTCCGGCACTTGATATTGCCCGCATTCCTTTCGGTGCAAGAAACTTTGAATCTTTTGGTGAAGATCCATATTTGCAAGGACAAATGGCAACAAGCTATGTGAATGCTATTCAAAGTAATAGTGTATTGGTTTCAGCCAAGCATTATTTATTGAATAATCAAGAGAAAGACCGCTTTACAGTTGACTCTCAAGCAAGTGCACGAGCGATAAATGAAATTTATGCAAGACCATTTGCAAGCATCATTGAAAATGCTGATTTAGGAAGTATCATGTGTTCATATAATAAGGTGAATGGTATTCATGCTTGTAATAATGTGGATTTACTAACAGGTCTACTTAGAGAAAGCTTAAACTATAAAGGATTTGTCATGAGTGACTACGGAGCTAATAACAGCACAGTTGAGTCAATTAATGCCGGACTTGATTTAGAAACACCGGGAGAGCCTTCTGGAGTATGGGGCAATACGCTTCTACAGGCTGTAATTGAAGGTAAAGTAAAAGAAGAGACAATTGATCAAAGTGCTTATCGAATTCTTTACCAAATGTTTAAAAAAGGTTTATTTGATAACCCCACGCAGAACAATCCAATTAATATAAAAGCCCATGGGGAAATAGCTCGTCAAATCGCTGCTGAGACAATTGTGTTGTTGCAAAATAAGAAAGATGTCTTACCATTAAATACACAAAAGCTGAATTCCATTGCGGTCATCGGACCTGACGCGGATAATGCTTCAGCAGCCGGCGGAGGGAGTTCCCTTGTTAATCCAACTTATACAGTAAGTCCGCTAGAAGGTATTAAGAGACGTGCAGGAGCAAATGTACAAGTTGAATATGAGGCAGGGACAGATCCAGTTAATGCCGGTGATATTTTTCCTGGACCTGATGCAGTTCCTTCTTCTTTCTTATTACCAGCTGAAGGTTCTAAGGAGAATGGATTAACAGCTGAATACTGGTCGAATGAGAATATGGAAGGAAATCCAGAATTTAAACATACCGCTAAACAAGTTAGCTTAAATCTTGGTTTCTATAATTATAAAGGTTTTAATGCACAATCAACTAAATTAGACAAACTGCCAACTAGCTTAAATGGCAAGATGTCTGCAAGATATACCGGTGTAATAAATGTACCGAATACAGAGAAATACACCTTATCTACGACAAGTTATGGATCGAGTAAAGTGTATATTGATGGAAAGCTAGTGATAGATAATGCTGGTGAAGAACTGAAAACAGTACAGCAGACAATTACCTTGAAAGCAAATAGAAATTATAATTTGAAAATAGAGTATAAAACAGACTACAAAGAGGCTCCTGGATATAAGAATGGCGGTCAATTACGCTTTGGATGGAAAGCTTCAGACAAAATTATCGACAAAAATATCAAGCGTGCCGTTAACTTAGCGGAAAAATCAGATGCAGCGGTTATTGTAACAAGAACGTACGATAGCGAAGGTTACATAGATCGATCAGATATGGAACTGCCTAATAACCAAACACAATTGATTAAAGAAGTCGCAAAGGTAAATAAAAATGTCGTGGTTGTTAATGAAAGTGGCATTGCTGTAAAAATGGGAGACTGGAAAAGTAAGGTCGCTTCTATTGTACAAGCATGGTATCCAGGACAGGAACAAGGAAATGCGATAGCTGATGTGTTATTCGGAGATGTTAACCCTTCTGGAAAGCTGCCAGTCACATTCCCTGTTGATGAAGAATCAACACCTGTTTCTACTGAAGAACAATATCCTGGAATTAATAAAGTGGTCAATTATACAGAGGATATATTTGTAGGTTACCGTGGCTATGAACAAGCAAACATTAAAACAGCTTTCCCCTTTGGACATGGTTTATCCTTTACTAAATTTGATTATAAAAATCTAAAAGCAAAGGTTGAAAATTCGAGAGAATCCACTGATTCAATGGTTGAAGTTACTTTCAATATAACAAATACAGGTGGGGTGACTGGATTTGAAGTAGTACAAGTATACACTGGTAACCTTCCTACTAATGTAGAGACAGCTCCTAAACAATTAGCAGGATTTAAAAAGATTGAACTAAAGCCTGGTAAGGTAAAGAAAGTAAGAATTAAACTCGATTCAAAAGCCTTCTCTTATTATGATGAAAAGAAAAACAAATGGATCATTCCTCCAGGCAAAGTAGCTATTTATGTGGGTAGCTCTTCAAGTGACATTCGTCTAGAAGGAAGTGTAACTATTAAAAAAAATCAACCAAAAAGCTAAAAAAGTCGATTTAAGGAGTATTATTAGATTTGTCTATAATACTGTTTTGTCTGCAATATTAATGACAGCAAGTAAAAACACAGCACCTAAAATCAACCAAATTATTGGACTAAAAGAAATAAATTATACAAAACAAGAGGGAAGGAAGATGGCAATTACGGGTATTGTTTTTAGTAGAATAGGTATTGGTTTACCTATTCTCTTAATTGCTATTTCATTTATGGCATTTTCCTTATTCTAGTTAAGAAAATTATAGTTGCTTTAAGCAGCTGTTTTTTTGCTTAGTTTCTTTTTGATCCCTTTTTATATAACAATAGTGACAGGATTCTTGTGATAAATGAAAAAACAACTTGTGGAAGAAACTGGGCAGATTAGTGCAAGAAGGATAATTCAAAATAACCTAGAATAAGTATCTAGATTGAAGAAACTGAAGAAATTAAAATATTATTAAAGGAAGAGTCAAATGAATAACAGGGTTAAAGAATTTTGGGATGAATTTTGTGAAGAAACTCAAAAAAAAGGGATTCAATATAGAGATGCTTTCCAATTTGGGACTTCTGCTGATTGGTTAGCAGAATTAGTTGTTACTGGAAAGAAGACAGCAACTACTTCAGGTCTCGTCTTTTATGAAATGGAAAAGGAAGCAATCCCTACAGTTAGTGAGTATTATATTGTTTTAAATGGGAAGGAAAATCCAGTTGCAGTTATTGAAATTGAATCTGTTCTAGTTGTTCCAATGAATGAGGTCACCGAGGAATTTGCTTTAGCTGAGGGTGAGGGTGATTACCAATTCTGGTGGAATGCACACGAGAAGTTCTTTACTGCATTGCTAAAAGAGTATGATATAGAATTTTCACCAAATATGTTAGTTGTGTGTGAAAGATTTACAAAAGTATATCCAAAATAAGCAATAAATGAAAATAATAAATGGCGCAGTTTTCACATTATGTGGAGATTACTGTAAAGGTAAAAAAGCCGGATTTTCCACTCAAGGAAAATTCGGCTTTTTTTAATGTTATTTTTTGTATGAATCAAACATATTTGTATTGTCTGGTACATTTTCTAGATAGGTTATTTTTCCGTTTTTATCCAAATTAGCAATATCTTTACCTGTTTGAGTAAAGACACTGCCAGTTGCACGCTTTCCGCATACTGCCCAAGGCGTTTCAAACATATCTGTATCTTCAACTGCTTTCCAGCCTTCAAACATATGCTTAATATCAGCATTTTCTTTAAAAACCATTTTCATAAACAACTTCCAGTTTTCGATACCTTGCTTTTCATGGCCATTTAAGACAAATATAATATCGTCTGAAAAAAGACTCAGTAATTCTTCAAATGCTTGTTCACCCAATTTAAGATTACTTCTGTATTACCTGCTAAAGTGAGTCGTTCTTTTTTTACGTGAAAAGATAGCTTTAACCGACTCAAATATCGGCTGTCGAAGTCTAACAAATCATTTTTGGAACTACATACTGGCTGATTTGTTTCCGTTCTTCATAGATTAGTAATGCCTGCGAACTCCATAAATTTTGAGAGAGCACTAGTCATATACGAATCACGACGCATTATAAACACAGTGGGAACTGTTCTATGTGTATCCGGTAATGGATGGCAGTTAAGTTTGTCCTGCATCCGTGATTCAACCATAGATATTGGTAATACGGTGACACCTAACCCGTTTTCAACGCATTTAAGGACACCCTCTAGAGTGCCATATTCCATTACCCTCATAGGAGCAAAATCATTGTCCGCTAGCCATTTTTGCCAAATTCCTAAATAAGTGCAATGAGCGAATGACGAAAGCAGTGGTTCGTGTAAAATTGATTCTATATGAAATGTTTCTGTAGAGTAGCTTGTAATCAGAACTAGGGATTCATCAAGTACAGGGTACTCAATAATTTCTGGATGAAGAATTGGCCCATCAACAAATGCGCCATCTATCTTGTAATTGAGAATAGCATTAACCTGATCTACAGTAGGTGCCATATATAAGCTTAGTTCTACTTTAGGAAATTCCCTGTGATATTGAGAGAAAATAATTGGTAATCGTGTAGTAGCAGTTGATTCCATAGCTCCGATGTGCAAAGATCCTCGCGGAGTAGAGGAAAGCTTGACTGCTTCAATAGCTTCCTCAAAATCAAAAAGTAACTTATTTACATATGGTAATAATTCACGGCCTGCAGGGGTTAAGGATATCTTCTTATGATATCGGTATAGCAGGGGAACTCCTAACTCCTGTTCGAGACGCTGTATTCTTGCAGTAACATTTGACTGTACATAATTTAATTTCTCAGCAGCCTTAGTAATACTTTGTTCAATAGCTACTGCCTTAAACACTTCTAAAGATTTAATATCCAAAGCAAGTTTCTCCTTTAGCATCACAAATTATGATTAACTATCCTCTTTTTTTTGATTTTACATGATGCATTGGAGTATGTAAACTTAGTTTGTAAGAGGTTAACGTAAAGACTAAGTAATAGAGTAACTTATTATTCATAAATAAGGAGGGAAATGGAGAAAAAGGAAATTTAGCTAGGTAAGATAATACACAAGTTGTCAATAACGAGGAGGTAAGCTCTTGATTTCAATGGTCAATATAAAGGATAAATTTTTACAAATAAATGATTACTGGAATCCTAGAATAGGTGGTGAGTTAAACGATTCATACATAAAAATGGTAAAGATTAAGGGTGAATTTATTTGGCATCACCACGATCATGAGGATGAGATGTTCTTCGTATGGCAAGGAAAGCTGGTAATACGTTTGAGAAACGGTGAAATAGTTCTTAATGAAGGAGAATTTATTGTTATACCTAAAGGAATAGAACATCAGCCAATTGCTGAAGAGGAAGTTCATTTGCTATTAATCGAACCAAAAACCACACTAAACACAGGGAATGTGGTCAATGAACGAACTGTGTTGAATCCTCAAGGAATTTGAAAAGCTGAAAGTTTAAAAGTAGGATTGGTTAAAATGGATTGAGTTAAAATAAGATATAGAGAATTCAAAAGGTGGTGGTTAATATTAATTATCAAGCTATTAATTTGAATGAGAAATTTTCTAAATTCAACGAACGCTGGTCTCCAAAGGTAATTGGTGAAATGAATGATTATCAATTCAAAGTGGTCAAGATAGAAGGGGATTTTGTGTGGCACGATCATCAAGATACCGACGAGGTGTTTATCGTTCTCGCTGGTGAAATGTTCATTGATTTTCGCGATGGTCAAGTTAAGGTGACTCAAGGAGAGATGTTTATAGTGCCAAAGGGGACCGAACATAAACCTTTCGCTATACAAGAGTGTCATATCATGCTAGTAGAGCCAAGGGGAATTGTAAATACTGGCGATACTAAATCAGCATTAACCGCAGTTAATGATATCTGGATCTAATTTATGATAAAGTATAAACAATTATCAAACTATTCGACTGAATGTTTAAATTAGAAAGCTTAGATTCAAAAAGAGTTATTTATTAAGTACCAGTCGAATTACTGAAGTGGATAATGAAACAAAGAATATTTTTAGTAAGTGGAAATGACCTTTATTTTGTCCAATTAATCAAATTACTAAAGACAGCTTATGTAACAAATTCAGAAAAATTATGCAAATTAAATATTTCTGAAAATTACAACTTGACAACTTGAAATTACTGATATATTATAGCCTATAATTAAATAATAAATAAGCAAAGATTGGAAATAGTAGAAGGTTTATAAACTCCTTCAGAGAGCCGATGGTTGGTGCGAATCGGTAGTTATACCCTTTGAACTCATCCAAGAGCTACTCTCTGAACCATATAAGTAGGAGATGTCGGGTTTCTTCCGTTATAAAAGATAGGTGGTGATTGCTGCCGAAAATGAGTGGGTTACTTTTGTATTATATTAACCAATTAGAGTGGTACCGCGAGCAATGCCTCGTCTCTATATTTTTATATAGAGGCGGGGCTTTTTTATATTTTATTAAATAAGGAGTGTTTCACATGTCAAGAAAAATTTGGGTATTTGATACAACATTAAGAGATGGAGAACAAGTTCCTGGCGCAAAATTGAATGTATATGAAAAATTAGAAGTTGCCAAGCAATTAAAGAAACTCAAAGTTGATATGATTGAGGCTGGATTTCCTTCTTCATCAACAGGTGATTTTAATGCGGTTAAAGAAATTGCTAAAAGGATAGGAAATACAGATGATGTGATAATAACGGCGTTAGCAAGAGCAGTAAAATCCGATATTGATGCTGTATATAATAGTGTGAAATATGCAAAAAATCCACTAATCCATATTGTATTAGGTACTTCGGATATTCATGTGGAAAAGAAATTTGGAAAATCGAAAAATCAAATATTAGATATAGGAGTGGATGCTGTGAAGTATGCGAAAACACTCCTACCAGAAGTGCAATATTCAACAGAGGATGCGTCTAGAGCTGATTTTGAATATTTATGGAAAACTATAGAAGCTGTTGTAAAAGCAGGAGCCACAATTATTAATATACCTGATACAGTTGGTTATGCTGAACCTCAAGAGTTCGGTGAATTAATATACAAGATAAATGATCGCTTGAAGAATTTGAATGATAAAGTGCTTCTAAGTGTTCATTGCCACAATGATTTAGGAATGGCTACAGCTAATACATTGGCAGCAATAAAAAATGGTGCAGAAAAAGTAGAATGTACCATTAATGGAATTGGAGAACGTGCAGGAAATGCTTCATTAGAGGAAGTAGTTATGGCTGTTCATACACGTTCTGAGATATATCAAGCATTTACGAATATTAATACAAAGGAAATTATGAATACGTCGAGGATGGTAAGTGGATTCATGGGACTTGATGTACAAGTAAACAAAGCAATTACAGGGGAAAATGCTTTTGCACATTCTTCAGGTATTCACCAGGATGGATTAATCAAATCAAGAAATACTTATGAAATAATTGATCCCGTCACTGTGGGTCTTGATGACATGGAGCTTATTCTAACAGCACGTTCTGGACGCCATGCGGTTAAAACTGCTTTTGAAAAATTAGGTATGAATCAATTTTCAAATTCAGAATTCGAGGAAATCTTTGTAGACTTTCTTGAGTTAGCCGATGCGAAAAAAGAGGTATATAATCATGATCTATATGTATTGATTGAAAATTATTACAAAAAAGTAAAGGGGAATAATCAGGACATCAGCCATTACAGTAACAATTTTTATGAGTTAATAGATCTGCAAGTGATCAGTAATACAAAATTTCCTTCTGCTAGTGTGGAGTTAAAGAAGGCTGATCAAATCATAAAGGGAACTGCGATAGGTTCTGGTCCGATTGATGCTTTATATTCTGCAATTATGAATGTATGTGATTTAGATATGAAGTTGATTCAATATGATATTAGAAGTGTTTCAAGGGGAAAAGAAGCACTAGGGAAAGTGAAAATTCAAGTTGAATTTAAAGGGGAAATATATATTGCCAAAGCATCAGATACAGACATTTTAAAAGCAAGTGCATATGCGTATATTAATGCCATAAATAGTATTGTGGTCGATCATTTACTTCCAGTTAAATAAAAACCTAATATGATTTGAAAAGTTAGGAGATTATCAATGAAGGGAAGGGAAAATATAGTACAACAAATATTAATTCCAGAAGGTAAACAATCTGCAGAAGAAGTTACAAATACAATAATTGTAAGAGAAAACAAAATTCCAAGTAAATTATTATCATTTTACAATTCTAGAAAAAAATTAATTATCAGTGCAAATGTAAGATGAAATAATCATGGATGTATATAGACAAAGATTTTATTGCTTCATCCAAACAAAAAAGTGCTGGTTTAGTTTACAGAAAAGTTAATTTTATTTAAATACGAGTAAATTCAGAATCAATTTCCTAATGAAAAAACTGTTAAAAAAGAATATTTTCACTTTAGAGAGCATTGGTCCAATAAGAATTAATGCTCTACTTTTCTTTGTCCACACTAACTGGGCAGCATTCCTGTAATAAAGGATGAAACAAGAATAATTTGTAAAGTATTACACTTAAATAAACGGGGGCTGTTAGTTTAACAAGAAAAATTATTTTTTTTTATAAAAAATGAAAATGGTTATTAGTTTTAGGCGTGTCAACTTAACATGTATATCCTAAACTACAATCAATTCTAATTGACAAGGAACATTACTCAATGAAAAAACGCTAAGTGAAGAGCAGTAGTTAAGAGGATTGTTGAGGGAGGACTAGCACAATAATAAATAGTTTAACCAAACCAACAAAAAATGTATGATTATGTTATTAGGGTTATACATATGCGCTAGTTTTAGGGGGAAGGGTTTATAATTTTGATTTGTGAGTCGCAAAAATTAGATAACTATTTACTCGAATTAACGGAAGTTAATTATTCTAATCCGATTATAAAGAAGATAGGAGAAAAATTGTTTGATCCATCTCAAACGGAAATAGAAAAGGCGAGAATAGCTTTTGAATTTGTTCGTGATGAAATTTCGCATTCTTGGGATATTCAATCAAAACGAGTTACTTGTAGTGCTTCGGAAGTAATAGAATTTAAAGAGGGGATTTGCTATGCAAAATCTCATCTATTAGCTTCATTATTACGTTCGCAGGGAATACCAACAGGATTTTGTTATCAAAGATTAATGTTATTTGATACTCCAGAAAAAGGGTATTGTATTCACGCATTAAATGCTATCTTTTTTAAATCACTAAATAAATGGATTAGAGTTGATGCTCGTGGGAATAAAGAAGGGGTTAATTCTCAATTTTCTTTTGAAGAAGAGAAATTAGCATTTGCAATTAATGAAGAATTACATGAAAAAGATTATCCTCTTATTTATGTTAAGCCTCATCCCAAAATTGTTGCTGTCTTAAAAGAAAATACAAATGCGTTAGAAATGTATAAACATCATTTACCAGACAGCTTGTAGTTGTTATACAAAGGGGAGAGGAAACATTTTATTGCTGACTTGACGAATTGTAGCTAACTAAATAAGCTGCCATACGGCAGCTTATTTAGTTAGCAAACTGAACAGCAGCATTCTGTAGCTGTCGAGTGCACTTTCCAATATGGTTTATTCTTGTTCAGTTTTCCACCATAAGGCATCTTCTGGATTCGCAACAGCTTCTTTAAATTCAGATTTCGTTGCAACTGTTGGATAAGATCCTTTTAAGGACTTTCCGGTTGTACTCTTAAATAAGAATAGAATTACAAAGAATCCGATAATGCTTACGATTGTTAAATACCAGGCAGGTGCTAGGTTATTGCCTGTTTGGTGAACGAGCCATGTTGAAACTAACGGAGTAGTACCACCAAATATGGAAACAGAGACATTAAACGTTACTGATAATGTTCGGTAGCGTATATCGGTATAGAACATTGCTGGCAATGAACCGGGCATGGAGCCTTCATATGTTGCAAGCAGTACGCCCAGAATTAGAATACCTAACGAAATAAATAGCAGGCCATTCATGTTCACGAGATAAAAAGCTACTGCAGATAAAAGAGATAATCCGCCTAAACCAATTAAGAAGACATTTTTATTACCGATGTTATCACTTAACTTACCGAAGAGTAATGTTAGTGGTACCATGATAACCATGACAAGTGTAATTAAAATAGTACCTGTTGTGCTTGATAAACCAATTATCTCGTTTAAATAGGAAGGCATGTAGGATAGTAACATGTAATTTGTTACATTAAAGAAGGCTACAGATACGAAACAGACAATTATATCCTTTTTATGATTTTTTAGGATAGAGAAGAAGCCTTCTTCTACTTGCTCTTCAGCATTATTTGTAGAAATTTCATTCTCAAAAATAGGTGATTCCTCTAAGCTTTTTCTTAAATACATCCCAACAAATCCTAGGGGTAAACCAAGCAAAAATGGAATTCTCCATCCCCATGAGGCCATTTGTTCATCTGATAGGGTAATAAAGAGTATGCTGGCTACAAGTGAAGCCAATATATACCCTGTAAGTGTACCAATTTCCAATCCACTTCCAAGGATGCTGCGTTTATTATCAGGAGATGATTCGGCAATATAGACCATTGCACCGGCATATTCTCCTCCAGTTGAAAATCCTTGAATAATTCTTGCGACTAATAACAGTATCGGTGCCCATATTCCGATTTGATCATAAGTAGGTAATAACCCAATCAATAATGTAGAAAAGGCCATTAAAATAATTGTTGTAGTTAAGACGACTTTTCTTCCTGCTTTATCACCAATTTTACCGAAGATAATACCGCCTAATGGTCGCATTAAAAAGGCAATGGCGAAAGTCGCGAAAGTAAATACTAGTTTTAACTCGTCATTTTGAACTGCACTAAAAAAGTTCTGACTGATAATAACAGCTAAGTAGGAATATAAACCAAAATCAAACCATTCCATTGCATTTCCTACTCCTGTTGCAAACACACTTTTCTTCGCTGTTTGGATATCAACTACGTTAATTTTCTTCTTATTAAATTTCATTTTTTCAACTCCGTGATGTGTGGTTATACAAAGAGAACAAATGAGTTAAACTAATGTTACTCATGGTACCGCTTATATGTATCATATTGTGTGCAAAAGCATCTGAAGCATACTGTAAGTATAAATAATTAAAAGTGCCAAAATCTTCAGGTTAAAAATAACAACCAACGTAAGTCATTTAACACAGGTGAATAGGTATATCCCTCCCATTATTAAATAAATTTAACTATATCCAGACATTGCTATCATTCAATACAATAGTTCTATTCATAAAACCATAAATTTTTATTTAATACTAAATACCCG
>Ga0209463_1001571_pt1 | contig 13788 bp, 16 predicted proteins | sample AgamicMgSfrz_FD_187169 | JGI IMG/M metagenome (GOLD analysis project Ga0209463, IMG submission 187169) | Agave microbial communities from Guanajuato, Mexico - Mg.Sf.rz (SPAdes) (version 2) | ecosystem: Host-associated > Plants > Phyllosphere > Phylloplane/Leaf | place: Guanajuato, Mexico... | reverse complement strand
TCTTACCTGCTTACTCTCCGAGAAGTAAAAGTACCGCTCGGATGGTGTAGTATACTACTTTTGCTATATTTGCACATAGCTCCACTCCTCTGCGTACTTTTTTGAATTTTTTAAAATTCATGTCGTTGTGCGTCCCGATAACATAACCTACCAAATAACTATTTTACTGTAAGTTGGTTATATTTACTACTTTTTTATTTAAGATTTTTAATATAAATATATTTAACGTGCTATGCGCACTTTCTAAGAGATACCTTCATTTCGAGGGTGTCTCTTTTATTTATGGCCGAACGAGTAAAAGGGCTATCAGTTGAGTTCGTTTGTTTTGTAGTACAACATTAAAACGGGGTGCAGTTACTGCATAAAAGGGTGCGTTGTGTGCGCATTAAAGTAACGTAGTATTTGAGTTCGTTTTGCAAAGGTAACGCTCCTTTTTGGTAACGGTAATGTTACTTTTAAAAGCGAGTCCGTTTGGCGGACCGTATTTTCCGAGTTTGGAAAAAAGTACTCCATTGAAATCAGAGTAGTGTCAACGCTTTAAGATATACGAATAGTATTCGTGTTTGTTTTGTAGTGACTACAAGTTTAAGCAGACATACTAGTGCGCAATTCTATTTATCATTTCTTATCTTTTTTTCGCCGGTTATGGCGATACTTTTTCCCAACTTTATGAGAAAGTCCTGTGTTGTGAAAGAGCATAAGGAAACCGAATCCCACTTTATAAAAAAAAGTGGTGAAATAGGCTGTGCCTATTGGTTTTCTATATTGTGAATTCTGGGACGCCATTTTTCTGCTCTGTGGTCGTTTGGTGCCCGTTTAAAGCCATTTTGTGGTCTTCCAGTGGCCTTCAGTGGTCGTTTAGTGGCAGATAAAAAATATAAATTGAGCGAAAAATAATTGTCCATCATGGACAACGCCCTATGTTGAACATAGGCGGCTTTCCTCCCAATTTGGGATGTGAGTAATAATCACTACCTCTTACAGTATGTGAAATTATAGGATGTCCATAAAAAAAGGACTCCCCATAATTGGGGAACCCTACTTCCAAAACTCGAACCACTTCTTTTCCTGACTAGCGGAAGCTGTTTCTAACAAAACACGTTTTTCTTCTTGCATTTCTCGGATAGCTCCCATTAATTGCTGATCTCGTTTCTCTAACTTCTCGTTAATATACCGCTGCTGTTCATCCATTTTCTTAGCCATCTGCTGCAACATCTCGTTTTGCTTTTTAATCATATCTTTCAGCTCGTTATACCGCTTGTCATGTTGCTCATTTTCCGTTATAACGTTTGTATCAACCTCTGACATATCATTTTCTTTAACCCATGTCATGATTGCGTTACAAGCCTGTTTTAATGTCATATCAGGATGTGATTTAATTTCAATTAACTTCCTTAGTGTTATAACATCGTTATCAAGGAATCCACGGTGGCCGTGCTCATTCTTGTGAAAATGGTATCCATGTTCCTCAAGCATGATACAGTACTTACGCAAAGTCGACTCCTGGATTTTAAGCATCGTTGCTACGTCTTTGCTGACATATATGGATTGAGAGCCGCCTGTTTTATCTGTCATAGCGCTTCACCTCTACCAAAAACATTCGTTATAACAATGATATATCCTTTTCCTTAACAATTCACGCATTACTTTGTTTCCGTCTAACTTCAAACTTTCATAATCTTTACATGGGTAATGTATTTAGTTTGCATTAAAACCCCAAGATCAGAAAGGAATATCGTTTTCTTGTTCTCTATTATAGTCTCTAATTTTTTTAAGCACGTTTCTATATCGTCGTTACGTGTAACCCTTCCGCTTACTTCCTTATTGTCAGATAAATAAAAAGTAATATGATATGTATGTTGTTCGTTTGTCATTGTATTCACTCGCTTTCTAAAGATAAAAGTATATTATCACATAAAAAAAGACGTGGATCACCACGCCTTAATCATTTAATTTCTCGAACGAATCAATTACTTTTGTTATTTCATCCCAATTTTTCATAGCCTTCTCATCTCCACGTTGTGCCGCTAATATGACTTTATGTAGTAAGATTTCTAACTCGTTAAGGTTATTGCTCACTTCACTCATAGCATTGCACCTTCTTTACTTTGAGCTTCTTCCACAATTTTATCTGCTAACGTCATCCATTCGCCATGTCGTTTCTGCTTAATCAGGCTTATCAATTCTCTCACCAATTCAGATTGTTTTTCTAACGAAACACCACGATCTAAACAAGTATCTATAAATAAATTTAAAGTTTGCTCTTTAGTCATTTTAGTCTTGTTTTGCATGAAAATCTCCTCCAAAGTTGTTATATTCTTTTAACGTACTTTTGCTACGTATGATAATTCTCTATTAATAACCTTAATTAACGCTTTTGCTGCGTTCTCTTTGGTGTAATCTTCATCTGAAAGTAAATCATGTGCAATCCAAGCTAGTTCCTCAACTAATTCCGTTTTTTCTGCAAGCTGTTTTAATTGTTCTTTTTGTGATAACATACTAATGCATCCTTTCCATAAGGGATTGTATTTGAAAGAGTAGGAGCCGCAATCTCCTGCTCTTTCTTTATTTACTTCTTCATACGATAAGTAGAAGGCTTTCTTCCACTTCCTCGCTCAACCTCTAAGTATCCTGCATTCTCAAGCGACTCAATAATTTCATGTACCCGATTCCTACTTGTTTCTAAAATGTCAGCAAGACGAGTAATTGTACCTTCTAAATCGCCGTTCTCTTCTAAAATGTAGAGAAAGTATTTAGCCTTTAAAGAAAGACCATCTAATTTGTATATTGGTACAGACAATTACTAAAACCACCTTTCTTTATTATTATAGTTTTACTTTGATGTGAAAGGTTTATTCCGTTTCCTTATCACACACTTATCGTATCATATGATTACTACTACAGTCAAATATAAAATTAAAAGTTTATACTTAGTACATTAAAATTAAGCACCGAACGGAACGTTCACCCCTTTTGGGGACCGCTGGGCAAAACGCCTACCCTTAAATAAAGGGTGTCAGTTGAAATGACATCCTTTAACGCTTCATCCAATCCGGAATATTTAACTGTAAACCTTCTAATCCAAGGTTCTTAATTAACTTACTTCTTGCTGGATCCATCTGCTTTTTATAATTCTGTGGCGTTATATCCATCGCAAGGTAATGCTGCCTATCAGATTTGTGGTGGTCTTTATGTAAATAACGCTCGTAAATCAATATTCTTTCTTGCTTATTTAACGAATTAACAGCATCTACGAGGAATCGATAGAATGAATGAACTAAAACATCACTTCTCGCTTTACAGAACTCCCTCAGACAGTCTACGAAACTTCCGTAATAGTTTTGTATAGGATTATCATAAAATAGCTTATTCCGGCTAATTCGCGGCTCTGATTCTTCTTCTAAACGAACTTTATAGAAACAGTAAACGTGAAAAATATTATTTAATGTCTTCTTACTCATATCAAACTCCCTCCAAAATAAAAAAGCCCCACATTGAAGCCCCCTCAAGTCCTTTGTCCCTGGAGTTCTTCTTGTAGTGCGTTCATCTTTTATCGCTGTTGTGCTAATTGTCTTTGAATGATAGATAATGAATCCATTCGTTTGTTATCGCTTGTTCCTGTGCCTGGTGTAGCGTAGCCGTTCCCTGCAAATTGTTGTTGGATTATATTCAATGAATTAGTGATCGGTTTTTGTTGATGCTGTTTTAAAATATGTTCCTCTACTTCACGTTTATATGCTTCTTTCGCTTCTTTGTCAGCCTGTTTCTCAACATCTTCTTTTTGCTTCTCACGCACTTGAATTCCTTCTGATATAGCACGTTCAATGTAATCATCAATCGCTTTTAAACCTTCAACAGTGGCTTCTTTATCGTTTTTTAATGCATATTGAATACCGAAATCATAATGCTTATAAAGATGTGCTTCATTTCTTAATTGGCTTTCAACCTGGCTTTTCTCTAAATCAGTCATCTGATTTTTTAGTTCAGAAAGTTTTTGGTGCGACTCAAAAGCTCTATCATATAGTTCTTTTTCTCTTTCTGTAAGCTGTGGTTGTTTTTGTTCTTCCTTTGGTCCTTCAATTTTCCCAGCAATAATGTCTAATGAATCCGGTGTAGGCCCTGTTCCTCGAATCATATCCAAAGTTTTATTTTTTGTATCATATTTCTCCTCAGCTTTTACTTCCGCTTTTTCTAAAACGTCTGTTTGTTTTTCAGTCATTAAAATTCCTCCAATATTAATTATTAAATAATGCCTAATCCTCTTGCTCTGGATTTCTGTAGTTGATCTAATTGTTGAGCTATCTTATTGATGTCACTCTCTTGTCTAACGTTCATTTCGTTAACATTTATATTAAAACCACCTGCAACAGTATTTTGACCATTAGAAGCCTTGTCTGCCGCTCTATCAATATATCGTTTAGATAAATCGTGAGGGATTATTTGCGTACCACGAGGTAGATTCATAATCTCCCCGCCACGTTCATTTACGTAAGAAGGTCCTCCGCTGAAGAATGGTGTCCCGTTTGCATTATGAGGGCCATATTGATCCATCTGACCGCCTTTAGATACGATTTCCATAACCTTTTTAGGGAATGTTAATCCGTCCCACCATCTTGCTAATTTCCCGCCTAAATCCATAATATTACCTGTACTTGTATCAACTTGATTTTCCAAATCTTTATACGAACCTTTTAATTTTTCAATACCATCTTTACGTATTGATTCTGCATGTTCTATCGTTTTATCCCTTTGCTCTCTAGCGTTGTTAATTGCTGTTTCCGCTTGTTCCGCTGTCATTGAACCTACAACATCTCTCTGTTCAATAACCCATCTTTTTACTTCCTGGTATTGGTCTTCAGCCGCTTTCTTTGCATCGTCACGCTGCTTATTCATCTTTTTAATCGTATCTGCTGCCATTTCTGCATTAATACGACTTTTCGATTCTTTAAGATTAGACAGTAATAGCTCTTGTTCTACCTTATTTTTTGCCATAGCATCAATGGATTGCTGATTAAAAGTATTCAGAAGTCCCATAATTTCTTGATGTTCTGTTTCAGTAGTAGTACGATTTTCATTTTTGGCATTGTTATAAATCTCAGCAATTCTATTTTTCGCATTCTCTGTAGCTTGAATTTTTTCGTTATAATGGGCGTTTGTCTTCTCCATGATCTGTGCTTGCTGCTCAGCTGTTAATCCTTGAATCTTTGTAAACATTTCAGCATTTTTATTAATTGCTTCATCCCTCTGGGTCGTATACGCTCCAACAATCTGATTCTTCATTTCTTCAAATTGCCCAACAATCTTAGGCATGTTTTCTTCATTGATTGCTGTTTGTGTAGCGTACATTGTCGTTAACTCTGTACCAGTTTTTTGTGAGAGCTCCATAAAAGCACCAACAGCTTTCTGAGTGCCTTTTGAAATTTTATCTACACTGGCGATAGTTCCATCGGCAGCATAATTGATACGCTCTTTAAACAAATCAACCGCCGGAATCACTTCTGTTGTTAATCCCTTATAAATACCATATCCAGCCGCACCGATAATAGCAGCACCTGCAACGAAAGGAGCCGCTGCCGCAGCTGCACCACCTATAGCTACACCTAATCCTCCCATGCCTAACGCTGCTGTCCCTGAAGCAACTTCAACCGCTGCGGTTGCTGTAGCGCCAATACGAGCTACTTTTGCAAGGTCACCAATTTTACCAACTAATCCACCGATTACTCCGCCAAATCTTCCTAAGACAGAAAGTGTAGGGCCTGCAACTAAGGCAATCCCGCCGAGAGCAATTACCGCCTTCTGTGCTCCTGGAGATAAATCATTAAACCATCCTGTAACATCTTTAACTGCTTCTGATACAGCCGGAAGAACATCCATCGCTATATCTAATAACATTTTCCCTAACGGTTCCAGGGCAACCTGTGCTTCACGTAAAGTCTTTTGCCATTTAACAGAAATGCTTTCCTCTTGAGCTTTACGCATATCTTTCATAGCACCAGTAGTTTTACCAAGACCACCTTGCATTTCGTTTAATGAATACATTGTCTTAGCTTCGAGATCTTCCCATTTTGTTCCGTAGAGTGCAACTCCGATCTGCCCTGCTTTCACCTGGTCATCCATTCCCTTTAAATCATTAAGAACAGAATTGTTTACATCTTTTACTGTCGCTTTACCTTCTAGGAAGCTTTTCCATGTTTTTTGTGTACCTTCTGAAAGGCTCCCCATAGCTTCTGAGACACCTTTTGAACCATCTTTAATACGAATCTGGAACTCTTTCATTACGTCATTCACATAATCGAGATTGTAAGCCCCGTTTTTAGCGCCGTTAGATAATAGGTTGAAGTACTCATCAGCTGAGTAACCCATATTTGCAAATAACGGTCCATATTCACTCACGTTATCAAATAACTCTTTTGAGAAATCCAATCCATTTTGTGCACCGCTTGCTAATAAGTCCATCGCTTCTTGTGAAGAAATACCGAAACCGACCATTAATTGATTAGCACCACGAGTAACTTCACTAATATCACTATCAAACGTATCAGCTAAGAGCATTGCATCTTTCGTTACCCTTTGCAGCTCTTTGCCATTATCAATTTCACTCATGTTACGTCTAGTCGTTACTAATGATTGATTAACTTCATCGACATTTTCGCCAAATCCATCTTTCCAAACAGCTTTAACATCACCATTAAGTCGCTTAGCTTCTTCGCTAGTTACACCTAAACTTTTTTGGATTTTCTTTTGCGAATTATCGAAATCGATAGCTGTTTTAATTCCTATAGCAGATACAGCAGCTAAAGGAGTAGTAACACCGACTGTCAATTTATCTCCAATGGCCCCGATTTTACTGAAAGCTTGTTCAATCTTGCTTCCTGTTTGTTCTGCTGTTTGTTGGAAGCTTCTTAATTGCGATTCAGCTTGTCCATTATTTACGGTTATATCAACGCCAATTTGTTCATTACCTGCCATTAGAAACTCACCTGATTCCCATAAGACAGAACAGTCATTTTAAACGTTTCATACGCTTCCGGTGGCATTAAAGCGGCTGTTAATGCCGCTAATACTACCATTGCTAATTCATCCAATCCTAAGTGAGTTACAGCCGTCTCGACCAGATTTACCGTATCACCTTCAGAAAAAACATGACCAGCACCATTAAGTAAGGCCCATACAACAGCAGTAAACTTATAACGATCTACAATAGATCCCTGTGTACACATTTCCCCGTAGTATTCAAATACATCTAAATCGTACATTTCTTGTAATTTATCTCGCCATTGATCTGTTAGCTTTAATTTATATACATCTGTTACCAATCTATCTTTTTGTACATCATTATCAAAAATAAACCTGCTTATCTTTAACTCTTCATAAGGAGGATTATTCATCTTGATTCTCTCCTGTTCCTGGAGTAAATAAGTGAGCACAAGCCTCTTTAAAAGAGCTACGACGCTTTTTAATATGTAACTCACGCGCTACTAAAGATCTCTCACCTACAAGAAAATCTTCCAGGTCTTCTACAATGAAAAACCCTTTGTATTTCTCATCAGATGAAGAAGCAACCGGCTGTTTATAAATAGTAGACAATTCACTTAAAATAGCTGAGATTCTACGTCTTTCATTGCTTCTTGCACCAATTAGTGTCATAATTTCTGTAGTTGTAATTGCATTAGATCTTCCTACAGGTAGTACTCCCAATACTACTTTGTGCATAAAAGGAAGGTCTTTTGGCTTTGGTTTTTTGTTTGTCATTAAGCTACCTCGCATTCATAAATTTTATCTACCTCTGTAATTAGCAACGCTTGAACCTGTCCCACCAAGTCAGCGTTTTGCTGCAATAACTCTTCTAATTCTTCGATTGAAGGAACTATTAAATCACCTTTACCATTGTTCATTTCCTCTAATAGATCATCACGTTGAATCATTAATGAAGTTTCTACATCATTTAAATGTTTAAGTAAGTCCCCGAATGTCTTCGCTTTTACTACTGCATCAAGCTTTTGCATCCTTGTCCCTCCATTTCTTTGGCTTTCTTTTCCCAATAGGTTTCATGATACTGTTTTACCTTGTCTTTGTTTTTCGCACGCCATTGTCTCATGTAAGCATTTCGCACTTCTTTCGAAGACCAATTTATTTTCTCCATATTTTCACCTCTCTTTTTTTGTTTTTCCTTATCTTAATTATACCATAAAAAGCTTTACTGAAATCCTTAGTGTATGTTATAATAAAAAGTTTTGTTTCGTAACAAAGATAACACTTATGTAAATTATTCTTAGCACATCATCCGCAACAAAAAATCACTCGTTTTTTCTGGAATATGTCTTATAGATTAGCGCTTTACATAGAGTGAAAAAATGCTAGGACATTTAAGGTGCATTGCTTTTTAATTAATTAATTAATAGCTATGACCTTAAATGTCCCGTAAAAATCCAATAATACCAATGGTTCGGCCATTTTTCTTGATTGATTTTTATTAGATTAAAAAGTTAAAAGTATTACATGTTTTTTACACAAAAAAAGAAGGCTATTTAAGCCTTCTTTTTGTTAGTTCTATCTCATGTGTAACTGGCACTTTAAATATAGTTTTGTTATCCTTCTTAATCAGTATATCTACCCCTTTTTCCAAAGAGTAAATAACCGCTTCTGTAGATATTCCAAATTGTTCTTTTACATGCTCGATGTCGATTAATTTTTTTAATGTTTTAGTTCTTAATCTGACACCGCTAACGGTCTTCCGATCTCCCTTTACTACAAAGAAGTTTAATAATTTCTTAATTGATGATTGCTGCGCTTTAAAGCGCTTGGCCATTCCTTTTACAACATCATTTATCTCTTCGTTCGAATACTCTTTTCCAATGTGTAACGATAGTTCAGATAACACTTTTTTTGTTTTGTTGTCCACAGTACCAGCCTTGAATCCAATGACTTCTATCAAGTTTAATATCATGTTACTGTATTCGTGTATCTGTGCATCCTTTTTAACCCTACCGATCAATTTTGAGCTTGTTTCGAAATCTGTCAAAGGCGCAATAGATAGCAACGCTTTATAATGCCTGTGATGGATAGACTTTTTTAATTCGCGTAAAAGTTCTTCATCGCTAGTAGTTACAGCGATATGCATGTGTTCGTCATATACTTTTGGGAATTGTTCGAGTTTCTCTTTTTCTTCAAGCTCTTGTATTTCTTTTAATGACTGAACTGCCTCTTTATAATCGCTTAAAACTTCTTCGTTCTCCCATCGTTCTACAATGGATCTTACGGTCCCTACGCTTTTTATTTGTTGTTTTAATATATTTTCTACTGTTTTTACAAAAACATCAGTTCTGAAGCGCATAGAATAGTCGAAGCGTGAATATGATTGGTGTCTTAATCGAATGTTATCTACTTTCACTTCGTCGTTTTCTTGGTAAATAGCGCAATCTCTTTCCAAAACAGAAGCATAGAACCTTCCAGGCTGATATATGGCCATCTCTTGTCTTAATTCTTCTGCCACTTCTTTTAACCAATGATAGTGGGTATGGGGTTCGATCAGCTTACTATTTTCTTTAGGCTCTTTATTAAGTGCATAAAGTATGAAGTGATTATATTTATTTCTTAATCTATGGGACATCTGCTTTATTTGTGTAGCTTTATAGATCGGCGAGTTCTCATGAGATACAACGATAACCGAAAAATTATGATCGTTTTTAATACTCACGCCGTCAGCTATAACGTTTGTTGTTAGAATGACATCAATATCATTAGGGATAGTACCCTCTTCTGTTATGGAGCGGTATACATCGCTACGCTTACTAGCACTATTTAAGACAGAAGCTTTGATACCTCTTTTGGATAAGGCTCCCCATAATAACTTTAATTCTTTCATATTGTTTAAGAATAGTAATGTCTTGTTATTAAGTTTTGTTTTAAGATTCTCAATTAAATAAGCTACCTCTGATAGATAACCCTTTTTCTCTTTTGTTTTCACAACTAAGAATGAATCGAACGTATCTCTTGGTTCTATAGGAGTGAATACAATCTTTTGTTCGAAATTGGAAACGTCAATTTCTTGTGTCGTTCCAGATAAAGCGATCACTGTTTTGCAGTCTTTTAGGAATGATAACAAGTTACGTATAGCAGCACCACGATAGTTATAGTCATCTTGTATTTTGTGCCATTCATCTACTACGCAATGAAATTTTGTATTTTCTTTTCGAAGTGAACCTATGATATTTTGGAAAGGTTTAGCCATATCATAAGTAAGAACGAAAACTCTTTTATTTTGATTCAGAGCTTCTTTTACTGTGTTAAACAGTTTATTTTCGTCTACTTTCTTTCCATCATTCCCTACTATAGCTGTCACGTTGTATTCTCTTCCAACTTGCTCCGTTAATGCTCTGTAAGGTGTAAAAAATACGTAAACAGTGTTATATGTTACTTCCTGTCTTTTCATAGCATCAATAAAAGAAAATGTTTTCCCGCTACCGGTTGGCGCGTCTACCAATAAACGTTGCTCACTTGTGATAATACTGTCTAACAAGTCATTATGTTCCGATATGTAGCTTTTATATTGGAAAGATACGCAATCTATACTCGCATTGTCGAGTTTATTAGGTGCGACATATCCTTTTTCTCTTGCATAATGAGTTAAAGAACCAATAGTTATAGAACGGATATTATTTAGTCCTTTATCCCAGGTATTCTTGTCTTTGTCGTTATGTTTACTCCATAATTCATATCCTTCTTGATCGCTTATAAAACCGTCTTTAGCATATTTTTTTAAAGCCATACCGCATTTAATCCATACGTCACGATCTTCTATATAGCCTAAACAATCAATCATTTTTTCAATTTCTTTATGCGTAAACACATATATATTATTACTCGATAAAGCTTGTACCTTTTTATCAGCGCTTTTTCTCTTATCTTCAACGATTTCGTGAATTAACGCGGAATTTAAATGTTCATTATCAAATTCATTGTTGTAATCAAATACATGTAAATCTTGTCCAGGTAAAAAGATATGTAAGGCATCCATAGACTGCCTATCTATTTCTAAACCTGTCACTTTTCGCTCTAAGTTTTTAGCTATATGGAGACATGTTCTTCTGTACAAATCATAATTAGCTATAGGTTTCTTTAATTGGTATATAATTCTACATCTTGGATTTTCTTTTGTACTTGAGAATGTCTCGTATAAGAAACTCGCGTTATCTTTCACAGCTTCTTTTAACACTTCAAGGTTTGGCACTTTATCAGCATCTAATGTCAAAACAGTGGAAGAACGAAAGGTATCCTTCGTTCTTCTTTTTATATAAGTAGTATCTAACTCGGCGGAAATAAATATGCTGCCGTTAACGCATTTTAAAGCCATTTCTTGCATAGTTACATGCTCTGGTCTACTATTTATTAATTCATTGTTTAGTTTCCCATACATCTCTTTTTCAGGCTTTTTATTTACTGTTCTGAAATAGTTAAATGTAATGTAATGCTTTTTCTGCATTTTATTTTGTGATATATTTATATTAGGTCTATGTTTTTTTATTGAAGATGTTGAATCTTGTGGCTCTGTTGGTAGCAGAGGACTTTCCACATAAGATTGAGCATCTTCTTTTTTTGTGTTCAAAACATTCAATTCTGCACGCACTCCTTTCTGTATAACATGCGATGTTTCGAATAGGTTTTATTAGATTAGTGAATCTATGTTTACATTCTGTGATTGTAGCAACTGTTCTAATTTTCGTAGTTTCTCTATCTTTTGTTTCTGTTCCGCTCTGTACTTTCGCATGTATTTTTTACGATGTTCGGCGTTCTCCTGATACCATGTGCGGTGATATTGTCTTTTAACTTCTTGTTCTGTCATAATTATTTCTCCTCTCTAAATTAAAATAAAAAAGGTACCTCAAATAGTTAGAGGTACCGATAATAAACGCATTGTTTACAATTTATATCTTTGTAAAACTTGTCATTTTGTTAAAAATTGTTGCTTATAAGGCAACAACAAGTTAAAATTGAAAGTGTTATAGGTTCGCTTTAAGAGAACATTTTTACTCCTAATGTTGACCAAAAAATAGTTTTCTGGTATATATCAGTGATAAAAATATTATCTTTTATTCACTACTTGACCTATAGTCCTTTTGTATACGTTAAATAAGGTTGTTAATTCAACCTTAATATAAATGGTACCTAAAGTATAAAATTGTCAAAGGGCAATGATACGTTATGGTATTAATTCATAAAAAAATAATCGTTAAGACGTGATTCGTTAAATCGTCAAACCAATATGTATTAGCAGTACATAATTGGTAAAGGTCACTGATCCGACCGAAATGTATCTGATAGCATTGCAGTGCTATTAGAAAGAACTTAGTCGAACGTTGCAGCGTTCGGCTTTTTTCTTTGTATTTGTTTCGATACAATTCGATAATTCCATTCTATCAATTCTGATGGCATTTATCTATAAAAAAATCAAAAAAATAAAAGTTATCCACTGTTTTTCTGTGGATAAGTCAAGTTATCCACATTTTCGGTGGATTCTAGTTTACATAATTTTAAAACCTGGCATTTTTACTTTTTTGGGATTCAAATTTTTGTATTAATTTGTAAAAAGTTGTCCGTTTTAATTCTAATTTCTCCATAGCCTCTATTGCTTTAATCTCTCCATCTTTCCAACGCTTGTACACTTCTTCAAAACCAGGAGGGAATGTAGCTGCAGGTCTTCCGAACTTCGCACCTCGTCTTTGCGCTGCATCTATGCCCTCGCGTTGTCTCTCTTTGATCTTACGTCTCTCTTCTTCCGCAAAGAAGGATAGTATCTGTAGCACCAAATCACTTACGAATGAGCCTAATACGTCTTTATATTGCCTTGTATCTAATAAAGGCATGTCCAGAACAACAATATCCGCTCCGATCTCCTTCGTTATTTCATTCCACTCTTTTAAAATATCGTCTTTGTTTCTACCAAAACGATCAATAGATTTAATATATAGTATATCTCCGGCACGTAGCATCTGTTTTAAAGCCTGGTATTTAGGACGATTAAAGTTTTTACCACTAGCCTTATCAATAAAGATATCTCTTTCTTCAATACCGTGCTGCAATATCTCGTCCAACTGTCTGTTTTCATTTTGCGTTTTATCCGATACACGAATATAAGCGAATTTCTTGTTCATAATCCTCTTCCCCTTTATTCGTAAAAGTATCATTAAATTTACGAATGTTTGTAAAGTAATCATACAACTTATACGAACACAAAACAATATCTTTTTCTTATTCTTTTTCATATTCGTAAAAGTACACATTTACGGACGAAGGAAGCGAAGTATGCGTACTACCTCCTTCAACTTGTTTATAGTAATCTGTTGACAACAGACTAGAAGAATAATATTATTGAATTGTGGTATAAATTATGTTGTACATAGCTATATAGTTATCACACTTGAAAAAAAGTGATCAACTAAGAAATTCCGAGAAGGATTTTTTAGAAACATATCGTTGTAGAAGAGGACCCTACCGACCAAATAAGGGTTCTTTTTCGTTTAAAAAAGCATATTTTGGTAAAAGATAATAAAAAAAAGGAACGAACTAAGTTCATTCCCCGCTATTCATCAAAGACGAAGTTTATTTTTTTTCGTTGGACACCGACCAAAGTACCAACGTGGGTAGTTAGGAATTCTAACTTGATTCGTTCCTTTTCTTACCTGCTTACTCTCCGAGAAGTAAAAGTACCGCTCGGATGGTGTAGTATACTACTTTTGCTATATTTGCACATAGCTCCACTCCTCTGCGTACTTTTTTGAATTTTTCAAA
>Ga0209463_1001569_pt1 | contig 13795 bp, 12 predicted proteins | sample AgamicMgSfrz_FD_187169 | JGI IMG/M metagenome (GOLD analysis project Ga0209463, IMG submission 187169) | Agave microbial communities from Guanajuato, Mexico - Mg.Sf.rz (SPAdes) (version 2) | ecosystem: Host-associated > Plants > Phyllosphere > Phylloplane/Leaf | place: Guanajuato, Mexico... | reverse complement strand
AAAAAGACCAGCCGAAGGGCTGGCCATTATAGGGGTAATAATCTGATTAAGCTGAACCGACATCGTCTTGCGGCTGGAATGTTCCAGAAGTCGGATGCTGAACTGGTAATCCGAATACCAGTAAGCAACTAGCTGTCACTAAAATTAAAGCTATCTTTTTGATCATTTTTTTGCCACACCTCCTCATACATGGATTCGAGCTGATCTTGTACTCCTGGAGCCGCATGTGTTTTAAAGTGGAGATATAAACCAACACAATTGGCAATAAGTAGTACATTATTAATTGTAACAGCTTTTTCCAATGCGTCTATCAAGCACTTAAAGCCATATGCATATCTTTCTTTATTAAAGCTGTATTTGGCCATTTTGTACCAAAACCGTGCCTGCTGTTGCAGTAAAAACGGCTCCATAGGAGAGGGCTCTTGATACGACGCAATTTTAGGCTCGAAGCGACGAAGTATGTGGTCTACAACAATATTGTATTTGTTGGCTGCCTCAATGATATTCAAAAGTTCATTAAATACATGTTTTTCACCAGATATCTGTTCTACGTAATCCGATAGGACACTAACATCTCCAGTCATAAGCCTATTTAAGTAAGCATTAATTTTGGCCCAACGCTGGAACAAACCGAGCCAATGAAGTGTATCCGGATCTTGCTCCCTCACCCAGCTTAGATCAGTATAGCCACGTATATGCTCTAAAGCCCGTTCGTAATCTCCAGTTGCATGACAAGCATTTGCACACATCAATTCAGCGTAGGCTATGTATACAAAAAGAGGTCTGCTAAGTTTCTTTTCCGGTTTAACTTCTCGCTTAGAGTTATGAGCCAAATCGTATTGAATCTGTCCTAATTTATACATTTGACATGAAAGTTTATAGACCTTATCCCACATACTTAATGATCTATACACGTTGGCCAAGTCTTTCAAGGCATCCAGTTGGTCAATTTCATCTAAACGATCGACAAAAGGTTCAAACCTGGCAGCCGTTTGAAGATTTTGAGCCTGATCTTTTCCGATCCAGAGGCTAAACAACCGATACTGACATACAGCAAGCCGTTCTGAATGCTGTTTTCTTTCACTCTCAGCCACGTTTTCATAAAGACAGGCCGCCGCTTCCTGGTATATTCCTTTTTGGAACAAGTCCTCAGCCATTTCAAAAAGTAACGGGATGTACATTGAAGTATCTAACAACGGACTCATAACGCGCTGTATGAAATCTAACCGACCGAGCTCCGCACAACGATATAAAAATGGGCTTATTTTTCGCCAATTCAGAGATGATGACTCTATGATGCACTCTTCAATGTAACGTTCATAAAAATAGTCTGGTGGTAATTCCATCCCGGCCGTAATGCGGTCTAAATGGTTAACCGATACAGAGCGATTGCCTGTGACGATGCTGCTAAATGTACCTACATTCAAATCGATAATGTGAGCAAACTCGGTAAGAGTTAAGCCGTTCTGTTTCAGGTATTTTTCAATTTCTGTGCGAATCATAGGTGTGATTTCTTCTTCCATGAATAAAACCACCCTTCACGTAAAATTGTGCAAATTTAAACAAAAAGAAGACTTGGAAAACCTATTATATAATGAAATATTTGTATATTTACAATATACCATTTTCTAGCACAACAATAAATACTTTTTTAGGAGAACATTGGATTATATATGAAATAAATACAAAATATTCGGAAAATTAACTAGGCGGGTTTCTATAATTCTGATTTAGGAGAGATATCAATTGAAGAAAACAGGTATGACACGTCGCTTAGATTCGTTAGGCCGGATTGTTATCCCTATAGAAATGAGGGCCACTATGGGGATTGAAATTAACGAACCTTTAGAATTTTATGTGGATACTGAATCCAGTTTTTTGGGTTTAGGAAAGTATAGTAACGGGATTTCCTGTAAATTGTGCAATTCGATCCAGGATTTAAGCTATTTCAAAAGCTCTCTTTTATGTAAGGAATGTATACTCAACCTGAAGGGGAACGTAGGTGTTACTTCCATTCCTGCTCCTGCTGTTAGGGAGGAACCTGCGTATAAAGAATACAAAGTCCATCGGTCCACATTACAATTGCTTAAAAGTCTACGGAAACTAATGCTCAAACATCCCGAAGCCAAGCAGAGCGAATATGCCGAATGGCTTGGCGTGTCACAAGCCCGAATATCTCAAATAAAAAAATTATTATAGGGTTGTCGGTCCGGATCTCCTGGACTATTTGGGCTCAAATTTCAAAGTGAGCTGATAGACGAAACAAAGAAAAGCTTCAGACCAAATAAAGAGGTCTGAAGCTTTCCTTGCTTCGCTTGTCGCGTTATTCAATATCGCTTGGGTATTGACCTGACACACCATACGCTGAGCCATGCACAATGTCGCCGCCAGCTCTCCATTGTATTTCATAATTTCCTGAGCGCAGCCCTTGTGAAAAAGAATTTAAGCTATCCCAGGTCAAACTGCTATGAGCGCCAATAGTCTTAACAATATATTGTTTTCCACTGTCTGTATGCACCAGGCTAAATGTAATGGTTGAATTACCTGTGTTATTCGCTTGAATTTTAAGATGCCCATATCCAGGATCTAATACAAAGCGTGTTACTGGATTCTTACTGTCGAACGAGTCATCAAAAACATCTCTTGCTCTTTGCGGAGTGATTACATGGTCACCAGTAGTTTTTGTAACAGCGTCTTGAGTCGCCGTAGTGGATGTATTTGCAGAATCAGTTACAGCATCTGAATCCGCAAAAATCGCACTGGGCACGGCAATAGCCCCTCCTAGTAAACCTAAAGATAAGGCTGATGCAATTAAATGTTTTTTCTTCAAAGATTATTCCTCCTATTGAATAATAATAGATTACGTATCAATATTTACATGAAATTCCCAAAAATCTAGTATACATATTTAGGCAACTATATGAATGGATTGGATCATTCACGACTTCGTACACTACAGCGTTATCGCATTACTTAGATGGCATATGTATAAAACCCAGCATTTTGTGCACATGTCCAGCCCTCCGATCCGCAAAAACGGCCGTTTTTGGCCTTCAGCGCCGATTAGCCTTCCGTGGAACAATGCAAAAAAGCAGAGATTTGGCCATGTGGCCGATCTCCGCTTTGCTCCAGGTTGCTCCGTTTTTCGCCCCTGTTCATTTCCGGAAAATGCATCACTCACACACGTATACGTATACGTGTGTGTATCTACCTTGATCCAAAATAGACTCTTAGAGCTTCGTTCAGAATTCGAGTTTTTTCCCCTCTACCACCCTCAGCTCCAGCACTATCAAGCCTTTTTTTAAGCTCATTTTCAATCCATACAGTATCCCTTCGATACAGTTCTTCAAACTTTTTTTTCTTCGGTTTGGGCATATACTCCGAAGATTGCGAAATTCCATCGATCATTTCAGAATGAACGCTGCTGGCTGCCGTACTTCTAATTTTGTTTTTCAAATCGTCCATTTTAGACACGATCAATCAACTCCTTAACAAATTCTCTATAAAGCTTCAATCCTTGGTTTAATTCCGGATTATCTTTAAAACCATTAATAGATAACCTTCCTATAGCAGCTGTACGAGTCATAATAGTGTCAAAGCAAAGGTCACCGTATTCCTCTTCAATTAGCTCAATCAACGCCTTATTGTCCGTCCGTCTAGCGTCTATCAAAGAACGAAGTATACCAGCAATTTTCATGTCTTTATTGACCAAATTCTGCACATGAATACAGGTTTCCAAAAAACGGCCAATAGCAGAGTAGCAAAATTTACTCGCTTCGAACATAGCCACAACTGCATCAGAAGCAGCCAAAGCGTTAATCGTCTGATCCCCTAAAGCTGGCGGCGTATCAATGATAATATAGTCGTAGTCGTCCTGTACGTTCTGTAGAGTCTCTTTTAAAACAAGCGATCTATTGCCCCTATACGACTCATACAACCACGAAGGAAACCGGGCCAAATGATCTTCTGCTGTGAGTAGATCAAGACCAGGTAAAACATTATGTACATACTTTCGGGCATCTTTTTCTTTTAAAGCCTCAAAAACGGTTCTTTCGTGGAAATTATAGATATCCTGTTGAGTTAATAACTCAGTCAGATTCCCCTGTGAGTCCAAATCCACCGCCAAAACCCTCTTATCGTATTCTTGGTTCAAAATATATGCCACGATCCCTGAGGTCGTCGTCTTACTCGAACCACCTTTTTGAATACCAAAAGAAATCACCTTCCCCACCCATACCCCTCCTCATTTCCTATTCATTTAAGTATATACCACATTTACGTATACGTAAACATAAACGTACACGTAATAGCAACGAACAGCGTCCCCCTCCCCAAACACCTTCTTTATAATTTATCACTATATGAAAAGTTGCAAATAGAGTACCTATAAAGTTACATCCTACTGCCACCCAAACTATCTTCAAGTCTGTGGACAACTACAACAAAGCCCCAAACTATCCACAACCCCATTAAAAAGGATGCCTTGCTACGCAAGCCTTTTGATTGAAAACATGCTCCCCACGCCCGCCCCTACATTAAGGTGAACTGAAATTATGTGTTGACTGCTACGCCGGGTTATGGCATGGCCTTTGCGAGCTGGACACAGTTCACCTTATCCCGGAAAAAGGTAATTCACGGGATAAGGTAATCTGGAATGGCCTTGCCGTCACGCATCGGGGATCGGCTCCCGGCTTTGTTTCCATCACGCGCTATTGCGCCTACTGATTCAATTACTTGGACTGGTTACGGTTCCTATGACCAGTCTGCCACCACAGCATACAGTAGCTTCTCTAACCGTGGTCTTGCCTCCCTTAAACAGTTTCCAGTAAGGTTCTTTCGGCACTGCACCACGTACTTTTTCGGAACGGTCACGGCTCTGGATGGAGTCACATCCGTATCGAGCCTGTTCTTCGTTTTGCCCTACGTTGGATAGCCTCTCGGCGAGTTATGTGTCGATCACACACCCAACTTTGCCCCCGCCCGTGCGATTATCTCCCGACAGAAGGTAGACGGGGGCCAAAACGGCTTCACTTAGCGCCTGGTTTGCGCCAGTGGCTACGGCCAATACGTAGCAACCCGGAGTAACCGTACACTTGGGGTAGGGCTCCCTCCTGTACGATGGACAGTTTTTTACGTGTGCTCCTGCCTCATTTATAGACGACCACGCAGCTTGCGTACGGCTGAAGTTAGGCTTGCGCTCATCTATTCTCAAAAGTAAAATGACAATAGGAAAGCAGGCCCTCGTTAATCCATTTTTCGAAAAATGAAAACGAACGCTTATGTATGTGATTGTTCAATTTTGAATAAGTACAGTAAAACGATATATGATTGCACGCGCCGATCCGGTAGCCAAACAGAACCGGCGCAGAGAACCCAAATGGGATTAGAACATCAAAAAAGCCCTGACCTCCCGGTTCGGGAAATCAGGGCTTAAATTCACAAATTTTTGTCTTGATTTGTGTTGAAGTGCCATACATTCGTATGGTACAATGACGACAGAATCAAGCTATTTGTTTGAGCGTCCTGTTTCGCCGAGTTAGGTCGGTCGAAGCCCACGCTAATCGGACGGGAATCCGATTAGGGGGCGCTTGAAGTAATAGAGCTTGTATTTTTTTTGTCTTAATTTACGATTTTATGTAATCTTGCTTGAACCAGCATAGCATATTGATAGATTTTGAGAAAGGAAAAAATATGAAGCGCCCCTGGTGTACCGTGCACTTCATAAAAAATTTTCCGGATTCTTTTACATTCCAAATGCTACTTGTATATAATAAATACGAAAGAATCATTTTTTAACATAGAAGTACACTCTCCAAAAAAACCGCTGCACATAGGGACTCCTGAACCCCTACGGACAGCGGTTTTTTTGTGTTCTTTCGCCATATGTGCTGCACAATGCTACATATAGTTACAATATGCTACACATACGTCTCTATGAACTCCTTTAGCAGTTCCATGTCGCTGCCTTCAGACGGCGGCACGTGCGGACGGATCAGCGCAACCAAACTCTCCAGCAGCGGCATAAGTGCCTGAAAATGGGCTTGGCCGTCCGGGTGATCGCATGCCTGGTCATAGGCAGACTGAATGAGTCGCGCAGCTGCGCGTATCTTCAATTCCGTCCAATCCAGGCTACCGTTCCCCTTCACCAGCACGTCAATGTCCTGGTCACGCTGCGGATCTGGCCGCAGCTCAATCTGAACGGCCAATTTTGCATCCGGATAGGAAAAAAATTGCGAAATGCCGCCTTGGATTCGCTTATTTGGCTCCATGTTCAGCCCTCCTTGAGTGGGTTCATCCAGATCATACCACGGGCCAATTCGGGGCGTTGCTACAAAACAAAGCATAGAAGGGACCAAATGTGCCATGATTTAAAACCTGTCGGGGATCCAAATTCCTGAATAGGGCCATTTTCGGCCCACCAGTTAGAGAACAATTGCATATCAAGAGACACCGAAAACCGTTTTTGGCCTACATGCCGATCTCGGTTTTTTTGCGTTTATGGCAAATTGCTGCCTTGTTCAATTTTAATGTCACAAACGATACCTCTTATCTATATTTGACCCTTGAATCAGCCAAAAAAATAAATCGCAACTTTTTGGGGGGATAGAACGATAGCTAGGGGGCAGATGAGTCCAGATAAAAGCAAAGTCGAACTGGTCAGAGATTATAAATTGGCTTTGGAGGATCTATAAGGGTTGTAACCGGGGCGAAATCCGTAGGGCAGCTGTAGCGGTTGGGCGATAAGTTAGTGATTGTACAGGCCCACCTGAAGGCGCTTTTTTGGATGGTCAGAAAACCAAATTTGACCCGCACCCACGACTTTTAGGTGTAGAGCAGCTCCATGATCGGGGCGGCTTTAAATCTAAGTACAAAAAATATATAGGGGGTACATGAAATGAAAAAAAACAAAGCAAAAAAAATCAAGCGGTATATCACCAAGACTGTGCTGGGGGTATCCAGAATTATTCTCGTAGGTCGTGGAATCTTAACTCTCATTCAATTTGTTTTGGATAATCATTAGACGCTCAGAATTGCCCTGTAAGCCCCGTTTCAGAGTGCGTTTCCTTCCAGAAGTACCTAAACAGGAGTTAAAACCGCTTAAAAAGGCCGCCAGAGTGTTCTGGCGGCCTTTCAGTGTTAATGCGTTGTCATGGATCGGAAATCATCGTAGCTCGACTTGTCGGCGTGGTAGTACGCCACATCTCCGTCTGGAGATGCAAAGCGGTGACCGTACTTGTCACCGATCACATTGCTGAAGCCTTCCATCTGCCATTGGTTGTCCAGCGGCGTTGAATCGCCTGGCAGACGGTAGTACCGCAAATACGGCAACTTTTCACCCGAACGGTACGTCTCGATCTGGAAGTTGACCACGATGTAGCCATTCTTCAGGAAAATCGGAGAGCTGTCGGTCAATCCTTGATGCGTACGGCCATACTCGAAAATGTTGTAGCCAGCCGGTACGACATACGGCGCTGCCGGCAAACTAAACTCGCCGTACCACTGCTGTTCAGCGGACACCGTGCGGCTAACCTTCACGCCTTCTGGTATGTTGTTGACCGGGCCGATCATGGTACGCACACGCTGCTTGAGATCCAACCAGCTATATCCGCCGATCAGACTCGGCTTGCTGGCTTCACGAACAAAGTTCTGGAAGCCATAGGTCTTCACGAACGTGGCCGTGTTGTTGAGATCCGTTTGAGAAATGTTCCGCATTCGGTCGTTCAGCTTGATGGTGCGCTGCACGACATCCTGACTGGAGCCGATCTTCACGAAATTTTTATTTCGTCCGTAGTCGTGATAGTACAGGTCTACAGGGCGGCGATTACTTCCGTCCTTATTCACAAAATAAAATGTTGGCTTAATCCGGACATGATCGTCAGCAGAAAACATGTTGCCTTTCGTCTTGAAATCAAACTTTATGTGATAGCCAGTCTTGATCACGATATCCTGATAGCCCTGGGTTGGATGGCTACCCGGACGGATCGGCAGCAGGAACGGGAACTGATTGCCCCGTGGTGCGCCGTCGATGCCATTCGGCCCGACCCAATACAGCGCCCCGGTATGTTGGGAGCTGCCTTTCTTGACGCGGAAAACGCGTTCCCAGTCAAAATCCCCGACGTCCGTAATGCGAAAATCATACAGACGGCCAATGATTTGCACGGGCACGGTATTGATGGCCACATGGTTGGCCAAATCGAAGTTGGCCATCTTTTCCCACGTAAAATCCTTCGGGGCATTTTCGGCAATAGACCGGAAATGCACGGTGTAGTCACCCTCGTCTACCCATACAGGCATGTTGAACGTGGTGTCTTCCTGATTCACGGGAATATCAATCCACGTCTTGGCCGGGATGTACTTCGTTTTGTCCTGGTTGAGCACAGGAAATTCGAACATGACTTGCTTGTAAGCCGTGTACTTGGCGTAATCCCGGTTTCCGTAACCCAGGATGTTGCGATGTTGCCCTTTGGTTGGGATGGTCACCACAAACGGACGATCCAGAATCAGCGCGGCCCGGCCAGTAGTCGGGTACACCTTCTGATTATGCGGCTTGTCGTTGCTGACCGCTGGATACATGACGACAGGCGTATGCACCGTAACGGTGTTAATGCCGTTAATCGGGTAGGATTTACCCTCGGTTCCATCGGAGCTGCCTGGTACAACCAAATAGTTGATCGTGCCGCTGCTTGGCGTGTTCAGCTTGTTGACCTTGAACATTTCAATCACATGGCCGGGACTGTACAGCACGTCTTGGCCAATCTTCACCGGAGCCGGGATTTTCCCAGGCGTAGGCCCTTCTTTCTTGACGCGCTTGTGATCCATAATGGCCTTGCCGTCAAAGGTGACGGTGTCGTTTTCGACTTCCACATCCGGTGTGCGCTCCTGGGCAACAGGCTTCAGCTCTCGTTCCTCATTCGGCACTTTCGGCATGGATTTGCCACCGTAAATGTACTTAGATCCTCCATCAATGATCCCCGGCGCTGGCCCCGGATAATACTTGCCGTTGGTCGCGGATTCCAAAGCTGGCGGCGTGTAATTCTGCGGTGGTATGGTGATGCCACCACCCGGCAGCGCATAGTTGCGGAGCTGCGCGTTTTTGATGCCGAACACTTCCAGGTTGTCTATCGTCCAGTAGGAGTACGGCTTTACGATCTCATATTTGTAGTATTGGACGATGGTCATATGGCGTGTATCGTTAATGTCTTCCCATTCCAGCTCATACGTGCGCTTCAGCTTGACGTTGTACGTGCATTCGCCCTTTAGCTGCTGGAAGGTGTTCTGAAACAGATAGTTTCGGGCAATGACGTTTCCGTACAGGCTTTCGGAGGTCGGTATGCCCTTGGATACGTCAAACCGATGTGCGCCGCGCTGGTCGGCCTTAATGACCGCTGAAACCATCGGATCAAGGGCCTTATCTGACTGACTGCCCGCCGGGGTAGGACGACTGCATTTCACGCCTTCAGGCGGCTCCTCCTCGGGCTTCAGCTCCTTGTAGAACAGATGGACGGTGTATTGCTCAAACTTGCCGTCATACGTCAATGCCGGGAGCTGGCCGGGCGTAATGTTGCCACTCGGCGGCGCGCCGGTGGAGCTTTTCTTGTAGCCCACGTACTCGTAGTTCGGGTTGCTGCCAGGCGTGAAGTCATAGGTTTGACCGACCTTCAAATTTTCGCTGCGCGGTGGGAATATCGCATCCAGCGGTTTGTTTGATTCGGTAAAATGCTTCACGGTCAGGCCACCGTCCAGCTCGATCTTGAATAGGATCGGCTGGAAGATACGCCAGGCTTCTACCTCTTTGGCACAGTTCGGACAGCTTTCGTACTTGATGTTACGTGCCTGAAGCTCAGCGTCTAACTTCATGTTTACGGTGATTGGAATAATCGTGGTGTCCGTTCCGATCCCTTGCTTCTGAAAAGGTAGAATGTCCTTCTCCTCTGTGCCTTTACTCATAGCACGTGCGTATTCTTCATAGTTATCAGACCGGGATTTTTCGAAATATTCTGGATGGGTCCCATTGTCCGCTTTTGTATACAAACGAGCTGTTACATTCTTGATCTTACGGCCCGGAAAATTGAATTTGTAGGTGAAAGTCGCCTCGCCATGCATGCCTTTTCCCGGCTGTTTGCCGCCGTCTGTGACCCATTTCTCAGCGGTGTTTTTCCACATGTCGAAGTACATCATACCCACGAAATAGCGGTCATTCTTGTCTGCATAGTAGGACAACGGCGTAATTTCCGTTTCAGCAGCCGCCTTGTTCGCAGGAAAAGAAAAAGGCGGGAGCTGCAACAGTAGCAGTACCCCCACCAGCAATACGGCCAGAATGCGTTGTGTCTTCTTCATGGGCTTAATTACCTTTCCATGGGTTGACCATCATTGGGATGTATTCTCTTGATGCCAGGTCAAACCCAATGTACTCAATGTCTGACAGCTTGAAAGACTTATAATTTTTGATGCCCTGAAAGAGTTCATCTCCAGATGAATAGATTGGGTAATAGACCATCTTTGTACCATCCCCGTTATCTTTCATCATGTCATCCATTGGGTAGCGCAAACGGGCGTCCTTGCTCTTAGTCAGAAAGAAAATGCTTCCTGCTGTAGCTTTAGTTTTTACTCTCATTTTCAGGTAAGGTGTGCCGTTCGGACTTGTGTAAGGCTCAACAGAGTAAATGTCGTGCAACAATTTGATCGGTAAGTCAGACTGCTTAAAAATCACCACTTTGTTGTATGGCTTACCAGTAACGTCATTGATGAGATTGGGTAAAGTGTTAATTGTCTTTTTATACGGTTCAATACTCACCGGCTGAAGCCCCTTATTCTCCAGGGCAACAGTTTCCCTCTTGCCGATCCAGACCCAACGACTGACCTTATCCCATTCCACGGTTTGGCCCAAGCCTTCACTGACCAGGCGCAGCGGAACAAAAGTACGATTTTGCTTGAGTATGATCTTGGTTTCATAGGTTTTGGTTTGGCCGTCCACGGTGGCCATGTTCTGGCCGACCGTCATAGCTACAGAATGGGCATCGTTTTTGATCGACACGGCCAGCTTGCCGCCGGTCTTTTCCCAGCCGACTTTCGCGCCCAGGGCTTCCGATACGAAACGGATCGGTACCATGACATAATCGTTGTCGTCCTGGAACGGCTGCGCGTCCGGAAATTGAATCGTTTTGGCATCGAGCAAGACTTTAATCGGCTTCGCATTCTCGCTTTTGGCTGCCTGGGTAGGAACAACAGCACCAGCAAAAAGCAAGGCGGCTGCCGTCATGGACAATAGAAATTTCTTCATGTGTATTCCTTCTCTCTATATCAATTCATGTTATTAATTGCAGTCTTCAGGCACAAAAAACGCCCAAAGACTGCAATTCTTTTAGGTACATCGGTTTTCATTAGGGCAAAAATGACTTACAATGTGGATCGGGCGAACTCTTACTGATTCAATGCGCTTTCCGTGCTAGGGGCGGCATTTTGGTAAGCAGTCTCGCCTTTTTTTGCGTTGCATCTCTTCAAAGCGGTTCTCGAACATCCGAAGCAGCTTGCGCTTCAAGTGACGATCCCACAGCAGCACAACAAATTCGGCTTCCTGGCGTTTGATCAAGCTTTCAATAGACAGGTCAGGACGTTCCTCGTGGATCTGAATCAACATATCCAGCTCACTATCTATCTCCTTTTCAATGGCTTCCAACTGTTCTTGTGTTTGCTCCACTATCGTTTTAATCATGTGTTTTCACCTCCTTTCAGGGAAATGATTCATGACGTTAAATGCGCCGCATCCTTTTGCCAGCCGCATGGAGTGCAGTCCCGAAAAGGGCGAAGGCTTGCCGTTTGACGCGAAGCTTGGCAACCGGGCCATAGCCGGTCCGTCAAGGGTTTCAGTCAAAAAATGAATAGCATCCTGCCGCCCTTCAGCGCATTTTTTGACCCCTTGACGGTGCGGCTGAAAGACTTGGCTTGTGACCGTTGGAGGGGCGCAGCCGGAGGCTCGGACGGTCACAAGCTTAGTCGATCTGGCCCGGTTACCATGCGGAAGGCAAAAGGCAACCTCTCGAAGCCAGGCATCGAAGCTACAGCTCTAACGGCCCCGATTCTTCCGATCCTTCCGCTGTTGGCTCCATTCCTTCTGCCGTTCAGCCTGTTCAACCCTGCGGTTGGCTTCTTCAAATGACTTCAGCGCATTTTCCAGCACCTTGAGTACAGGGTCATGCGATGGAGAAGCGGAAGCCTTCTGCGACAGAGAAGTCATTTCGTCCGGTTGCAGCACACGCCCGGCCAGATTGTTGACCTCGTTGATCTGCTTGGCTTCCGAATAGAACAAATGCTGACCCCCGGCCCATGTCGGGTAGTCGTCCTGGGTGCGCTGGATTTCGACCTTCTCCAGCGCATCTTTGGTCTGCAACAGCACATCACGGGCCACCGTGATTCGGTGCTGCTGCTCCTGGATGCCGGTGAGCTGCTGCTGGTTGTAGCTGGTCACTTTGGCGCGGCGGCTTTCAAACTGTTCCCGATCCCCAGGCTTGAAACCCAGCTTCTCCAGCTTCTCGTGCGTCTCCTGGACGCGCTGTTTCAGCAAACGGTGGTCTTCTCTCTGTTGCTTGTTAAACAGGCGTGAGAAGCCGCTGGAGTCCTCCAGAAGCGGCTCCCATTTCTCCAGACTGCGGAAATAGTTGTCCGCGATTTCAAACGGCCGCATAGATTCATCCAGCTTGGCCTTCTGCTGAAGCAATTGGGCTTCCTGCGCCTTCAGACGGTCAAACCCGGCTGGAAGCTTATCCAGTTGAACCGGGCCGCCAAGGATCTGCTCGGCTTGCCGCAGGAGCTGACGCTCCTTAGGCGGCTTCTGCATCTTCAGCATGATGGACTGCTCTTCCCGGCGGTATTTGTTCAGGTACAGGATGGTCAGGTTACGTTCCTGGGCCAGTCGGTTCAAGTCGCCTCGATCTGTCTGGATGCCGCGTTCCTCCATTTGGCGCACGTTCGGCCCTTCATGGATGGTCGGCTGACGGTCGGTGATGCCTTGTCTTTCAAAACTGCGATGATCAATCCGTTCCGCGTGACCAAGGCGTTCAAATTCCGTATTCACGGAAACCGCCCATTGTTCACGCCAGGACTCGACCAGCTCCGACTTGTTCCATTCCGGATTTTTCTTACTGGCGAAGCCTTCAGGCCCAAGGGCACGATCCGTCAGCATAATATGCGCATGCGGATTCTCTGGATTGTCCCGATGAATGGCAACATCAGCGACCATGCCACGTTCAACAAATTCCCGTTGGCAATATTCATACAGCACACGGGCCTGTTGCTCGTTGCTCCACTCGACGGGCAAAGCCACGTCGATATGACGGCCCAGCCGGGCATCCTTCCGCTTCTCGCCCAGCTCAACTTTGTTCCAGAGCTGGTTGCGATCCTGCACCCATTCGGGAGCATCTGCCGGGGCAAGGATCATATTTTCGGGCTGCTGGTCGCGGCGGTAGAATTTCAATTCACCGGTGCGTTCATCCTTCAGCCGTTCGCCGCTGCGGTATGCAGCCATGGCAACGGCTGACTGACCTTTGCCGCGCGAAATGGTTTTGACACTAAGATGGTAAATAGCCATCGGCAGATGCTCCTTTCGTTAAAAATGGTTTTTCAAAAATGCAAACGCGCAAACGCGGAAATGCATTTTTCCGAATCGCCAGATTCGGATCGGGTACAGGGCGAAAGTCCTGTCGCACGTTGCGAAGCAACATGTAAGTGCGCCCTGACTTCGTTTTGCTCCGCATCACTCGTTGGGACTATTCTACCACGATTACCCATATTGCGAAAG
>Ga0209463_1001568_pt1 | contig 13804 bp, 14 predicted proteins | sample AgamicMgSfrz_FD_187169 | JGI IMG/M metagenome (GOLD analysis project Ga0209463, IMG submission 187169) | Agave microbial communities from Guanajuato, Mexico - Mg.Sf.rz (SPAdes) (version 2) | ecosystem: Host-associated > Plants > Phyllosphere > Phylloplane/Leaf | place: Guanajuato, Mexico... | reverse complement strand
ATACAGCGGGTGCTTTCCCAGGAAAAGAAGCAGAAGAACGTGGTCAGTCAGAAGCAATTGCTCGTAATCTTCGAGAAATGGCTAGCTTTGGTGTTCCTATTATCTGTTTTGTTATTGGTGAAGGTGGTAGCGGTGGCGCTTTAGCTTTAGGAATTGGCAATAAGATTTTTATGTTAGAGAACACGTTTTACAGCGTTATCTCTCCAGAAGGAGCCGCTGCTCTATTATGGAAAGACTCTACTCAAGCTAAACGTGCTGCTGAAGCATTAAAAGTAAGTGCGCAAGACTTGTTCAACCTAGGCATAGTAGACGCTGTTGTATCCGAACCTGCCGGTGGTGCTCATAAAGATATGGAACAACAATCTACATACATAAAAAATACATTGCGAAAAGCTCTTCACGACTTATCATCTATGGGTAGTGAAAAACTTATTGAACAACGCTATGAGAAATTCAGAAAAATAGGCGAATTTGAAGAATCATTAGAAAACTAATACAAGGGAGATAACATCATGTTAAACACAAGTGAAATTAAAGAAATTATTCAATTAATCGAAAACAGCTCTTCTATTCAAGAATTTACATTAAAGCAAGGTGTAACAGAATTAGCATTTAAAAAGAAAGGGTCTGAAACAGTGCAACCAGCTCCTGCTACTGTCCAAAACACAGTTATTTCAGAACCATTTTTAACAACAGCTCCAAAACAAGAAGCTCCTACTCTACCAGAAGTATCTATTCCAACACCAGCTTCAGCTGTAGTGGATACAGATACAATTGAAATTGTTTCACCAATGGTAGGTACATTTTATTCATCTGCTAGCCCTGATACACCTGAGTTCGTTAAAAAAGGCGACGCAGTTCGCAATGACACTGTAGTATGTATTGTAGAAGCTATGAAGTTGTTTAATGAAATTGAAGCAGAAGTTGAAGGCGAAATCATTGAAGTTCTTGTACAAAACGGACAACTTGTTGAATTTGGACAACCATTATTTAAAGTACGACCTACAGGAGGTAGATAATATGTTTAAGAAAGTATTAATTGCTAACCGTGGTGAAATTGCCGTACGTATTATTCGCGCATGTGAAGAATTAGGAATTAAAACTGTAGCGGTATATTCAGAGGCTGACGTAAGTGCCCTTCATGTACAGTTAGCAGATGAAGCATATTGCATCGGTCCTACTCCTTCTAGAGATAGTTACTTAAACATGAACAACATTATTAGCATTGCTACGCTTACTGGCGTAGATGCTATTCACCCAGGATTCGGCTTCCTATCTGAGAACGCTGAATTCGCGGATAAATGCAAAGAGTTCAATATTACCTTTATTGGTCCTTCTTCAGACGCTATTCGTAAAATGGGTGATAAAAATACCGCTCGTTCTACAATGAAAGCTGCTGGTGTTCCAATTGTTCCTGGAACAAAAGACATTGTGAAAGATATGAAAGAAGCAGTTGCCATTGCTGAGGAAGTAAAATATCCTGTTATCATTAAAGCTACAGCTGGTGGTGGCGGTAAAGGTATGCGTGTTGCTAATAGTGTAGATGAATTAGAGAAATCAGTCGTACAGGCTCAAAAAGAAGCTGAGGCTGCGTTTGGTAATGCTGGTGTATACATTGAGAAGTACGTAGAAGAACCTCGCCACGTTGAAATCCAAGTTCTTGGAGACCAACATGGTAATGTTATTCACTTAGGCGAGCGTGATTGTTCTATTCAACGTCGTCATCAAAAACTAGTTGAGGAATCTCCATCCCCCGCTTTAAATGAAAAGCTTCGTCAACGCATGGGACAAGCAGCAGTTAAAGCGGCACAAGCTGTTAACTACTGTGGAGCTGGAACAGTTGAGTTCCTTTTAGATAAAAATGGTGACTTCTACTTTATGGAGATGAATACTCGTATCCAAGTAGAACACCCAGTAACTGAAATGGTAACAGGCATTGACTTAATTAAAGAACAAATCTCTGTAGCGTTTGGTCAAGAATTAACAATTAAACAAGAAGACATCACTATTACAGGTCATGCTATTGAATGCCGTATTAATGCTGAAAATCCGGCTAAAAACTTTATGCCTTCTCCAGGAACAATTCATATGTATCTTCCTCCCGGGGGGAATGGCGTTCGTGTAGACAGCTCATGTTATCCTGGGTACACTGTATCGCCTTTTTACGACTCAATGGTAGCGAAACTCATCGTACACGGAAAAGACCGTGATGAGGCTTTACAACGCATGAAACGAGCTTTAAATGAATTTGTAATAGATGGTATTAATACAACTATCCCTTTCCACTTAGAGCTATTGAAACACCCTGAGTTTGTTTCTGGACACTTTGATACAAAGTTCTTAGAGAAACATACTATTATTCCAAAACAAAAGAAGTAATGTTTTAAAGTAAATGCACAAAAAAGCGGAGTTATTGAGCTCCGCTTTTTTTATATGATAAATTAATAATAAAGTATAATATAAATGACCTTTTTCTTGTTAATTAATATTTTAATGCGAAGAAACTCAAACTATTTAAAGATAGGAGAAGATATCATTATGAACGTAACAGAAGAATATTTAAATACGCTGGCTAAGAAGCTTTATAAACAATACTGGGAAGCGGATTAATTTTCCTTTTTCCTCAAAAACAAGACTAGGTGTTTAATTTTTTGGTATGATAAACATTGTTAAATTTAACTAAGGAGTCACTTTATGCACATTATTATCCCTATTCTCTTTTTAATTATCTGTTTAATAGCTATTCGGTTTAGAAAGCAGAAACGTATCGTTTTTTCTTTATTCTTAATTCCGCTGCTAATTTTTCTTTCATTCTTTGGATATATTGGCTATAACTCTTGGTACCATGTAAAACCAAGTGACATTACATTTTCAGTGACGCAAGAAGGAAATACATATACCGTAACAGGTAAGTGGGATAAACGTCTTGATAATTATCGTTTCCCTACAGATTTTATCGCTTTTGATACGCCAAACAACACAAAAATAAAGAAAGTTGAACGAAATAGAATTGAAGATTACAAAGACTTAGATTGGAGTTATTTAGAAGCGGACGTAAAAGATGCATTTAAAGACTTTAAACCTAAGCAAAACAATTTACAGGTGTTTGATATGGAAACTTCAAAAAAGTTCCGTTTTTCTTTCGAATTACCAGAAGATATACATCCCAAGGACATAAAAGTGTATTATGTACATGCTAGAGAGGAACCTATGGATGCTGTTGAATATTGGTTTAAATCTATCCCTTTGACACCACAATAATGTTTCTTTACAAAAATAACCCCCTATAGATTTAAAACGTCTCATAGGGGATTATTCATTATTTCATTTTCTTGTATTCTCTCATTTTTGCATACAGTTCTTTTTTTGTTGATATATTTAAGTTTTTTAATGCTCCATTTTCAAGTCTCTTGTATACCGCTATCAAGAAAATAGCAGAAAAGACACCAAATAGAAAGATAAATGCTGCTTTCCAATGATTATCATCCTTAGTCCAACTTAACCAAGCTAAAAGAAGAGTAGATAAATTCATAGCAATTGCAAATCCGGTAAGATGCTGAAAAAACGTTAATATTTTAAATCCCATTCTCATTTCTTCTTCTGTTTCATGTAAATTCATATTTTTCTCCTTTTTTGCTTTTCTATTTCTATATCTCTATACTATCATAAGTTCGAGTTAGAGATTTATATAAAAGCTTGTTTTGGACTACATTAGGTAACCGTAAGAGCAAAAACATAGAATATGTTCCCGTAAGACATAATGTTATTGTCCGCATCCCACCATGCACCAAACGTGTAATAGTAAGTCCCTTTTTTTAAAGGTGCGGTAAAGGTATCCTCTTTTAATACTATGTTCTTCTCCTTTGTACCATTTATTAAGTATAAGCTTGTTTCATTGGGCTCTAAGTGACTAATTATGTTAAGCTCCACTTTCTCGCCTGGATGAACACTAATTATTTTCTTTTTCTTTGCTAATTTGACCGCTCCTAATGAATTCACACACTTGCTTTCATTTTCTAGACCTCTCCAACAGTAACTACCCATATACACTGAATAAGATTTATTCTTTACTATTACCTGTGCTTTTGGAGCGTTCTCAGCCAACACAATCTTATTCTCCACAAGATTCTTAATATAAATTACTGAACAAAGTACAAATACACAAGTTAGAAAGGCAAAATAATACCTCTTCACAGGCATCTCTCTCATTTCATCATACATAAAAACTTCTTTTCTTTATTCCACCTTAAATATTATCCAACTAACAAAAAGACCTTTATATACATATTTAAAACTAAAAAAAGCTCTCCAAGGTAAAGAGAGCTTTTTATATCTTGTATTTTCTTTAGGGTGTACTTAAGCTTCCTGCTTCTTCTAAATCATTAGCAAGTTCTTCATCAAAGTTCTTTTTCATTTCCGTGTATTCTTTATAGAGTAATTCATGTACAGTTTGCTTATATTTGTTAATAGCCCTCGCGCTATCAGTGAATTCTGTTACGCTATTTTTGTTTGTAAAATCTAAAATATAATAGAATTTATCTATTCTTAGCAATGTGTGCTTTTGACTTACGTTAATTGATTTATAAAGACCAGGTGTATTTAATGCAAATTTAGTTTCTATTTCTTGCGGACTAAATGTATGACTAAGTAAATTAAACACTTCATCTAACAGGTCATATTGGTTTCTAAAAGTAATTGTTAGAGCCTCTTTAAAATGTTTTTTGGGCGGGTCAAGCAATATATTAAATTTACTTGTAGCTTCTATTTGCTCAAAACTATCTCTTAGTAAATTAGATAAATGTTGACTATCCCTTACAACAACCTTCATTTGAAGCACCTTATCAGATAATACTGTCTCTTTGTCAAATTCCAAAGTTATTGAATTATCGACACCCTTATAATAATATTGTTGCGCAAATGTTGTAGAAATTAATTTCCCTCTCTCTGTGACTGTTACATCTTTTTCCTTAAGTTCTTTAATCTCTTTCTTTAAAACCTTTACGCAAGCATCCAGATTTTCCATGTAGTTTTCTTTTATGTTTATATAAAATAAGTCTGGTTCTTTTTCTTCTTGGCGCAGCGGCGCAGGTCCATTACCACCTAAAAAGTATTGATAGTATTCATTTGTTTTCGCTATTCTCTTTGCAGGTAATTCGTTATCATTTATTGTAGGCAATGCTTTGATAATAACAGCTGTGAGGTCTTTCCCTTCTTTCCCAATAACCTCTGCAAGTTCAACAGCATGTTTCGCTAGAGTAGGAATATTTCCCCCCTCAAAAGCTAACCAAATTTCAGTGGATGTATATTTCATTATTTGGCATGTTTGTTTTGTTCCACCTTTACTAAATGTAAATTTAATGGATTCGTTGTTTGGTTCACGGGTTATTTTAACTCCTAATTTATTTGCTGCTATTAGTAACTTACCCTCTGCTTTCTCAATTTCTTTATTACTTTCATAAATATCTATAAATTTTTGCGACATGTTCATTCTCCTTTTTTGTTATTTTATCACATATTTAAAAGTATCTTTACAATAAAAAGCTCCCTTTTTTTTAGAGAGCTAGAGTTACCTATACTGTTTATTTCACTGCTTGTTTGTCGCTTTTTCTTCGTTTTACTATAATTAAAAATCGAAATTAACTATTAGATGGAGTATAGATTAAAAGAACCACTCTTTCTAATTAAGATAGAGCGGTTTCATATATCTTTCTATTGTCTAACAGTTAAGTTCTTTAAGTCTTCTTTTAACTTATTTACTTCCTTCATATGTTTATTATACAACTTAGCAGTTATTATTGCTTCATATTTTGGACTAGCCTTTTCCAAGTCTGTGTACTTTTCAATATCACCCTTATCGAAATCTACTACAAAATACATTGAATGAATTTCTGCAAGGAGTGTAGATTCTTTTTTAAATAATTCTTTATATACTTCATCAGGAGAAGTTGCAAATGATACTTCAATCTCTTGTGGTTCTAAGTGGTCCATTAAAAGGTTGAATGCACCTGAAATTAGCTTTTCATTGCTATAAAACCTTCCTCCTAAATAAGTTCTAAAGTGGTGTTTAGGCGGTTCTATTAGAGAAGGAAACTTCGTCTCATTCCCCACTCTCTCAAAGAGTTCAGTTAAAGCTGCACTAATATCGTTTGGGTGATTTATGTGTACTGTCTCGTTAAAATATTTATCTTTTACTATAATTTCATCATAAAGATTTATAGTAAAATCTCCTTTTAAACCATTTATATAATAAGAATACATTCGAATACCTTTATCATCTCTGGTTATATTGGCTTTAAACGTAATATCTTGCGCTTTTCTGGCTTCTAAAAAGTTGTTTACCGTATAATAGAGTTTAAGTTGATTCTCAACAAATTCTTTCTTAATATTCACATAAACAAATTCATCACACTTAGATTTGGAATGAATATATCCTATATCTAGCCCGTTTTTTCTAGACAGGGTTTTTAAGTCTTTAATATCTGCAACTAAATCTTTATGTTCTCCCTCTACTTTAAAAACTAGTGCATTTGCGCCTACAATCTTTCCAAGTTCTAAAACGTAATAGATTATATCCTTCATTAACTCATTAGGAAAACGAGTCCAAGTTTTAAGTGTAATAATGTTCTTAGAATTAGTTGAAATATGAAACGTACTACCGTGGCGTACGTACTTTTTTGCCATAACAAATGTCAGCTCATAATGATTTATCATGTAGTTACGATTATTTTCATTTTCACTTTTAATTCGGAGTTGCAATCCCATCTCATTAATTAATTTTTTAAATTCTTTTGTTGCTCGCTTAGCTTCCTTTGTACTTAAAAAATAATCCTTCGATTCTGAATTCATAAAATCAATTCTCCTTTTACTTATTTTTACTATTTTACACTAGTTCTAATAATGAGGTTTCTTTTTATATTGAAAGTTCAATGCTATTAAATATTGCACAAAATTACACATGGAATTAAAGAAGTCTGTTACTTTTAAGCAATAGAAAAAGAAGCAGCTAAGCGGCTCCTTTTCTCGTAACACTACACTATTTTAATTGTTGTACTCAGTACTCAAATTCATCAACACTCTGGAAATAATTATCTCTTATCTTCTTCAATAGTGTTTTTCGATATTCTTCATAAGCTACCCTAGAACTCTCACATTTAAAGGCATCACCATTTTCAAAGTCCGCTACAAAATATACACTAAGAACCTTAAACAACTCGATATATTGTTGTTCATCTATCTTTTGATACACTGTATCTTCTTTCGTTGGCGCTACTGTACCTATATTCTTCTTATTACATTCAAAAAATGTAGTTTCTAATTCGTTTGGGTCGAAATTTTCACTTAAGGAATCAAAGATAGTATCTATTTACTGAAATCGTTTATCTTCATTTTCCCAATTAAAATAATGACCAAATATCTTTTTGAAAAAAACTGAGAAGTGCTCTCTAGGTGGTTTAATTAGAAAAGGAAACTTTGTTTCTGCTTCAATTTTCTCCATTAGTTCGTTAAAACTTTTAAAAGTGCATTATTTAAATCGTTTCACCTGACGTTCAAATGCTTCTACTTTGTCCATGTATTCTTTTCTATACTTTGTTAAGACAATTTTCCTGTACATTTCATAAGCTAATTCGTAACTTTCATATTTTCCGACTTGAAAGTTATTAAAATTGGCAACGAAGAAGGTAGACAAAAGTTCAAATACCTGTACATTTTCGGTTTCAGCAACTTCCCTGTATAACGGAAAAGATTTTTCTATACTTAAATCCTTTTCTATAGCTTCCTTTTCTTTATTATAGGTAGCAAATACCCTCTCCATCTCTTTTGGGTTATTTTGCTCCATAAGTTGTTCAAACATATCATCAATCATTTCTTTTTTCTTTACAGCGGCGCTAGTTGGAAATTTATTGATGAATACCTCTTCAAAAAAAAGTGCAAAATGCTTTCTTGGAGGTTTTATCATAGATAGCACCTCTGTATCTTTTTTTATTTTACTTATCATCTCTATAAGACTTTTCTCTGCATCCTTGTAACTTTTAATAGCTACTTTATAATGATATTCATCATTGTTAAAAAGAATCTGCTCTTTAAAAGTAATATAAAAAGTGCCTTCTGCTCCATTTACATAGTAAGAATACCTCCATATATCCGGCTCACTATAACACTTATCTGTATTTAAATTAAATATCATACTACTATCTTTTTGACTTTCGCATGCAATTAATTTATTCATAACCTCAATCGTCTCTAATATATCTTCGAAATACATGGTGTTATGAACATTTATATAATAAAGAATAGAATGTGGATTATCCGTTATTGTAAATCGCGTTTGAAGTGTTTCTGAAAGGGACATTCCCTTAACACTTTTGACAAAACAAATACTTTCGTAAATGTAATTGTAATTATTTTCACTCTCAATAATTACTAATGAATAACCTAAAGTTTGGGCAATACTTTCTATATATTCAATGGAAAATACGATAACCTCCTCTATATCACCGTATACTTCCGATAAGACTACATGCAAAATAGTTTCTGTACGATTTGTTATATCCATCTTCATTCCCTTATCGGTATCACTAATACAATATTTAAGTTGATATATCTCCTTCTTACAAGAACCGTCAACGTTGCGGATAACCAACTTGCAGCCATTTCTAAATAACTTATGTCGATAAATAGCTGTTAAATCCTGAGCTTGAATTGACCCCAAAAAGTAGCTTGTTGAATTTTCTAATTGCATGTGTACTCTCCTTTTCTTTTTAAAAAGTAATCATACATTGCAAAGCGCCATTGAAATAGAAAAAGCTATTCATACGCAGAATAGCTTTTTAAGTGGCTTTTTATACTTTCTCTAGGGTGTTTAATTTTTCTTTAAAGTTGTTGGTAGCAACCAAAAAGTCTTTATTATACTTATTTAGTACGGTTTTCCCATAATAAGAATAAGCAAGGTTATAAGTATCAAATTTTTCTACTTCTGAAGTGTGAAGATTTACAACAAAATGGAACCCCATTAGTTTTATAAAGACAAAGTGTTGCTCCTTATCAATTTCTTTATAATTATTCTCTGCGTTAAGTGCAAATTCCTCCTCAATTTCTCTTGGGTCTATTGTTTCCATTAAAGAGTTGAATAATCGGTCTATAACTCCTTTGTCCCGTGTTAATTTTGATTTTAAAAATTGGGTAAAATGCTTTTTAGGCGGATTTAACAAAGCTGGAAACTTAGTTTCAATTTCCGCTTTCTCTATCATCTCTCTAAATGCGCTTTCCATATCACTTGAAGTACTAAGTACCTTGTTTTTCCCAAATTCAACATCAAAGAAACTAATCTCTTTTCCAAATGTTAGGTGGAAAATAGCGTATAATCCATTTACATAGTATTTATATTGTAGTTTGTCTGTTCCTTGATGCAAAATAGAACATGAAAAACTGGGGTTCTTTTCTTTTTGTTTTTTTATTTCTCCTTCAAGGGCTCGTATGATGTTTAGCATGTCTTCCATATAGTTTTCCACAAGATTGACGTAGAGTAGGTCTCCCTCTGTTACAAATCCCTTAAAAAAACGGTCGGTCCTATCTTCTTCGCTTATTGGTGTTGAAAGAACAACCTCCATAGGAATCTCCAATTTCTCTTCAATCGAGGAAATAAAAAGAACAGAATACCCAGCTGCTCGACCTATTTGTTGAACGTACCAAATGATATCCTTTACATCAACAAAGTTAAATTCTGTCCAAAATTTGAGATACATAAAATTTCGTTCAGAACTTGAAATAGAAAAAATGCTAGATTTTTTCCCTTTCTTAAGATTAAACTCAATTACTCGTTCTAGTGGTTCATTACTATGGGCTATATCATAGTTTAATTGAACATTTACAGCTTTTAATTCCTTTTTATACTCCTTTGTTAGTTCCTCAGCTGCTTTAGAACCCATAATGTCTCTTACATATGGATTTGTAATTACGTTTCCCATATCCTTCACTTCTCCTTTGCTATTTACAATATTGTACCGTATATTTAGAACTTAGGTGGTAATAAAGACCATTTCAACAGGAAATTATGCAAAGTACTGCTATTATCTACTCTTTAACTAATGTAAAATAAAACAGAAACATATAGGGTTTTATCTACTTGTAAGCAAAAGTAAGATAACAATTTACGAATAACCGCTTATATAATCTTATTACTCCTAATAACAATGCTAAACGTATATATTAGTAATCTACGAAATAAAAAGCAAAGGAATGAACCTATGTACCTTACCAAGGCAGAACATATGAACAAGCAATACCTATTTAAATTAAGCATTACTTTCTTTATTATTTTTAACCTACTTAACGTATGCTATTTTTACACAGACTACGGAATTAGTAAGATGTTTTTTGCCCGTAGTGCTAGCGGGCTTTTATTCTCTTCGGTAGTGTTATACTTTTCACTTAAAAAGAAAACATGGGCTTTATTTATTTTATATCTCCATCTCTTTGTTAGTATTATTCAGTATATCTCTATTGCAATAGCTTTGTTTGTCTAATTAGGCAACTGTAGATAATCCCTTAGCCGTAATGATAAAATACAACCCATTTAATTAAAGGATTATTTAATTAGCAAAGAAAAACCAAGAATTCTAATAAAAAAGCTTATCTCAGAATAGTGAGGTAAGCTTTTGTGTTTACTTTCTTGTTTATTTTGGAGCAATAGATGATATCCAAGATTTAAGACTCGTAACACGCATTTTATACCTTTGATGTTCTCTCATAAGTACAAGTTCTTCGTACACCGACAGGGCAACATGGAAGTCGCTGTATTTGTCAGCTATCATGTCTTGCGTATCCAAAATAAAATACACATTAAACAATTTTACAAACTGATAATCGTTGTCATTAGTAAATAGCACTAGCTCAACCGGCAATGACTGAGCAATGGTACTTTCAATTTCTTCAGCATCCATATCTTCAATTAACAATGTAAATACTTTTTCTGCAATCTTTTCGTAAGCTTTAACTCCTGGCAAAACAGATTCAAGAAAATATTTTACAAAGTGTTTGTTTGGCGGCTTAATGAGAGATTTTATTTTCACTTCATTTTCGCTTTCTTCAAAAGTTTCATCCAATAAAGCCTGCAAATCCGCTAGCGTAACATTTGCTCTTTTAATTTCTAAAGAAGGTACCTCAAAAGTAAATGAATTCTCTAGGTTGATAAAGATTTCTCCTTCAAATCCTTTAAAATAATAACTCCAGGTTAATCTTTCTTTTTTCAGCGATTTAAAAGTGTATTCAAATGTTTTGTCGTTCTCTTTTATGTTTTCGAGATAGCTGTTTACGCCATTATACAAACTTAAATAATTCTCTATAAAGTTTTCTTTTAGGTTTACATAGTAAAATTTATCTCTCGTATCATAGCCATTAACGAACAGTTTAAAATCCTTTTTTAATTCGCCTATATTATCCGGGATTGTAATTCCCGAATACAAGTTTTGAACGATAATTACACTTGAATCAAGAATTTCACCTAATTCTGTTACGTATTGAATAATACCTTCTGCATTAATTTGTTGTTTTACATAACAAGAATCAAAATCAAGCACTAGTATCCGGGGATTAACACTTGTTACTTTAAAACTAAAGAAGTTAGTTTTACTGGCTGTCACTGCATGCCTTGCAACGTGTTCTTTGTTAAGTTCACAGATATCATAACTCATACGAAGAGCAATATTTAGTTCTTTTAAGTTTTTTCTAAACTCGTCTGTTACCTTCTTTAGTTCCTTGGTTTTAAAATAATTTTCTACTTCACTCATTGTTATTCTCCTTTTATGCTTTCTATTATCTTACCATGTATTTGCTTTTTCTGAAAAATTAGTAAAAATAGGATAAAATATGATACCGAAGCACGAAAAAACTCACGAAAGAATAAACTTACGTGAATTTGGGTTATAGTGCCGTTTTAAGAAAAGGGTCTTTCAAATTAAGAGTTAACATTATTAATTAATTTTTTCTTCTATTTTATTATATTGACTTTGATGTTGTTAGTTTTACAGTTTTAGAGATTATAAAGAGCGTTCTCCATAATCAGTCGGAGAACGCTCTTTTCATTGGTAGTTTATTTTAGAACAATTAAGTATATACGCAATTTCTTTCGTTCTACTTTCTGGTTTAGGTTATTCTAAGGAGTTTATTTAACAAAAGACTGTAGTGATTATTTAATATCCGTCAACTTCACATAAACAGTTTTCTTTTTAACAGACTTAATTTTAACCTTTATTTCAGCTTTTTTATTGCTGCCATCTTTCCGACCTGATAGAGATTTTTTTATACAAGCAGATGTTGTAGTAAATTTAATTGACCCCATATTAGAGCTAGACTTGTCATCCACTTCATACATGGTTGCTTCAACGGTGTTTCCGTTTGTGTTATTGGAAACACAAGCCTGTGCATAACTTCCACCTGCATTGACTGTTGGAGTATATGTCCCTTTATTGTTGTCAGTAATATTTCCTGACCATAGAACAGTAGAACTTCCTGCTGCAAGTGCTGTTGTAGGAATTAAAAGTGCTGCTGTTACTGCTAATACAGATGCCTTTAGTTTCTTTTTCATAATAAACTCCCTCTCATTTTATATTTCTTCCAATACATTGATATTAAACCATAAAATGGTTTTTAGGTAGTCCTAAAATGCATTTTTCGATAATTTTCTTAAAAAAAGTTAAGTTTATACTAGCGATAGGTTAGCTATTTTTCTTATTTTTCAATTTAATTTCCTATACACAGAGGAAAAATACAGATTTAAAAGAAAATAAATTGGTATAATATTCTTATCTTATAATGAAATTGGAGAGATGATTAATGACTGCAAATCCTAATTCGGAGTTAGCAAAGAAATTAGTTCACTATTCAACAAATGTTCAAAAGGATGAAAATGTCTTAATTGAGGCATTCGACATTGATATTGAGCTTGTAAATGAGTTAGTAAAAGAAGTAGGTATTGCTGGAGGTAAAGCATATGTTAACCTTCGCAACCAACAAGTGACACGTACGTTGCTAATGAATGCAACTGAGGAGCAAATCCGCACATGGGCTGAGTATGATAAAAACCAAATGAAGCAAATGCACGCATACATAGGTGTTCGCGGCAGCGATAATATTTATGAACTAAGTGATGTTCCGAGCGAAAAAATGAAGCTATACAACACAATTTATGTGAAAGAAGTACACTTGGACGTTCGTGTAAATGAGACGAAATGGGTTATTTTACGCTATCCTAATAGTTCATTTGCTCAACTATCTGGAATGAGCACTGAAGCCTTTAAAAAGTTCTATTATGACGTTTGTACAATGGATTATAAAAAGATGGACGGAGCGATGGATTCCTTAGTAGAACTCATGAACAAGACAGACAAAGTACGCTTAGTTGGTGAAGATACAGACCTTCACTTCTCTATTAAAGATATTCCTGCTATTAAATGTTCGGGGCTTAGAAATATCCCAGATGGAGAGGTATATACAGCTCCTGTTAAAGATAGTGTCAATGGTGTTATCTCTTATAACGTTCCTACACCATATGAAGGCTTTGTGTTTGAGAACGTAAGACTAACATTTAAAGATGGTAAGATTGTTGAAGCGACTGCAAACAACACAGAAAAGTTAAATGATATCTTAGATACAGATGATGGCGCACGCTACATTGGAGAGTTTGCTATCGGTGTAAACCCGTATATCTTGGAGCCAATGAAAGATATCTTGTTCGATGAGAAGATTGATGGAAGTTTCCATTTTACACCTGGACAAGCCTACAAGGAAGCTTACAATGGAAATGAAT
>Ga0209463_1001567_pt1 | contig 13811 bp, 11 predicted proteins | sample AgamicMgSfrz_FD_187169 | JGI IMG/M metagenome (GOLD analysis project Ga0209463, IMG submission 187169) | Agave microbial communities from Guanajuato, Mexico - Mg.Sf.rz (SPAdes) (version 2) | ecosystem: Host-associated > Plants > Phyllosphere > Phylloplane/Leaf | place: Guanajuato, Mexico... | reverse complement strand
CCCAGTGAGCGGCCTGACCGCGGAACAGCTGCTGACCTCGGCGCACTTCGGTCTTAGCTCCACTATCGATCCTGAGGTCGAGGCAGAGTTTGAAGAGTACTATGCGCTGCTCTACAGGCAGGCGAAAGGCGAGACGCTATCTGGAGACAGCCTCAGTCGGTTGGATACATTACGCAGCAGGCTGGCCGCTTCCGGCGCACGCACGGGGATCTTCTCCGGCACCCGGCGCGACCAGCTGGTCTATGAAGCGGTCGACAAGCTCATCGCTGCCACTCCTGAGCGCAATGCCATAGAGTCCCTGAATGAAGCGCAAATTGCAGAGCTTGATGCGCTGTGGAATCAGGCGGCGGGGCGATAACCATGCGATATTTTGACCGAGGAAAAGTCGATCGGCCCAGCTGTCTCGACATGGATAAAAAAACCAGCGCGGCCTATAAAGAGCTGCAAAAGAATATCCAAAATAAAAAGAAAGTATTTAACACCTATGGCAATGATGCTGTTAAAGCCGCGCTAGAAAAGCTCTTTCATGGCAAATGTTCTTACTGTGAAAGCCACTACTCGGCGACGCAGCCGGTAGACGTTGAGCATTACAGGCCCAAAAACGTGGGTACTGGCTATTTCTGGATGGCGGCGGTGTGGGAAAATCTTTTACCCTCCTGCATCGACTGTAATCGCGAGCGGTATCAACTCATGTTCGATCCGCTCACCGGCGTGCTGGCTAAGAATGAGAAAAAAGCGGGCAAGCATGACCATTTTCCCTTAAGCGGCCCAAAGGCAGCGGTGGTATTCGATAAATCATTTATCATCAATAACGCTACCCTCGCCGATACCGTTACCGCTGAAAAATCGCTGTTGCTTAACCCTACGATCGACCAAGTGGATGCACTGTTCACATATACCCATGAAGCGATTATTGCCCCTTCGAGTAAGGCAATGGTTTCACAGACCGATCTGGAGCGAGTTGATAAAACCATTGAGCTGCTTGGGCTGAATCGCGTTGGGCTGGTGGCAAAGAGAAAAGAGGTCCTGCTATCGCTGAATGTGCTTCTCTATACCGTCGATAAGCTCACGCTGCTCCTGGGAGACAGTACACTGACTGCGGCCAGTCGGGAACTGGTCAAAGATCTGCTTTACTATCTTTTCAAAGAGATACAGCGCACCTATGAGCCAAACTTTCCCTACTCACTGATGTGTAAAACGGTTGTCGAAAAGAGATTAGGTAAATTACCCTCAGTCGCTACGCCGGGTGGCGGCTCCGCCTGACCCGGCCTACAAAACCGTAGGCCCGGTAAGCGCAGCGCCACCGGGCGTTACGCTGCCGAGTGATTCTTCCGGTACTGGAGCGGCGTCTCGCCGATGCCTCGCTTAAAGGAGCTAATAAACCAGGTCACGTCGGAAAAGCCCACCCGAGCGGCGATATCGCGCACGCTCTCGTCGCTGTGCAGCAGACACTCGCAGGCCTTGCGCAGCCGCAGGGTGTTCAGGTAGTCGTGGATCTTTTCGCCCGTTTCGGCATGAAACTTTCGCGACACGTAGCTGCGCGATTTACCCAATTCCTGCGCGAGGGCGTCGAGGCTAAATTTATGCTGGTAGTGCTCATCAAGCCAGAACATCGCCTGGCTAGCAATGCCGCGGCTGTCGCCGGGCGCACCGTCGCGATCGGCAGGCAGCATGGCGAACAGGCTGATGAGCAGGCTGGCGACGCTTTCGCTGTTCATCGGCTGCGGGTAGCAGCTAAACAGATAGTCGATATGGCTATGGCAGGCGGCAACGTCCGCTACCCACGCCGGGCCGCCGCGTCGGGAGAGCTTCTGTAACCGCTGCTGGGTCTGGGGAAAATCACGCAGCGCCTTCAGCACCGCGTGGTGATCGAGATGGATAATGGTGCGCCGGTAGATCGCCTCGGCCTGCTCATCCACCATCACCTTGTGCAGGGTAAAGGGCGGAAAGAAGAAGAGCCGCCCCGGCCGCATGGTGTAGTGGCGATTATCGACGATCGCCACCCCGAAGCCCTCCTCAACGTAGAGGATCTCCAGGCACTGATGCCAGTGGTGGTAGCGCACGGTATTGGCAAACAGGCGGCTGAACGACACCACGGCGTCGTTTAAGGTAATCAGTTCCAGATAATCAGATTTTGGCTCATCGCGCATAGTGCAATAAAACTCAACTTTTACCCCTCTGCACGCCTTTATAAACCACCTTTTTAAATTTTCTCAACTGCGAGTTTATTCATCTTTCCCGGCTGTGACGTGGCTAACATTTCTACGCGCCAGCGATTCACTATCCTTGAGCCACTTTGTTAAGAGGCTGATGCGAAAATGGAAACATCAAATGTATTGTCATCCCGACAGGACATCGTTGATCTGGTCACGGAGATGCTGGGGGCGCTGGATAAACAGTTTCCCGAGGGACAGTCACGCTTCGCATTAGGCAGCACCTGCGCCCACTACAGCGTGGAGATCGCCAACATGGAGGGGCTGTCGCGCGCGCTGTGGGGCCTGTTTCCGCTGCTGGCTGGCGGAGAGGAGACGCCGCTCAGCGCGAAATACATCGCCGCCATCAAGCAGGGGACCGATCCGCACAGCCCAGGCTACTGGGACGAGACCGGGCCTTACGACCAGCGGCTGGTGGAGATGGCGGCCTATGGCTTAGGCCTGGCGCTGATGCAGGACCGCCTGCTGGCCTGCTTTACCCCGCGCGAGCAGGCGAACCTCCACGCCTGGCTAAACCAAATCACCGACGCTGAAATGCCCGATAGCAACTGGAACTATTTTGCCATCATGGTGCAGCTCGGCTTTAAACGCGCCGAGATGCCCTGGGATCGTGACGCGGTCGAGCGGCGCTTTACGATGATGGAGGCTTACTACCTCGGGGATGGCTGGTACTCAGACGGTCCAGGGCGACCAAAAGATTACTACATCTCAATGGCGTTTCACTTTTACGGCCTGATCTACGCCACGCTAAACGCCGAGGACGATCCCCATCGTGCCGCCACCCTGCGGGAGAGGGCACAGCTGTTCGCCCAGGACTTTATCTACATGTCGGCGGCGGAAGGGGAGTCGGTGCCTTTTGGCCGCAGCCTGACCTACCGCTTTGCAATGGTGGCCTTCTGGAGCGCGGTAGCGTTTAGCGGGCTGGAGGTGTTTACGCCGGGGATAGTGAAGGGGATCGTTCTTCGCCACCTGCGTTGGTGGCTGGCGCAGCCTATCTTTGACCGGGACGGCATTCTGACTCTCGGCTTTGCCTACCCGAACCTCGCCATGTGCGAAGACTACAACTCTCCCGGCTCGCCCTACTGGGCGCTGAAGGTATTCCTGATCCTCGCCCTGCCCGAAGCGCATCCGTTCTGGCAGGCGGAGGAGCAGCCTTTACCGGCGCTAGCGGCGCGACGGGCGCTTCCCCATGCCGGGCAGATCCTGATGCACAGCGAAGCCTCGCGACACGTCTGCATGCTCGCCTCCGGCCAGCTTGAGCTGAACAACTACGTCAATACCGAGGCGAAATATACCAAGTTTGCCTACTCCAGCCGCTTCGGTTTCACCATCGAGCGCGGACGTTACGGCATCAAGCACGCTGCCTGCGACAGCATGCTGCTGCTGGCGGAGGGGGATGAGTACTACCGGGGCCGCCGCGGCTGCGACGAAACTCGCGTTCACAATGATTATATCTTCTCGCGCTGGTCGCCCTGGCAGGACGTGCAGGTTGCTACCTGGCTGATCCCCTGCGGCGACGGCCATCTGCGTCTGCACCGCATTGATACCGCGCGTCATCTGAACAGCGTTGAGGGCGGTTTCGCGGTGATGAAAGCCCCGCACCAGACTCAGGCTTCCGGCTGCGTGGTTCAAGCCGCGAACGGCAGCAGCGCTATCTACGATCTCTCGTTCGGCCTTGAGCGTCACGGCGACTGCGTGATCACGCCGCCCAACAGCAGCGTGATGTTTGCCGAGTGTGCGGCGATCCCCGTATTAACCGTCACCCTGGCGCCGGGGCGTCACTGGCTCTGCTGCGCGGCTATTGCGGGCGATCCGGCATACAGCGATATGACCTCTCTTCCCGAGGTGCTTCTGGATAACGAAACGCTGACGGTGCGCCATGTCGGCCACCCAACGGCGTTAGTCATTACGTTATAAAAAACTCTGACCCCTACATGCTTTCGTCGAGGATAGTATGGATAAAATAATTAAAACCAACCGGACTGAATATTACAAAATCAGCTCCTTTATCTTTCTCTACTTCTTTACCTGGTCGGCCAGCATTGGGCTGCTGGCCATCTGGCTCGGGCAAAAAGCGAACTTAAGCGGGACGGTGATCGGCACGGTATTTGCCGTCAACGGCATCTTCTCGGTGATCCTGAAACCGATCTACGGCTACATTCTGGATAAGATCGGCATGAGCAAATATCTGCTCTATTTCGTGGTTGCCGTGTCGGCCCTTATGGCACCGTTCTTTATCTACGTCTACCAGCCGCTGCTGCTCTCTAATACGCTGCTGGGGATCGTCGTCGGCGCTATCTATTTAAGCTTTGCCTGGTACGCGGGCGTTGCCGCCTGCGAATCCTATACCGATCGCTACAGCCGTCTGAACGGCATGGAGTTCGGCCAGATCCGCATGTGGGGATCGCTGGGCTGGGCGGTGGCCTCCTCTTTCTCCGGCCTGCTGTTTAACCTCTCTCCGGCCTATAACTTCATCATGGGCAGCGTGGCCTCTCTCGTAATGCTGGTGGTGCTGTTTAGCCTGAAGGTGGATACGCGAACCGAGCGTGCGGGCGAGGTGCTGGCGAAGGAGAAGATTGTTCCCGCCGACGTTTACGCCCTACTGAAAAACCGTAAGTTCTGGGCCTTCTGCCTCTACGTGGCTGGTGTGGCGTGGATGATGTTTATCGCCGAGCAGCAGTTCTCCCGCTACTTCGTTACCTTCTTTGACGATGTGCACCAGGGCAACGCCGTGTTTGGCTATCTGGGTACCGTGCAGTCGGGGATGGAGTTTGTGATGTACATGATCATCCCGATGTTTGTGAACTACGTCGGGGCCAAGCGCGGGCTGCTGATCGTCGGGCTGGTGGTTGGGGCGCGGCTAATTATCTCCGGGCTGTGCGACTCCCACCTCTTAATCTCCGTGCTCAAGCCGCTCTACGGTCTGGAGATCTGCCTCCTGCTGGTGTCGGTCTTTAAATATATCGCCGAGCATTTCGATAAGCGCGTGAATGCCACCATGTACCTGCTGGGCTACCAGGCGATGCTCTACGTCGGCAACGTAGTGGTCTCATCCCCGGCGGGGATCCTCTACGACAAAATCGGTTTTGAGCAGACCTATATCATCATGGGCGCGATAGCTCTGACCTTTACCCTTATCTCAGCCTTTACCCTGTCGGCCTGTCAGAGCAAGCGTCGCGGCGCGCCTGCGGTCAACGTCGCCGGGTAGATCATTTATTCACAAAAAGAAGGACCGGAATATGTTAAATCGTATCGTTGAGGAGCGTCTGGGAGAGGTTCCTGCGCCGGTGGATGAGCGCGCCTTTCAGGATGAGCTGATTAACGCCCGTCGTCAGACCCTTGAACTGATAAGCCGTCATTTAACGGAGTTCGGTGAAAAGTTTCCAGCCGAAACCTGCGTCAAAGGCTACTACCCACTTACCGATAACGTGGAGTGGACCACCAGCTTCTGGACTGGGCAGCTGTGGCTGGCGTGGGAGCTGAGCGGCGACGCGTCGTATCGTGTGCTGGCGGAGAAGCACGTGCGCTCCTTCGGGCTGCGCATTGCCGGACGGCAGGATACCAACACCCACGATCTCGGTTTTCTCTATACGCTCTCCTGCGTGGCGGCCTGGCGCTTGACCGGCAACCGTGACGCGCGCGGCTTTGCACTTCAGGCCGCCGAGGCGCTGCTGGAACGGTTCCATCAAAAGGCGCAGATCATCCAGGCGTGGGGCGATCTTAGCGATCCGCAGCAGGCGGGAAGGATGATCATCGACTGCAATATGAACCTGCCGCTGCTCTACTGGGCCAGCGAGCAGACCGGCGATCCGCGCTTTGCCGAGGCGGCGAAGGCCCACGTTCAGCAGGCGGCAGCGTATTTGATCCGCGACGATGCGTCGACCTTTCACACCTACTACATGGACGTGCAGACCGGCGCACCGCGCTACGGCAATACCCAGCAGGGCTATGCCGATGATTCGTGCTGGTCGCGAGGGCAGGCGTGGGGGATCTACGGCTTCCTGCTGAGCTACCTCTACACCGGTGATAAAACCATGGTCGCCCTGTCAAAAAGGCTGGCGAACTACTTCCTCAATCGCCTGCCGGAGGATGGCGTCTGCCACTGGGATCTGGCCCTGGTGGGCAGCGATGCGCTGCGGGACTCCTCGTCCGCCGCCATTGCCGTCTGCGGCCTGCTGGAGCTGGTGAAGCAGCTTCCGGTGAGCGATCCCGATCGCGCCCGCTATCAGCAGTGGGCGATGCACATTATGTCGTCGCTGAATAAGCACTATCTGATGGGGGTTAACGAACCCGGTAATGGGCTGCTGAAGCACTCGGTGTACCATCTTGCGAGCAATAAGGGCGTGGATGAGTGTGCCAGCTGGGGGGATTACTTCTACGTCGAGGCGCTGATGCGGTTTAGCCAGAGCTGGAAGCTCTACTGGTAACGGATACGGGTGATAAACGCCCGGTGGCGCTGCGCTTACCGGGCCTACATCGTATAACATGCGGGGGCCTGGCCCCCGCCTGATTAAACCCCTTGCTCCAGAATTCGGATATGGGTTTCTAACACGTCGCTTTTTACCGCCTCGCCCCACGCTTTCATGTGCGGGGTTTGCAGGTGCGCTTCAAGATGAGCAACGGTCTCCCACTGCTCCACCATCACGATGGAATCGGGATTGGTGGCCTGAAAGCTCACGTTAGCGGCAGTATCTACCATTGGCGCATAGCCGTGGCAGCCCGCTTCCTCTAATACGGTGGGGATAATTTTCGCAAACTCGTCCAGCACGGCCTGGCGATGATGCTGGCCCGGACGGGTGCGAATCTCTGCAATCACTGTCAACATGGTCAACTCCTTCTTTGTACCGTCAAACAGTTAAGCAAAAATTTCCGCAAGATGCTTGCGATATTCTGCGGTATAGCGAGGCACGTCCGGCATTTTAATCACGTCGTTAGCGATAAAGGTCGGCAGCGCGTCCATCCCAAGGAATTGATTCGCCTTGTGGAACGGCAGGTAAACACCGTCAACGCCGACGCCGTGGAAGAACTGCTCTTTATCGGTGAAGGCCTGTAGCGGTGCGTTCCAGGTCAACGACAGCATGTAGGTTTTGCCCTGAATCAGGCCGCCGGAGCCATATTTTTTCGCATCGTCGGAGCGGGTACGGCCATCGCTGGCGTACAGGGAGCCGTGTCCTTCGGTAAAGACGTCATCAATGTACTTTTTCACCGTCCACGGCGCGCCCATCCACCAGCCCGGCATCTGCCAGATCACGGTGTCGGCCCACAGGAAGTTCTGCACTTCCTCTTTCACATCGTAGTCGCCATCGGTGCGAACCACTTTCACGTCGTGACCGCTGTCGCGCAGGAAGCTGGCGGCCACGTCGGTCATGGTGTCATTCAGCTGGCCGTTAGAGTGGCCGAATTTTTTAGCGCCGTTGATAATTAAGATGTTGCTCATTATTTGTCCCGTTAGAAAACGAATTTGCCGACTATTCTAACGGCCTCGACCCCTATTGAAAAATGAGCAAAATGTGCAAAGACTTTTGCACTTAAAGCAACAATCATCCATGGAGAGGGTAAAAAAAGTTAAATTTTTCAGCCCGCCACACATTTCGCTCTACCCTGTTAAAGGACAATGAAACAGATGAAAGGGAGAGACACGATGAAAAAATTTGCAGCTATTGCCGCCATTGCCATGATGGCTTCCGCCCCCGTTTTTGCCGCCGAGGGAGGTTTCAACGGGCCATCAGCCGCGCAAACCCAAACGCAAAACCAGACCCAGCAGGGCGGCTTTGTGGATAACAGCGTTAGCCCGACCACGGCGGCGAAGGCGAAAGAGCTGAAAGACGACAGCTGGGTGAAGCTGCGGGGTAACATTACCGAGCGCCTCTCTGACGATCGCTATGTTTTCCGTGATGCCAGCGGTACGGTAAACGTGGAAATTGAGCAAAAGCGCTGGAACGGCCAGAACGTGACCCCGCAGGATCAGGTTGAAATTCAGGGTAAAGTTGACAAAGACTGGAACGAGTTTGAGATTGAAGTGAAGCAAATCACCAAGCTCGCTAAGTAAATCCCTGAAGGGCCGGTTATCCGGCCTTTTTCTTGTGACTCAGGAGGGCAGATAAGGTAAAATCTGCGGCAATATTGCCCCTGAATAATTGGGTGCAAACGCTGAGGAATCACACGTAATGAGCGATATGGCAGAGCGCCTCGCGCTACATGAATTCACTGAAAACGCCTACCTAAACTACTCCATGTACGTCATCATGGATCGTGCGCTGCCGTTTATCGGCGACGGCCTGAAGCCGGTGCAGCGGCGTATCGTGTACGCCATGTCTGAACTGGGCCTCAACGCCAGCGCGAAGTTTAAAAAATCCGCCCGTACCGTGGGCGACGTGCTGGGTAAATACCATCCCCACGGCGACAGCGCCTGCTATGAAGCCATGGTGCTGATGGCCCAGCCGTTCTCCTACCGCTATCCGCTGGTTGACGGCCAGGGGAACTGGGGCGCGCCGGACGATCCGAAATCCTTCGCAGCGATGCGTTACACCGAGTCGCGCCTCTCCAAATACGCCGAGCTGCTGCTGGGTGAGCTGGGGCAGGGGACGGTTGATTGGGTGCCTAACTTTGACGGTACGATGCAGGAGCCGAAAATGCTGCCTGCTCGCCTGCCAAACATTCTGCTGAACGGCACCACCGGGATCGCCGTTGGCATGGCGACGGACATTCCGCCGCACAACCTGCGCGAAGTGGCCCAGGCGGCCATTACGCTCATCGACCAGCCGAAGACCACCCTCGATCAGCTGCTGGATATCGTTCAGGGGCCGGACTACCCGACCGAAGCGGAAATCATCACCGCCAGGGCGGAGATCCGCAAAATTTACCAGAACGGCCGCGGCTCCGTGCGCATGCGCGCGGTGTGGAAAAAAGAGGACGGCGCGGTGGTCATTACCGCCCTGCCGCACCAGGTTTCCGGGGCGCGGGTGCTGGAGCAGATCGCTGCCCAGATGCGCAATAAAAAGCTGCCGATGGTGGACGACCTGCGTGACGAGTCGGATCACGAGAACCCGACCCGTCTGGTGGTGGTACCGCGCTCTAATCGTGTGGATATGGATCAGGTGATGAACCACCTGTTCGCCACCACCGATCTGGAGAAGAGCTACCGCATCAACCTGAACATGATCGGCCTCGATGGGCGTCCGGCGGTGAAAAACCTGCTGGAGATCCTCACCGAGTGGCTGGCGTTCCGCCGCGATACCGTGCGCCGCCGCCTGAACCATCGTCTGGAGAAGGTGCTCAAGCGCCTGCACATCCTTGAAGGTTTGCTGGTGGCGTTCCTCAACATCGACGAGGTGATTGAGATCATCCGCGGTGAAGATGAACCTAAGCCGGAGCTGATGTCGCGCTTTGGCATCAGCGAAACCCAGGCGGAAGCGATCCTGGAGCTGAAGTTACGCCATCTCGCTAAGCTGGAAGAGATGAAGATCCGCGGCGAGCAGAGCGAGCTGGAAAAAGAGCGCGACCGCCTGCAAAGCACGCTGGCCTCCGAGCGCAAGATGAGCACCCTGCTGAAGAAAGAGCTCCAGGCCGATGCCGACGCGTTCGGCGACGATCGCCGTTCACCGCTGCACGAGCGTGAAGAGGCGAAGGCGATGAGCGAGCATGATATGCTGCCGTCCGAGCCGGTGACTATCGTGCTGTCGCAGATGGGCTGGGTGCGCAGCGCCAAGGGTCATGACATTGATGCCCAGGGCCTAAGCTACAAAGCGGGCGATAGCTGGAAGGCATCCGCCAAAGGCAAAACCAACCAGCCGGTGGTGTTTATTGATACCACCGGGCGCAGCTACGCCGTCGATCCGCTGACGCTGCCGTCGGCACGCGGGCAGGGCGAACCGGTGACCGGCAAGCTGACGCTGCCGCCGGGGGCTACCGTTGAGCATATGGTGATGGCCGGTGAGGAGCAGAAGCTGCTGATGGCCTCTGACGCGGGCTATGGCTTCGTCTGCACCTTCAACGATCTGATTGCCCGCAACCGTGCCGGTAAAGCGCTGATTACCCTGCCGGAAAACGCGCACGTGCTGCCACCGCTGGAGATCGTTGACGACAACGACCTGCTGCTGGCGATCACCGCCGCCGGACGCATGCTGATGTTCCCGATTAGCGATCTGCCGCAGCTGTCGAAAGGTAAAGGGAATAAGATCATTAGCATTCCGTCAGCCGAAGCGGCGAAGGGAGAGGATAGCCTGGCGCACCTCTTTATCCTGCCGCCGCAGAGCACGCTGACCCTGCACGCCGGCAAGCGCAAAATTAAAATGCGCCCGGAAGAGTTGCAGAAGGTTCACGGCGAGCGTGGCCGTCGCGGGACGCTGATGCGCGGACTCCAGCGTATCGACAAGGTCGAGATCGACTCGCCGCGTCGGGCAACGGCTGGCGACAGCGAAGAGTAATCCCTGTGTGCTTCTCCCCCTTCCCGTCGAAGGGGGAGCTACCATAAAATTTCCCGTAAAGTCATTGTTAAATCGCAGGTTACGATTGACAATACCCTTTTTCACGGACCCGATGGAACAAAGCCGTACGCCGTCAGCCGCTACACTATACTGGGCGGGTGTCCGGGCTTTCGAGGTAGCTATGCTATTCATTTTACGTGCAATCATCATTGTTATTTACAGCATCCTGGTCTGTATCTTCGGCTGTATCTACTGCCTGTTTAGCCCACGGAATCCAAAACACGTCGCCACCTTTGGCCATCTGTTTGGCCGTCTGGCACCGGTTATGGGCTTAAAAGTAGAGCTGCGTCAGCCCGCTGATGCCGGGACGTATGGGAATGCGATCTACATCGGCAACCACCAGAACAACTACGATATGGTCACCGCGGCCAGCATTGTGCAGCCGCGCACCGTCACCGTCGGTAAAAAGAGCCTGCTGTGGATCCCGTTCTTTGGCCAACTCTACTGGCTGACCGGTAACCTGCTGATCGACCGTGATAACCGCGCCAAAGCGCACGGCACCATTGCGCAGGTGGTCAAAAACATCCAGAAGCGCGATATCTCTATCTGGATGTTCCCAGAAGGTACCCGCAGCCGCGGACGCGGGCTGCTGCCGTTTAAGACCGGCGCGTTCCATGCGGCTATCGCCGCCGGAGTGCCTATCATTCCGGTATGTGTTTCGAACACCTCCAATAAAATTAACCTTAACCGTCTAAATAACGGCCTGGTGATCGTCGAAATGCTGCCGCCGGTGGACACCAGCCAGTTTGGTAAAGATCAGGTGCGTGAGCTGGCGACCCACTGTCGTGCGCTGATGGCGGAGAAGATCGCCGAGCTTGATAGCGAAGTTGCCGCCCGCGAGGCCGCCGGCAAGCGCCAGGCGTAGCCGGACCTTTTTACGCGCTTTAGTCCGTTTTACAGGGAGCAAGATATGTCACTCAGTCGGCGTCAGTTTATCCAGGCCTCCGGCGCTGCGCTTTGTGTAGGCGCGGTTCCGCTGCGGGCTAACGCCGCCGGGCAGCAGCAGCCGCTGCCTGTGCCGCCGCTCGTTGAATCTCGCCGTGGGCAACCGCTGTTTCTGACCCTGCAGCGGGCGCACTGGTCCTTTACCCCCGGCACCCGCGCCCAGGTATGGGGCATTAACGGGCGCTATCTTGGGCCGACCATTCGCGTCTGGAGCGGTGATGACGTGAAGATGATCTACAGCAACCGGCTGACGGAGAACGTCGCCATGACCATCAGCGGCCTGCAGGTTCCCGGCCCGCTGATTGGCGGCCCGGCGCGGATGATGTCCCCCAGCGCTGACTGGGCGCCGGTGCTGCCGATCCGCCAGAGCGCGGCGACGCTCTGGTATCACGCCAACACGCCAAACCGTACCGCTGAGCAGGTCTATAACGGCCTGGCGGGAATGTGGCTGATTGAGGATGAGGTGAGTAAATCCCTGCCGATCCCCAATCACTACGGCGTGGATGATTTTCCCGTTATTATTCAGGACAAGCGGCTGGATAACTTCGGCACGCCGGAGTACAGCGAGCCAGGCAGCGGCGGCTTCGTTGGCGACACGCTGCTGGTTAACGGTGCGCAGAGTCCCTACGTCGAGGTATCACGCGGCTGGGTGCGCCTGCGCCTGCTGAACGCCTCCAACGCCCGCCGCTATCAACTCCAGATGAGCGATGGCCGGGCGCTGCACGTTATCTCCGGCGACCAGGGCTTCCTGCCCGCGCCGGTGTCGGTGAAACAGCTCTCGCTGGCCCCCGGCGAGCGGCGTGAAATTCTCGTGAACATGACCGACGGCGACGAAGTGTCGATCACCTGCGGCGAGGCGGCGAGCATTGTCGACCGTATCCGCGGCTTCTTTGAGCCATCGAGCATTCTCATCTCCACCCTGGTGCTGACGTTGCGTCCTACCGGGCTGCTGCCGCTGGTGACCGATACGCTGCCGCTGCGGCTGCTGCCGACGGATCTGATGAGCGGCGCAGCGGTGCGTAGCCGCGATATCGCCCTCGGCGACGATCCGGGTATCAACGGTCAGCTGTGGGATATCAAGCGTATCGATATTACCGCCCAGCAGGGGACGTGGGAGCGCTGGACGGTACGCGCCGATACGCCGCAGTCGTTCCATATTGAAGGCGTTAGCTTCCTGATCCGTAACGTCAACGGCGCGATGCCGTTCCCGGAGGATCGGGGCATGAAGGATACCGTCTGGGTGGATGGGCAGGTTGAGCTGCTGGTCTACTACGGCCAGCCTTCGTGGCCGCACTTCCCGTTCCAGTTCTTTAGCCAGACCCTGGAGATGTCAGATCGCGGCTCTATCGGCCAGCTATTGGTCAACCCGGCACCGTAAATCGCCGGATGGCGGCTTTACCTTACCCGGCCTACGCAATCTGTATGCCGGGTAACTATCCCGTACAAAATTCCTTCATTTCCCCCACTGTTAAAGCGTATAATCGCCGCCCTTTGACGATCTCTTTTTAACCATCCCGGAAGCATTATGAGCGCTATTTCCCTGATCCAGCCGGATCGCGACCTCTTCTCATGGCCGCAGTATTGGGCTGCCTGTTTCGGCCCCGCGCCGTTTTTGCCTATGTCACGTGAAGAGATGGATCAGCTTGGCTGGGACAGCTGCGACATCATTCTGGTTACCGGAGATGCGTATGTTGATCACCCGAGCTTCGGCATGGCGATCTGCGGACGTATGCTGGAGGCTCAGGGCTTCCGCGTTGGCATCATTGCCCAGCCGGACTGGAACAGCAAAGAGGACTTTATGCGCCTCGGCAAACCGAATCTGTTCTTCGGCGTCACTGCGGGCAACATGGACTCGATGATCAACCGCTACACCGCCGATCGCAAGCTGCGCCATGACGACGCCTATACGCCGGATAACGTAGCGGGCAAGCGCCCGGATCGCGCCACCCTGGCCTATACCCAGCGCTGTAAAGAGGCGTGGAAAGACGTGCCGGTGATCCTTGGCGGCATTGAGGCGAGCCTGCGCCGTACCGCGCACTACGACTACTGGTCGGATACCGTTCGTCGCTCGGTGCTGGTGGATTCCAAAGCCGACATGCTGATCTTCGGCAACGGCGAACGTCCGCTGGTTGAGGTGGCCCATCGTCTGTCGCAGGGCGAGCCGGTG
>Ga0209463_1001565_pt1 | contig 13816 bp, 20 predicted proteins | sample AgamicMgSfrz_FD_187169 | JGI IMG/M metagenome (GOLD analysis project Ga0209463, IMG submission 187169) | Agave microbial communities from Guanajuato, Mexico - Mg.Sf.rz (SPAdes) (version 2) | ecosystem: Host-associated > Plants > Phyllosphere > Phylloplane/Leaf | place: Guanajuato, Mexico... | reverse complement strand
CACATGTAAGCGGTATGATAAATGTATAACAACTAGAAAGGAGTGGTAAAACGAAATGTCACTAGAAGCGCTCATTATTTTTTCTTTGCTAAATGCGGGTCAGCTTGCAGAGAATTCGAAGGTGGATATACATAAAGAGCAGAAAGATGCTTATGTATATGTTCAGAAAGAGGAAAATAAATAATTTTATTTTATATATAAACGAAAAAAGCCAATCCACAGGATTGGCTTTTTTTTCGGAGAGGTAATTTCTATCCTTGTGATTCAGTATTTTGTTTCTCGATTTTTTAAATGATCCTGAACCATTGTTAGGGAACGGGAAAGGGGTTTATCTGTTCTAATTCGTGTAACGACATAATGCTCTACCATGAATATTACTTCATCTTGTACTAATTCTTCTAATAGCATTTTTATTTTTTTGAGGTTCTTTAAATGAAGAGGGATCGTGGTAAATTCTTCTTTCAAAACAAGTAGCTTCTTTTCTCATCTGTTTTTTGTACTTACCCATTTCTATATACACACCAGCTTTTTTATTTTTGGCCTAATTATATGTGTTTTATAAAATAAAAAAAGCCCAGGCCCCTTGATAAACAAGGTTCCTAGGGCTTTTAATAATACTCTTTTCAGAGTACCGAGATTAACGAGAGTAGAACTCCTTAGTATTAAAAACCCTTATATTATCAAGGTTTCGAGGCATAATTTTAAAAATCCCCCCCAAAAGTTCCCCCAGCTGTAAGTAAACTTGTACTAAATGCTGCGACTGACTCTTCTTCTAATTCCTTAAATGAATGACCATATATATCAAAAATCATTTGCGGTGTATTACCTAAACGATCAGCAATAACTTTTACTGGTATCCGCTGGCTAATTAATAATGTTGCATGTGTGTGTCTTAAACCATGCGGAGTGATTTTTTTCAAAGTTGTATGTTTTAATATGCGTTGAAAACTATACATTAAAGGGTTATCTGTTATAGGTGTTCCAGATTGATAAGATATGAAAATAAAATCATCATCGTTTAAGTGCAGACCGAAAGAGAGCTTTGTTTTTTTACACCATGTTCTATATGCCTTCAATTGATTAATGAGAGTATCATCAATTAAAATCGTACGGAAGCTATTTTTAGTTTTTGGTGTGCGTGTTCCCTTGTTATCACGAGTGCGTTCTACAGTTAGAGTTTTTTCTTCGAAATTAATGTTTTTCCACTGTAAACCGAGTGCCTCACCTTTTCTTAATCCAGTGAAAGCAAGTAACAAAATTATGCTGTAGTTTGTGATGTTTTCGTGCTTTTTAGCAGCTGCTATGAATTCATTTAACTCTTCAGCTGTGAAGAAGTTTTCTACTGTCTTTTCTTCATTTGGTATTGTAATTTTATTAAATCTATTACGAGGGATAAGTTCATCATCCACAGCGGCATTGATTGCAATTTTAAAAAGTCTGTGGAAAAGTTGAACGGTACTAGGTTTATATTTCTTTAATAATTCATTAATATAAACACGCTTGTAAGTTGATTTATCTAATTCAGCTAATTTATATTTACCGAGCAGTGGTTTCATTTGATATTTAATAGCATTTTCTCGTTGTGAACATGAAGAGATCTTCCATTCGTTTTTATGAGTTTCATACCATATATCTAACCATTCTGAAATAGTTAAATTGGAGTTTTTAACCTGTTTAACTTCGCCATTTAAGATACTTGTCTTAACTTCAAGTAGCCCTCGGTAAGCTTCATTTTCAGATTTATAACCCTGTTTGTATTTTTCTCGCCTTTTTCCCAGTGAATCGTAGTATCTATGCCTAAAACACCATAGTTTTACACCTTTGGCATTGAAATAATAGTATAATTCAGGATCTTTCTTTGTTTTATTTAGTTTCATTATTTATCTACCCTTTCGTGCGTGAGCAAACGCTATTAAAAGGGAAAGGATACTTATAATTATTTAATTATGAAGTTTTCAATAAACTTTAAGATATCTTTTTTATTCTCATTAGTTAAGGTTTTTTTGTCATAGCAAATGTCTACATCCATCTGAAGTAGATAATGTAAATCAAATAGATGTTCATTTGTAGTAGGAATCTGACTTTCTACTCCGTCTTCTTCATCCGTAATATTTATGAATTTAGGCACAAATGAAGTTACAGGTATTGTCTTTGAAGAATTAAAAGGATCATCAAAAATATTACCAGGTATTTTATGAATAGCTTCTTTTATCTGCTCTTCTTTTTCTTCATTTGTTAAAGTTTCATCATTTTCGATAGTTGGATAACTAATATAACCAGCTAGATAAGATAGATAATTAAAATGAATATCTAATCCTTCAGCTATTTTCTCTAATTTTTCTGCTGATGGTTTTTTATGACTACCTGTCTCTAATTGTGATAAATAAGGGTGCGATATACCTGTTAATTCTGCTGCTTTTCTTAACGAAAGCTTTTTGTCCGTGCGAACTTTTCTTATATATTCACCTAATTCTATTTTAATCACCTTCTTTTATTTGTTTGTCTAAATTTTACTTTAGGGTGGTATTTATGTCAAACAAATTTAAATTAATGGTTGACGACATCAAACAGCAAGTTGTATACTATGACCAAGCAAAGAAAAAGTTGGTGAGCAAAAATGATTGAAATAAAACTGAAAGATGAAATAAAAACTAGGCTTTTAATTGCTAAAACGGGTAAAAGCTTAAGAAGTTTTTCTAAAGAAAATGGTTTTTCTCATACCTATTTAAGTCAAATCTTAAAGGGTTCTCGTAATCCATCGCCAATAGTAGCGACAAAAATTTCTAAGGGTTTGAATCTCGCAATTGAAGATATTTTTTTTGTTAAAGTGGTTGGTGGTAGCAACCAATGTGGAGAGGAGGTTCAATATGGAATTAGCAACAATCAATGTAGATGTTGATCAAAAGCAATTGCGTGATTACATTCAAAAGAAAATTGATGAAAGTATCCATCAAACGTTTTTTACAATTGATATTAATAAACTGTCTGAATTAACGTGCATCTCTAAGTCAAGTCTCGAACTTGATATACTCCAGGATCCGAGGATCAAACAATTTGAGCGTCGTAAACCTGGTGGGAAAAGATATTGGTTTTATGAACCGACAATGGAAGCAATTAAACAAATTATGGATGCTTGGTAAAAGTAAAAAATAAGTGAAAAAGCGTGAGCAAACGTGAAAATTAGAAGTTTATAAGATTTTAAATTAAGTTGTTTTTTTGGATATTCAAAAGGTTGAGGTGAATACATATGAACGGAGTATCAGCTAATAAGTTACTGACAACCGCTGAAATACGTGAAGACAAATTACGTATGATTTTAGAAAAAGCGGAGAACGGTGATTCGAAAGCAATCAAAGTTTTAAGAGAAATTAATCGAATATTAAAGCAAGTGTGATAGTCCATCTTAAAAACATTATTCAGCATAAAGGAGGTGAGAAAGTGTTATCTACTATAACATCACATAAAGAAAAAATAGAGCTTAAATATGACAGGTTAATAGATATAACTAGTTTTAAATCCCTTACTAATACCAATGCATTTAACGAAAAAATATCATATGGAGAGTTCTTAAACAGGATAAACGATCCTATGATAACTACCGAAAAAGGAAATGCAGGCGGGTTTGTAGGAGGGTATGTTCAAAATAAAAGAAATAAAGAAAATGTTAAAAGCAGAAGCATAATATCGATTGATATAGATGAAGTGCCACAAGGTTTAAATGTTTGGGAGAACATTGAGGGCTTTACAAATTTCGCGGTTGCTATGTATTCAACACACAAGCATACAAAAGATGATCCGCGGTACAGAATCATCATACCTTTGCTTTACGACATTGAGCCGGAACACTATGAGGAGGTTACACAATATTTAGTTGGCATTCTCCAAGTGTGGATAGATGAAGGCTCTTACCAATTTGAACGACACATGCATTATCCAACATGCAGTAACTCTAATGATTACGAATTTTATTATCAAGACTTCCCCTTTTTTGATGCAAGTTTTCTTACAAAACAGCACGAAGAAATTAAGACATTTAAAAAGAGTGAAAAAGCCGATCCACGCACAAAACAAAACTGGATTGGGGCATTTACAAATATTTATTCAGTTACGGATGTTTTAGACGATTTCTTAGCAGATAAATACGAGCCATTTAGAAACAATAGATATACCTATGTTGATGGAAGCTCTAAAGGCGGATTAGTTGTTTATGACGATGGTACACATGCTCACAGCAATCATTCGACAGATCCGATAAGCGGTAAGAATGTAAATAGTTTTGACTTATATAGGCTACATAAATTTTCCCACCTAGATAACGGCACAGAGGATATGAAGGACAAGCCTAGTTATAAAGCCATGATTGAGCATTGTAAGAAAGACGAAAAAGTGAGGGCGTATTACGAGGAACATATAAGTGTTGGACAAGGCATTCGTAAACAAGAAGAACCAAAAGTACAAAATGAAATAGATTTTAAAAGAAATAGCAGAAACAAAATCCTTGTTAAAGCTGAAAATACTAAGAAGTTATTAGATTCAATGGGCATAGAGGTTTATTACGATGTTATAAGAAAACGTGAATACTTATCATCCCCAATTTTATATTTTGATGGTGAAATAGCAGATCATCATGCGCAAGGGATTATAGAAGAAGCTATTGATATGGATTATTTCATAACAAAGGATAAACTAATTGACCATCTTTTATATTTAGCTAGCTGTAATAAGAAGAACAAAGTAGCTGAATATTTCTTAAACGTATCTAAGAAATGGGACGGAAAGAGTCGTATCGAGGAAATTTTCACCACATTAAACGCTAGATCAGATAGAGAATTAGGAATTGCATATTTAAAAAAATGGGCAATCCAAGCTGTTAAACTTGCATTTAACGAAAATGGGAAGATGAATCAAGAATTTGTACTTGTCCTTCAAGGTTCTCAAGGTTGTGGGAAAACATTCTGGTTCAAGTTGTTATTTAACTCACTAGGTGATGATTATTTTAAAACAGGTAAAAGACTTAACCCAGAGAACAAAGACAGTGTAATCGAAGCAGTAAGCAACTTTGCTGTTGAGTTAGGTGAGTTAGATTCCACAATGAAATTTGAACAGGCGGCACTAAAAGCATTCTTTACAGAGAATGTTGACGAGTTTAGACGACCATATCAGAGGTTATCAGTTAAATATCCGAGGATGACAGTATTTTTTGCAACTGTTAATGACGATGAATTTTTGAAAGATAAGACAGGAAATAGACGATACGCTGTAATAAACGTAGGCGATAAGATAAGTGACTTAAAAGCGATTGATATTGACCAGTTTTGGGGAGAAATCGCCACAATGGCTTTAAAGGATGATTCACACCTACTTACTAGTGAAGAAGCGCAGAAACAAAAAGAACACAACGAAGAAAGCGAACTACAGACACATGAGGAAATTGAAATTTTAAGTGGATTTTCTTGGGGGGCATCTAAAGACTTGTGGACATGGAAGAGTAGTAAGGTCATCTTCAAGGAACTGGAGTTAACCAAGAGTACAAAAAATGCAGCTACAGCACTTAAAAAGTATGGAGCAGTAAGGAAGCAAAAGGGGAAAGACAGAGAAAGAGGATGGATAACACCGCCTTTTGCTGGTAAACCTTCATGTTAATAGAGTGAACAGCTAATTGTTATGGTGAACACAAGCGAACACGTAGGTGAACAGGTAAAACACAAGTTGCTGTTCTACCTTTAAACCCAGTCATACCAATGGATAGAGGGAAAAGCGAACACCATGAACACCATAATCTATATAAAAGTGTAAAAGTAAGAATATAGAGAAGTAGGTAGAGGGAGTAGTAGAAAGAATTCACAGTTTGTTACTTTTGCCGATTTCTGGTGTTCATAGTGTTCGCCTTGCCGCAAACCTAGTCATATCAAGGTTTTGGGGTAGAACGTTTACATTAAATACGTTTTCACCTTGGTGTTCACTTTTAATCAAGATGCTGTTCACCCAGTGTGAAGGTGCGTGTGAGGTTACTTTTTCGGATACAAACTAAAAAATGAAAGAAGGTTAGTAAATGGCAACTAAAAAAGCTCCAATCGTACTAGCAATAGAAAGAGACGCAGCAGGAAATCTTAGTACATGGTGTCAGTACTGTAGAAAGTTTCATCATCACGGAACAGGTGAAGGACACAGGGATGCACATTGTTTTGAGGAAGATAGTCCTTATATTCATACAGGCTATGTCCTTAAGAAGATGAAGCTATCGGGTAAAGAGGTTGTTAGGATGGGGAAAACCCTATGAATGAAATATTAGAACGATTGAAGGAACAATTAGAAATTCATCGTGATGATGAAAAGGTAATGGTAGATCGTTTAGACCTTATGGAGCTTATACAAGAATACGAAATAGAAACAGGTAGAAAGAAAAGATCGCTAGATGAAAGGTGGTGAGTAAATGGCGAGTTTTTTCAATAAAATCTTTAACCGTAAAAAGACACCGCAAAGAACAGAAAGAGCAGATGTAATGAGTGGTGGAGCTGCAATATTCACACCTTTTAGCGGTAATGCTTATGAAAGTGATATTTATAGGGCAGCAGTCGATAGCATTGCAAGAAATGCCGCAAAACTAAAGGGAACTCATGTAATGACATCATCAGACCGTCGTAAAAAGGGTGACTATAATTTAAATCGGATTTTACAAGTAAGACCAAACCCTTATATGACGGCTTATGACCTTATTTATAAGTTGGTTACTCATTACTATCTTTATAACAATGCCTTTGCTTTTTTAGAGAAGGACGATAAAGGTAATTTAGTTGCTATTTATCCATTATCGCCACAAAGTGTGGAATACCTAACTGATCTAACAGGTGAAATGTATTGCCGTTTCTTATTTGCCAATGGTCAACAAGTCACATTACATTTTTCAGAGGTATTTATAGTAAGACGTTTCTTTAATTCTAATGATCTATTAGGTGATACCAATACAGCAATTTTACCAACGTTAGATTTAGCGCATACGCAAAATGAAGGATTGGGAAACTCTATAAAATCGAATGCAACTATTAGAGGTATCTTGAAATACAATCAAGTTTTATCACCAGAGAAGCTAAAAGAGGAAAAGGAAGCTTTCACCAACGATTACTTATCCATTGGTAATAACGGTGGAATAGCAGCGATTGATAATAAATATGACTATATCCCACTAGAAACAAAGCCGATGACTATTGATGATAAGCAGCTCGAAGCGGTAAAAAAGAAAATTTATGAGTATTTGGGTATTAGCGAAACTATTGTGAATAGCACTTATTCAGAGGAAGAGTGGGCGGCATTTTATGAAAGTGTTTTAGAGCCTTTAGCGATTCAATTCTCTTTAGAACTGACGGATAAGCTATTCACAGAACGTGAGCAGTCTTTTGGAAACTCTATCATTTTTGAGGCAAATAGGTTGCAATTTGCTAGTAATAAAACAAAAACGAACATTATTAAGGAATTAATGCCGTTAGGCTTATTCACAATAAATCAGGCATTAGAAATTTTAAATCTACCACCAGTAGAAGATGGCGATAAGCGACTTCAAACCTTGAATGTGGTCAATGCCGATAAAGCTGATCAGTACCAGCTTGAGGAAGGAGGGACAAAATGAGCAACCTTGAACAGATTATCAGTCAGTTAGAAAAAGAAATCTATGGAGACAAGGAGGTAACAGCAAATGAAGGAGTTACGAATAGCGGAACTAAGAGCAGCCGAGCCGGCAGGTGACAGCAGCCTTATTCTAAATGGTAGACCGATTGTGTACGATCAGCCTACCACCATAAAAGCACCATTTGGGGAATATATCGAGATTATCAAAAGGGGCGCATTAGATAAAGCTGATTTATCGGATATTCGCTTACTGTATAACCACGATATGAGTAAAATTCCTTTAGCAAGAACACCTAAAACAATGTCCTTTGCGTTAGATTCGGAAGGATTAACAATGAGGGCAGAATTACCCGAAACCGAGGAAGGAAAAAGCGTTTATACGGCAGTAAGGCGCCAAGACCTATCGGGAATGTCATTTGCTTTCAAAGTACCAGAAGGCGGCAGCCAATTTGATGCAAAGACAAACACTAGGACAATAACAAAAATTGAAAAAGTCTATGAGTTTAGTATTTGTCCATTTCCTGCATACCCTCAAACGAGTGTGGAGGCAAGGGCAGCGATTGAAAGCTCATGGGATATGTTGAAATCAGCAGAAAGACAAGCATTAAAAATAAAAATTAATCAATTACTAATGAGGAGAGTGTAAGAATATGAAATTCAATACAGTAGCAGAGGCATTTAACTTTTATCGTAATCAATCTTTAGGAGAAATGGAAGCAAGAGCAGCACAAATTAAAGGAACAGTTGATACAGATCCGAATGCAGATATTACGTCTATTAATATTGAAATCGAAGGGTTGCAGCAAGCGATGACTAACAATAAAGAAAAACAATCACAAAATCAAAACCAAACACCACCAGCAAATGGAACGGCACAACGTAGCCAATTCAATCCGATTACAGGGATAAACTTTAACCAGGGGCAACAGGTACCAACAGAGAATGTTTTTGAAAGTACAGAGTACCGAAATGCATTCTATAAAACAATGCTAGGGCAAAAGCTTACTGATATTGAAACAAGAACTTTTAACCGAGCTATGGAAATTCAAGAAGCGGAACACCGAGCAGATGCTTTTAATACTACAACTAATAGCGCAGCAGTATTGCCTACAACTACGTTAAATGAGGTTATCAGCAAGGCACGTACAATGGGCGGTTTGATCTCGCACGTTCGAAACTTTAATATCCCAACTAATATTAGTGTACCAATTGGAACGCCAACAAATAAGGCTCAATGGCATGTAGAGGGTGCGCCTGTAGAAAGCGAAAAGGTTTCAACAGCAGCCGTTAGTTTTGCAGGGTATGAAATCATTAAAGTATTCTCAATCAGTGCAGCAGCTAAGAAAATGACAGTACAAGCTTTTGAAGCTTATATGATTGATGAACTTACTAATTGTGTAATGGAAGCTATTGCAGATGCATTAGTAAATGGTACAGGAGCAGGGCAAGGAACTGGACTACTTAAGGGCATTACATGGAACGCAACTAACAGCTTTACGTTTGCCAAAGCGGGCGCACCAAAATACACAGACTTTACAAAAATGCTAGCAATGTTAAAACGTGGATATGCAGCAGGCGCAAAATTTGCTATGAGTAACGCTACACTTTATAACCATGTTTATAGCTTGGTAGATGGAAATGGCAGACCGATCTTTATTGCAGACCCTAAGAATGAAAGTATTGGATATGTGTTAGGTAAAGAGGTAGTGATTGATGACAACCTAGCAGATGGCACTATTATTCTAGGTAACTTGAATTATATGGGATATAACATGCCACAGGGAATCATGATTGAAGTATCAAGAGAAAGCAGCTTTAAGAGTGGGCTGATTGATTACCGAGCTATGGCGATTGCAGATACAAAGCCATTAGTAGGCGAAGCGTTTATTAAATTATCTGAAGCAACAGCATAAAAAACCATGAAGGGGTATCAGTTATAACGCTGGTATCCCTTTTATTAAAGGAGTGAGTAATATTGTTAATTAGCATAGAGGAAGCAAGGGATGCACTAAGGGTAGATGGAGCAGACAACGACACGATCATCATTCCATTATTAGAATCTATTCCATCTTATCTTGAGGTAACAACAGGTAGAACATGGGAGGATATACCAGTACATCCATTAGCACAAACAGTAACAAAGTTTCTTTTACAGTTGTGGTATGACCCACAAGATCAGGATAGTGAGAGATTGAAGCGAACAATTGACAATCTATTAACGACATTAACTGTATTAGGTAGGACTATGAACAATGGCTAAAGATTATGCAAAATCTTTTTATAACAGTGCACCATGGCGCAAATGTAAGGATGGATTCATGCAAAGTAAGCACTATTTATGCGAAAGATGCGGTGATATAGCTGTTATATGCCATCACAAACAATATATTACGCCACAAAATATTAATAATCCAAACATAACGCTAACTTGGGATAATTTAGAGGCTCTATGCCAAACATGCCATAACCAAGAACATCATAGCGGTGATATATGTGCCAACGGATTAACATTCGATAGCAAAGGAAATTTGATTCGAAAATAAAACAGCCCCCCATCAAATTAAGAAAAAGGCATGGTATGAGGTCCGATGGGGAGGCTTTCTTTTCCCCTCCATGATTTTTCATATAAAGGGAGGGATAAAACCAACACGAAAATTTGAATAATGAAGGTGATTATATGAGTACTTCCAAGAAAATTACAGTAATTTCTAGTGATATGAAAAAACTTAAAATGATATTAAAACAGATTCCTAAAGATCGTTTACCGATAGCCCAAAGTTTATATAATGAGCTTGTTTTTATACAAAATACTTTAGATACGCTAAAAGCTCAAGTAGAAGAAGAAGGACCAACAGCAATGTTCAAACAAGGTAAACAAGAATTTTTGAGAGAACATCCAGCATTAAAAGCATATAACACAACCGTACAACGTTATAGCCTACTATATAAACAATTAGTAGACCTGTTACCACCAACAAATACAGGGCAGCAGAATGACCCTTTGATTGATTTTATAAAGGGGTGATAATTTGAATTATGTAATAGAGTATTGGAGCGAAATTGAGGAAGGAAAAGTAATTGTTTCTAAGCGTGTTTATAGGCAATATAAAAGATTAGTCGATGAGATAAACAGCCCAGATAAATATGTCTTTGATGAAAGAAAAGCAAATAAACCTATCGAATTTATAGAACGTTTTTGCAAGCACAGTAAGGGAGAATGGGCGGGAAAACCGGTTAAGTTAGAATTATTTCAAAAAGCTTATATAGCAGCTTTGTTTGGTTTTATAAATAAGGAAACGGGCTTAAGGCGGTACCGTGAAAGCTTATTCTATGTGTCACGAAAAAACGGAAAAACAACCATGTTAGCAGGTTTAGCCGCTTATATGCTTATTGCAGATGGAGAAGGCGGAGCGGAAGTTTACAGTATAGCAAGTAAGCGAGATCAAGCTCGTATATTGTTTGATGAAACACATAGCATGATTCAACAAAGTCCTAATTTATCTAAGCATATTAAGAAACGAAAAAGTGATCTGTATTTTCCGCTTACTATGTCCAAACTTATGCCATTGGCGAAAAACAGTAATACATTAGATGGGCTTAATAGTAGCATGGTTATTATTGATGAATTACATTCAATTTTAGATCGTAATTTATATGAGGTTATGAAGCAAAGTCAATCAGCACGTCAACAACCTATGCTAATTATGATTACAACGGCTGGGACAGTTAGAGAGAATATATTTGATGATATGTATTCTTATGCTTGTAATGTGGTAGATGGAAAATTTGAAGATGATAGCTTTTTACCGATTCTTTACGAATTAGATTCAAAAGAAGAATGGACAAACCCTGCGGTATGGCAAAAGGCAAACCCATCTTTAGGATCAATTAAGAAACTAGATGATTTAGAAAGAAAAGTGGAAAAGGCAAAGAATAACCCTAGCGATCTAAGCGGCTTACTCACAAAAGATTTTAATGTTAGAGATACAATAAAGAGCGCATGGCTTACATTTGATGATATAAACAACGAGGAAACATTCGATATAGAACAGTTTAGAAATTGCTATGCTATTGGTGGAGCGGATTTAAGTGTTACCACAGATTTATCTTGTGCAACCCTTTTATTTGTGGATAAAGAAACTCAAAAACGTTTCATTCATCAAATGTATTGGCTGCCACGTGATAGCTTTGAAAAAAGGGTTCAAATGGATAAGATTCCATATGATAAATGGTTAGAACAAGGACTATTACGTCTTTGCAACGGAAATAGCATAAATTATGGAGATATAACAGCATGGTTTGTGGAAATGCTCAACAATTACGGCATAACACCTCTATGGGTTTATTATGACAGTTATTCAGCTAAATATTGGGTAGAAGAAATGGAGCAACATGGTTTTAAAATGGTTAGATGTATTCAAGGAGCTAAAACTTTAAGTCTTCCTATGCAGCAAATGGGACAAGACCTAAAAGCTAAAAAGATTAATTATAATAACAGCCCTATTCTAAAATGGTGTTTAACAAATACAGGTGTAGAAACAGATCGTAATGGCAACATTGTACCGGTGAAAAATCAAGCCGCTAAGATGCGAATAGATGGAACGGCAAGCATGTTAGATGCTTATGTTGGATTGTTTGAACATCATGATGAATTTTTAAGAGCTTTATAAGAAGGGGGAATTATAATGGCCACAACTCAAAAAAAGGATAAAAAAATAACGATCATGACATTCACAACTGTGGAAGATGAATTAGGACAACAGGAACAAATAAAAAATCCGTTAGAAGGCGGCGGAAATATTTGGGCTTATTATCGACAAGCATCAGCTAATGAATTTTTAGGTGCAGCCGTAACAAATTACAAGGTAGAGGCTATTTTTAGAATTGGATGGAGAAATGATTTACATCCAAGCATGAGCGTTATGTTTAGAGGTAAAGAGTACGGAATAACTCGAATTGATGATTTTGAAGGATATAAAAAAGATTTAACAATTTACGCTTATGCAATTAATTAGGGTATAAAGGATACATGTAATTTATGGTAGACTAAGATTAGCGAAGTTTAAAAATTGCAGAAGTTTTGTTGAAGGGAGAAAATGTATGAGCAATTTTAGTTTTAATTATGACTACAAACATAGAGAAAAGAAAGACGGAAAAAGTTTTGTCTCTATAAGAGATAAGGGAGAAAATGCTCTATTAGAAGTTAAGAAAAGTGAAAATACAGTAGAAATTGTTACTTATTGGCGTAGCGACAAAACAACTAAATTTTCACTTCCATTAGAGTTATTTGAGAAATTGTATGAAGATATTACTCAAAACAATAATAAGTAAATTGTATGTTATATAAAATAAAAGTACATTACTAATTATATAGTGATGTACTTTTATTTTACTCTTTATAAATGTAGTTCATAATTTCCGTCAGTACTATCGGGCTTTCTAAATATTTCCTCGAATGGACCAACCTTTTTTGAAAAACCATTTTTTAATGCAAAGTGGTAACCTTCTTCAGTTATAACTTCTTGTAATACTAATCGTTCGAATCCTTTTTCTTTAGCGAATGTTTTAAACCATTCAAGAACAATACTTCCTTTACCTTGATTACTTGGGGTAATGTTTATAGCAGTAATCGCTAAGTATGGATCGGGGTAAAACTCACTTCTAAGGTTAATGGTGACTTTAGATTCTTTAGAAGAAATATTTAAAGCATACTTAGAAACCCCTTCTATGAACATTATTTCATCTTGTACCAATTCGTCTAACAACATTTTTAATTTTTGAAAGTCTTGTACATGAAGAGGGATCTTGTTGAATTTTTCTTTCAAAACAATTAACTCCTTTTACTTTTATAAGAATAAATATCATTATATCTGAAATTGTAAGAGTGTGTGGGGAAATTAGCATTTGCTCACGCTTTTTTTATTTTAAAAGTCCCCCCAAAAACCTCCCCCAACTAATTAATTTTATTTAAGTTATTTTACAAACCATAAGAATAGAAAAAAACCCTAGAAATGACGTTATAATAACGTTTCTAGGGTTTTTAATACTGTTATCTACTAAGCGATTGAATTAACGAGAGTAGAACTCTACGATTAATGCTTCGTTGATTTCAGCTGCTAACTCAGAACGCTCAGCGTGACGAGTGTAAGTAGCTTCTAATTTATCAGCATCGAAAGTTAAGTATTCTGGTACG
>Ga0209463_1001564_pt1 | contig 13817 bp, 12 predicted proteins | sample AgamicMgSfrz_FD_187169 | JGI IMG/M metagenome (GOLD analysis project Ga0209463, IMG submission 187169) | Agave microbial communities from Guanajuato, Mexico - Mg.Sf.rz (SPAdes) (version 2) | ecosystem: Host-associated > Plants > Phyllosphere > Phylloplane/Leaf | place: Guanajuato, Mexico... | reverse complement strand
CTTCAGTAAATCGGCAACCGCCACACCCTGTCCTGCACCCACTTCAAAACCGATCAGTCCAGGCACCTTCATGACCAAAGGTAACTGTTCCATAAAGCGGCGGTAAAAATCCAGCCCATCGATACCGGCGAACAACGCACGATGTGGTTCATGACCAGTCACGACCACTGACATGGATTTATGATCATCTTCTGGTATATATGGCGGATTCGATAAAAGAATGTCCACCTTCTCGTTTATATTCATGAACGGCGAAAGCAAATCACCTTGCATGAACTCCACTTCGGCACCAAGTGATTCGGCATTATTCCGCGCCACCTCAAGCGATTGTTCCGCTATGTCCGTGGCCGTCACCATCAGGTTTGATTTTTCAAGTTTCATCGTTATGGCAATTGCACCGCTGCCAGTCCCAATATCAACTAAACGGAGCTTCTGTCCCTCCATAAAAATGGCCGGGAGTTTACGTAATGTATAATAAATCAATTCTTCTGTTTCCGGTCTCGGTATGAGCACTTCTTCATTCACGAAAAAGGTCCGTCCATAAAATTCTTCACTGCCGATTATATATTGGATGGGCGTCCCCTCAGCATGCAGCTCGATAGCATCCTTAAATTGCCCAAAATCCTTTTCACTAAGCTCATCATGGAGGTTAGCCAGCATTTGGGAGCGAGTTTGTTTTAAAAAGTGCTGTAACAGGATTTCCCCAGCATTGGCATCACGATCATTTTCCTTTAAAAAAGAAGAAGCCCATTTAAGGGCTTCAAAAACTTTCACGGCAGAATTACTCATCTGCATTTTCCAGCCTTGAAGATTGGTCTTCCATGATTAATGCATCAACGACTTCATCCAGTTTACCTTCCATGATTTGATCCAGTTTTTGAATCGTTAAACCAATGCGGTGGTCGGTAACGCGGTTTTGCGGGAAGTTATAAGTCCGAATCCTTTCAGATCGATCGCCCGTTCCAACGGCCAGCTTCCTGTTTTGATCATATTCCGCCTGTATTTCGCGATTGATTTTATCGAACACCCTGGCACGCAAAACCTTCATTGCCTTTTCTTTGTTCTTGATTTGTGATTTTTCATCTTGACAGGATACAACCGTATTAGTCGGAATATGAGTCAAGCGCACCGCTGACATTGTCGTATTGACACTTTGCCCTCCAGGACCGCTTGATGCAAAGGTATCGACACGAATATCCTTATCATGGATTTCAACTTCCACTTCCTCAGCTTCAGGTAGAACGGCAACCGTGGCTGTAGATGTATGAATCCGACCGCCTGATTCCGTTTCAGGTACTCGCTGAACGCGATGGGCTCCATTTTCGAATTTCAACTTTGAATAAGCGCCATTGCCATTAATCATGAATATGATTTCCTTGTAGCCGCCAAGCCCAGTAGGATTTGCTTCAATGACTTCAGTCCGCCAGCCCTGCACCTCGGCAAAACGGCTATACATCCGGTATAGACTGCCTGCAAATAAGGCCGCCTCATCTCCGCCAGCCGCACCGCGGATCTCCATGATTACGTTTTTATCATCGTTGGGGTCTTTCGGAATAAGCAATATTTTCAGCTTATCCTCAAGGCCTTGTATGGTCTCATCAAGTTCATTGATCTCTTCTTTTACCATTTCACGCATTTCCGCATCAAGTTTCTCCTCCAGCATCGCCTTCGCTTCCTGAAGTTGCTCACGAACCGCTTTATATTCTTTATAAGTCGACGCGGTCTCTTGAATGCTGGATTGCTCCTTGGAATATTCCCTTAGCTTCTTGGAGTCATTAATGATCTCCGGGTCACTTAATAGTTCATTCAATCTTTCATATCTATCTTCTACTGCTTGCAAACGATCAAACAAATTATTCACCTCATAAATTTTCCAAAACATCTTAAACGAATTGGAAGTAATCCATCTCTTATTACTATAAATAAGTAGCTCAGTGCCCCAGCTCAGTTCACTTCTAGGTTAATTATAGTATAGGTGAATAATCAACGTCAAAGAGATTCAAAAATGTCGTGCCGTTACTTGTTTAATTTGACATCTACATTATATTGAGGCACAACCCTGTTTATCATGCCTTGTATTCGCTGCATTTCCTTATTTCTTTCTTTTTCGGTCTTGATTTTGCCTTTATCATGGACCGTAACGTGTATGGTATTTCCATTAAACCAAACGGAACCGGCCTCATAATTAGTTTCCGATTCGATCACCCCGCGGATTTCATCAATTTGCTGCCCCATGGATGGAGAATTATTGGATGTATGATGCGGTGTGTTGAGGACCTGATCTGATGGTCGTTCCGCTTCATTATCCCAATCATTATTGGATACTTGATTTAAACCATTGCCAACCCTGCCATCCCGGGATTGATCTCCATATTCCGAATCATTATTTATTGCATTGTCATTTTGACCGCATGCCGTTAGTGCAGCAAGCAGAAAGGCCGTCATAATAAGCAGTTTTGATTTCATATTTTTTCCCTCCATTTTGACTGGTTAAGAAGAACATTTCCTCGTTAGCCTACCCAAAATGGGGCAATATTTATCTTTTATTTCCCTTCCATGTATTGGTCAGGCCACCTGGATAACTCGACAGTTTTTCCACTTTTCCGCATAAAAAAAGCACCCTGTGATCTCATTGGATCATAGGGCACCATCATTCAAATATGTTCTTTAATCCCAACAGCCTGCTTACCCGGAACTTCGTGATGATGGCGGCAGCGGGGCTCGTACGATTCCGATGCACCCACAAGGATGATCGGCTCATCATAGGAGGCCGGCTCCCCATCTATCAAGCGCTGTGTCCTGCTCGCAGGTGATCCGCATACTTCACACACTGCCTGCAGCTTAGTCACCGATTCTGCAAGCGATAATAGAACAGGCATAGGGCCGAATGGTTCACCTCTGAAATCTTGATCGAGTCCAGCCATAATCACTCGATAACCGCTGTCCGCAAGATGCTGGGCAACCCCGATAATTTCATGATCAAAAAATTGCACTTCATCTATTGCAATGATATCCAAGGGCTTGTCCAAATACTTAAAAATATCCGTTGAATGGGCAATCGGTTTTGCCATCACAGAAGAGCCATTGTGTGATACGACAGCCTCTTCCGCATAGCGATTATCAATAGCTGGTTTAAATACAGCAATCTGCTCTTTAGCAAATTGAGCACGGCTGACTCGTTTAATCAATTCTTCAGATTTACCTGAAAACATGCTTCCGCAAATAAGCTCGATCCAGCCTGTTTGTTTCATTACATACATGGAAACAGCTACTCCCTTCCACCTGTCGATCCATTGGCCATAATTGAAGTCGACCTGGCTTTGTATAAATTCTTACTTGTTTATGGAAAAGAAAAAACAGGCAAGAAAAATACTTGCCTGTTTTTTAAAAAGTCCGGCTTATTTAATACCGTATTTTTTGTTGAAACGATCAACACGTCCGCCAGCTTCAGCGAATTTTTGACGACCAGTATAGAATGGATGGCACTCTGAACAAGTCTCAACTTTGATCTCTTCTTTAACTGAACCAGTTTCAAAAGTGTTTCCGCAAGAGCAAATTACTTTTGAAAGCTTATAATTTGGATGAATTCCAGTTTTCATTCTTTTCATCTCCTTATGCCCTGAATCATTCGAAACAGAGTTATATACTTCAAGTTGAGGGAAAAGCACCCTCACATTTATTGTAAAAACACATGAACTCATTATAACAACTTAAGACTAGTTGTGCAACTGTTTGTTTCTTACAGGGTTTAAGAACGTTTTACGCTCGCTGGACCCTTTTTCATTTCTGACATCTCTTCATCCAGCTTACTGAAAAATTCTTCATTGCCTTTTGTCTGTTTTAGACGGCGAAGGAATTTTTCCGAGAAATCAGGCGAATCTGACATCGTTTTCCTAATGGCCCATAGTTTATCCAGGCGATCTTTCGGAATTAGCAATTCTTCTTTACGCGTGCCTGAGCGACGAATATCGATTGCCGGGAAGATCCGCCTTTCGGCAAGGGCACGATCAAGATGCAGCTCCATATTGCCCGTACCTTTAAATTCTTCATAAATGACATCATCCATTCTTGAACCCGTATCTACCAATGCTGTAGCAAGGATCGTCAGGCTGCCGCCTTCCTCGATATTCCTCGCCGCACCGAAAAAGCGTTTCGGACGATGGAATGCAGCAGGGTCAATACCCCCTGACAGTGTACGCCCGCTCGGCGGAATGACAAGGTTGTAAGCACGGGCTAGGCGAGTGATGCTGTCCATTAAAATGATGACATCCCGTTTATGCTCCACAAGGCGCATGGCTCGTTCCAACACCAGCTCAGCCACCTTGATATGGTTTTCCGGCACTTCATCGAAAGTTGAACTTACCACATCTCCTGCGACGGAACGTTCAATGTCTGTCACTTCTTCCGGGCGTTCATCGATCAACAGCACAATCAATTCCGATTCGGGATGGTTTGTGGTTATCGCATTGGCAATTTCCTTGATGAGCATCGTTTTACCGGCTTTTGGCGGTGCAACAATCAGACCACGCTGTCCAAAACCGACCGGTGCCAGGACATCCATAATCCTGGTCGATAAGTTCTTCGGTGTCGTTTCCAGTTTAATTTGCCTGTTAGGATACAGCGGTGTTAAACCTGGAAAGTGGACACGCTCTTTAGCTGATTCCGGATTATCGCCATTGACCGCTTCAACATGCAGCAATCCATAATAGCGCTCGTTTTCTTTTGGAGGCCTTACCTTACCGGACACTTTATCTCCATTTCGCAAATCGAACCTGCGGATCTGTGAAGCAGAAATATAAATATCCTCCGAACTTGGAGAATAATTAATTGGACGCAGGAAACCGAAGCCCTCTGAAGGGATGATTTCTAAAACGCCCTCCATGAATAGAAGACCATCCTGCTCAGCTTGCGCTTTCAGGATAGCGAAGATAAGTTCCTTTTTGGAAAGTTTGCTGTAATAGGAAACTTTATATTCACGAGCGTGCTCATAGAGATCCTTAAGTTTCATGTTTTCTAAATTAGAAATAGTTAAATTCATTATGACACCACACTTTTATTAATTAAACGTTTTCACCCATACTGAAAAAGAATTGGTTTGTTAGATGGAAGAAAAACCGCAATCCATGTACCCGACCAGAGTTTTCTTAGAAAGGATGATACATTTTTACATGTAAAGAAGAAAATTATTTGAAGGCTTCTTGAAGTTTGGAGTGAAAGGGCAGATTTTAAATTATTAATAGTAGACCAAGCTTTATTTTACTTTTTTTATTTTAATTATTCAACTTAAATTTTTTTAAAGAGAAAGCGAGCGATGAAACCGCTCGCTTTTTAAAAGTGATTTTTCTAAAAAACGCTATCAGTCAATCAAACCATTCGGTTTAATCTTAAGACTGTGACGCCCATCAATGAATCGAACGGTACCAGATTTAGCACGCATGACTACGGATTGCGTTTCGCCGTAATGCCCTTTAAATTGTACACCGCGTAAAAGTTCTCCGTCAGTCACACCTGTTGCAGCAAAAATTGCGTCATCTCCGCGAACAAGATCTTCCATTCTGAGGACTTTTCCTAATTCAAGGCCCATTTTCCCACAGCGTTCCACTTCTTCATCAGTATGAGGAACGAGCTTACCTTGAATTTCCCCTCCAAGGCATTTCAAGGCAACGGCTGCAATGACTCCCTCTGGAGCTCCGCCGGATCCGAATAAGATGTCAACACCGGTAAGATCGAAGGCCGTATTTATCGCTCCTGCGACATCTCCATCATTGATCAGCTTGATACGTGCCCCTGCCTCACGAAGTTCATGAATGATCTTCGAATGACGATCGCGGTTCAATACTGTTGCAACCACGTCTTGGATATCTTTATTTTTTGCCTTGGCCACCGCTTTCAGGTTGTCCAACACGGAAGCATTGATATCAATCTGACCAACCGCCTCGGGTCCGACAGCTATTTTATCCATATACATATCCGGGGCATGAAGCAAGTTCCCCTTATCGGCTATCGCCAATACAGCCAATGCATTCCAGCCGCCGGATGCAACGATGTTCGTTCCTTCTAATGGATCAACCGCAACATCCACTAGTGGCCCAAGACCAGTGCCAAGTTTTTCGCCAATATAAAGCATTGGCGCCTCATCCATTTCCCCTTCACCGATTACAACCGTTCCTTGCATGGGAATAGTATTGAAAACATCCCGCATCGCAGTTGTTGCTGCATCATCCGCTTCGTCTTTCTTTCCTCTTCCCATCCAACGAGCTGAATTTAGTGCCGCCGCCTCTGTTACGCGGACTAGCTCCATCGATAAACTTCTTTCCATTTCCGGTTCCCCCTCATGTACACTAGCATGATTTATTTATATATTAGTATAACACATTATATCATATATAGTAACACAATGAGGTAACAAGAAAAGGGATCAGCTTTTAAGCTGCTCCACTTCTTCTTGCGTCATTTCTTCACGCCAAATCGTCGCTCCCAAACCTGAAAGTTTTTCAACAAGATGGCTATATCCGCGATCTATATGTTCAAGCCCGGTCACTTCTGTAATCCCTTCTGCCATTAAACCGGCAATTACCAGAGCTGCTCCGGCACGTAAATCGCTTGCCTTCACTTTTGCCCCATGAAGTTGGACAGGACCATCGACGATGCCTGCTCTGCCCTCGACCTTGATCTTCGCATTCATGCGTCGCAGTTCATCAATATGCTTAAATCGTGCCCCGTATATCGTATCGGTCACCATGCTAGAACCGCTTGCTTTTGTTAAAAGGGAAGTGAAAGGTTGCTGAAGGTCTGTTGGGAATCCAGGGTAAACCAACGTCTTGATATCAACGGATTTATAATTTTCTCCCGGTGAGACAAATATCTGGTCATCACCAGCTTCAATATTGATCCCCATTTCCCTCAATTTGGCAGTCAATGACTCCAAATGCTGGGGAATGACATTATCGATCAGAATCCCTTCACCGACAGCAGCGGCTAAAATCATGAAAGTACCGGCTTCAATCCGATCCGGTATGATTGTATGCTTGCAACCATGCAAACTTTCCACACCATCAATACGAATGATATCCGTTCCAGCACCCTTAATTTTTGCTCCCATATTGGTCAACAATGTGGCGACATCGATGATTTCCGGTTCTTTCGCAGCGTTTTCAATCACAGTGCGGCCTTTGGCCAAAACGGCGGCAAGCATGATGTTGATCGTTGCCCCTACACTAACGACATCCAAATATATGCGTGCTCCCCGGAGCTCGTCCGCCCTAAGGTAAATGGCTCCTTGTTCATTCGTCACTTGTGCGCCAAGTGCTTCGAACCCCTTAATATGCTGATCTATCGGACGGGGTCCTAAATGGCAGCCTCCTGGCAAGCCGATCACTGCCTTTTTGAATTTACCAAGCATTGCCCCCATTAAATAATACGAAGCACGTAACTTCTTGACCCTGCCATTCGGAAGAGGCATTGAAATCATCCTGCTGGGGTTGACTGTCATCTGTCCTTCATCAAAGGACACCTCACCGCCAATTTCCTCCATTAACTCTTTCAGCATCTGTACATCCGAGATATCAGGCAGGCCTTCAATCGTTACGGGAGAGTCCGCTAAAATTGTTGCCGGAATAAGGGCAACCGCACTATTTTTTGCTCCGCTGACACGAATGCTTCCCTTTAGAGGATAGCCACCGGCAATTTTAAGTTTTTCCATAATAAACTCCCTTCCACGCTAAGCACTTAGAAGCTACTTCCAAAAAGTAATATTTTACCACAAGAAAATTGCATAATCCGACAACATTTACTATCTAGTTCTTTAGTTTACACAAAAGTAGAAAATTCATGTAAAAAAAAGATAAAAATTTCTAATTTATGTTAATTTTATTAAAACAGTGCAATCTATAGCGACTTAGCGGCAAGGCATTATGCTTCTGTACGTGAATTCCAATCATTCAAGAAAGCTTCAATCCCTTTATCCGTTAATGGGTGGTGGAATAATTGCATTAAAACTTTATAAGGGATCGTTGCAATATGTGCTCCTTTAAGAGCCGCTTCTGTAATATGCATCGGATGGCGGATGGAAGCTGCAATGATCTCAGCATTGATATCATGGATTGCAAATATGTCAGCAATATCCGAAATTAAATCCAAACCATTTTGGCCGATATCGTCCAAGCGTCCTAAAAATGGCGATACATAAGTTGCTCCCGCCCTAGCTGCCAATAGTGCTTGGTTGGCACTGAAAATAAGCGTGACATTTGTTTTGACACCTTGTTTTGTAAGTGCTGAAACAGCCTTCAAGCCGTCTGGAGTCATTGGCACTTTGATCGTGATATTAGGTGCAATCGCAACAAGCTCCTTGGCTTCTGCCATCATTCCTTCAAAATCAAGCGCAATGACTTCAGCAGAAACGGATTCCTTAACAAGGCTTGTGATTTCTTTTAGCCGGTCATGGAAAGAAACTCCCTTTTCCCTTGCAACAAGAGATGGGTTAGTCGTAACACCTGCTAGAACGCCAAGTTCGTGTGCTTGTTTGATTTCTTCCATATTTGCTGTATCTATAAAGAATTTCATAAAATATCCTCCGTATGTAATCGATTTTTTATTTCTCTATTGAATTCTAATTGTTCGAAAAATAGAGATCGGATTAAGCCTGCATCTAAAAGAAACCATTAGGGGGGAGCCCCCCAATGGGAATATTGCCTAACATTTCAAGGGATGGAACCCTTTTGAAATTATGCTTTGCCGTTTGAACCGAATTCACGAATTTTGCCGATGACCGTTTCTTTAATAGCTTCACGGCCAGGAACCATGTATTTACGAGGATCGTACACTTCAGAATCGTTATTCAGGATTTCACGAACCGCTTTTGTGAACACAATTTGATTTTCCGTATTCACATTGATTTTTGATGTTCCAAGAGAAATCGCTTTTTGGATATCTTTCGTAGGGATGCCTGTACCGCCATGAAGAACAAGAGGTTTGTTCGTTAAATCCCGTACTTCTTCCATTTCTTTATAGCCTAGGTTAGGTTCACCTTTGTATGGTCCGTGAACGGATCCCAAAGCTGGAGCAAAACAGTCGACATTCGTTTCTTTAACCAACTGTTCACATTCTTGAGGGTCTGCATATACGACTCCATCAGCGATTATATCATCTTCTTGTCCGCCAACCGTGCCCACTTCCGCTTCAACCGAAACATTCCGTGCATGAGCGAATTCGACAACCTTCTTGGTTGTTTCGATATTTTCTTCAATTGGATGATGTGAAGCATCGATCATTACTGAAGTGAATCCCGCTTCGATGGCTTCCTTACATTTATCATAACTTGAACCATGGTCAAGGTGAATGGCCACAGGAACAGTGATTTTCATGTCTTCCAACAAACCTTGAACCATCATGACAGTCGTTTTAAAACCACCCATATGACGGGCAGCACCTTCAGAAACACCAAGGATGACTGGAGATTTTTCTTGTTCAGCAGCAGCTAGGATAGCTTGAGTCCATTCAAGGTTATTGATATTGAATTGACCTACTGCATATTTTTCATCAAGGGCTTTATTCAGCATATCTTTCATAGAAACTAAAGGCATTTGATTTCCTCCTACTAGTGGATGTTTATTTTTAAAGTTAATTCTTTCTAGATATTCCCTAAAACCAAAGTAGCATACGCTTTATAAATCAGAATATCTCTCCTCTTTTAGCATATCAATACATCAAAAAAACAGCAACAATTACAACTGTACCATGTCCCAAATTTTATTCCAAAAAAACACGGCCCATCTAAAAAAAGATAGCCGCGGCAATTTCCCCGTCAATAATATGAAACTTTCAAGACCGTTAACTCGATTGAATCGGCAAGTATTCACGAACGGCTTTTCTAATATCATCAATATCAAACGGCTTTGCAAAGTGTGTCATTGCCCCTAAATCCTTTGCTTCTTGAATCATATCAAGTTCACCATATGCCGTCATGATTATGACCCGGATGTCCGGATCAACGACTTTCATCCTTTTCAAGATCTCAATGCCATCCATTCCCGGAATCTTCATATCCAGCAATACAAGATCGGGTGAATGGTTATTTAGCACTTCCAAGGCTTGAATGCCATTAGCTGCCTGAAATGTTTCATACCCTTCTTTATGTAACACCTCGTTCAATAAAATACGAATCCCGAATTGATCATCAACAATCAATATTTTCCCTGGCATTTTATCACCTCTCCCCTTCCCGATTCATCATTAAATATATTAGCCTATTCGGCCTATTACCCGAAAAAGGGTAGTTACATAGATTGCGTTAAATTACTTGAGCAACGCATTTATTCATTCATGATATCTATGTTCATATTCGATAATTGTAACAAAATTCCTGCTGTATGGCTAAAAGGAATTTTAATTTTTTTGTTTTTTCGACCGATTTAGTTAATTCTGCCCTTTGGACCAAAAACCCTGAAACCTGTCAATGCAAAGGAAAGTCCTTTATAATTAGTATATTAATTTTTAAAGGAGTCCCTGATCATGTTAAAAATTTTCTCGACACAGATAAGCGGTTTATTTAAAAAAATGATTGAAAATGAAGCCTTTGAAATGGAGGATGCCGGACGCCTGCTGGCTCAGGCTGTGGTTGGGGACGGTTCTGTGTTCATTCACGGTTTTGGTGAAATGCAGGGCGTCACTGCCGAGGCATTGAATGGGGAAGAACCCTTTCCTAAGGCAAAAAGCTATGATTTAAGTGAAACAATTTCCAAGGAAGATCGATTTCTTATATTCAGCCGCCATTCGGACGATTCAGAAGCATTGCTGCTGGCAAAACAACTCAAGGAAAAAGATATCCCATTTGTTGCGGTTTCTACATCCGTCCCTTCCGAAGAAGATTCTCTTTTGGAGTTGGCTGACGTACATATTGATTTACGCATCCAACGGGGATTGATTCCCGATGAAACCGGAAATCGATACGGGTACCCTACCCTCCTTACCGCTCTTTTCGCTTATCATGGAATTAAATTCACTCTTGAAGAAATCATAAAAGAATATGAAGATGAAGAATGATGAATTCATCTAAAAAAGGTCCGGAAAATATATCTTTCATCAAATGATGTTCCCGAACCCACTGACCACCCTCTGAATGTTAAAACAAATTTGATTGGAGCGGGTGTGCGGGACTCATGCGGGAAAGCGTGTCTAAGCGGTGCTTGGAGTGGCCATCAACCTCCCAAAGTGCAAACCATAAAAAAACTGTAGGCAAACTCGATTTTCTTCAAGTTTGCCTACAGTCTGAAACAGCCACAGGGGCTGTTTTTTTGTTTATTAAAGATTTTTGCCGTTCTTTAATGACATACCGACAAAGTCGCGGAATAGCGGCTGTGGACGGTTAGGACGTGACGTGAATTCCGGATGGAATTGGGAAGCCACAAACCAAGGATGATCTTTCAGTTCAATGATTTCGACTAGACGACCGTCTGGACTTGTACCGGAGAACACGAATCCTGCCTCTTCCATAGCTTGACGGTAGTGGTTATTGAATTCATAACGGTGACGGTGACGTTCATAAACAACCTCGTCATTATAAGCTTCGTATGCTTTAGTACCTTCGATAAGCTTACATGGATACAGACCAAGACGCAGTGTTCCGCCCAAATCTTCTACATCCTTCTGCTCAGGAAGAAGATCGATGATTGGATCAGGAGTATCCTCCTTAATTTCAGCTGAATGTGCTTCTGGCAATCCCAAGACGTTGCGTGCATACTCAATGGACGCCAACTGCATGCCTAAGCAAATTCCGAAGAATGGTTTTTTTGTCGTGCGGGCAAATTCAGTCGCTGCAATTTTCCCTTCGATACCACGATCTCCAAAACCTCCAGGTACAAGGATTCCATCTGCATCTTGAAGAAGTTCTGCAACATTTTCTTTAGTTACATCTTCGGAATTCACCCAGTCGATTTCAACATCTGCATCAAATGCGTAACCAGCATGCTTAAGTGCTTCCACTACAGAAAGATAAGCATCTTGCAATTCAACATATTTTCCGACTAAGGCGATTTTCGTTTTCTTTGATAAAGAAGTAACCTTTTTGACTAGTTCCTTCCAATCTTCCATATCCGCTTCGCCACAGTCCAATTGCAAGTGATCACAAACGATTTGGTCCATATTTTGTGCTTGAAGCGCTAGAGGGATGGAGTAAAGTGTATCCGCATCAAGACATTCGATAACAGAATTTTTATCGATATCGCAGAATAAAGCGATTTTATCCTTCATATCTTGTGAAATCGGGCTTTCAGTACGTGCAACGATGATATTTGGCTGAATACCAAGACTGCGTAATTCTTTTACACTATGCTGTGTCGGTTTTGTTTTCATTTCACCTGCAGCTTTGATGTAAGGAACCAGTGTACAGTGGATATACATAACATTATTAATGCCGATATCACTCTTGATTTGGCGAATCGCTTCAAGGAATGGAAGAGACTCGATATCCCCTACAGTACCGCCAATTTCAGTGATGACTATGTCGGCATTCGTTTCATTGCCTGAACGGAAAACCCGTTCTTTAATTTCATTCGTGATATGGGGAATGACTTGAACCGTTCCACCTAGATAATCGCCACGGCGTTCTTTTCTCAGGACGGTTGAATAAATTCTGCCTGTAGTCACATTGCTGTGTTTACCAAGGTTGATATCGATGAAACGCTCATAGTGCCCCAAATCCAAATCCGTTTCAGCACCATCATCCGTTACAAACACTTCACCATGTTGATATGGACTCATCGTACCAGGATCCAAGTTGATATAAGGGTCAAACTTCTGGATCGTAACATTCAATCCCCTATTTTTTAATAATCTGCCTAAAGAAGCGGCCGTAATCCCTTTTCCCAAGGAAGAAACTACTCCACCTGTCACAAAAATATATTTTGTCATCTTATATCCTCCTAATAGAATGTTTTCTTCCAATTCAGTTCTTCACATCATTAGATCGGAACCTGAATCAAATCTTCCGCCACACGAGCGGTTAAAAGCTAAAAACCGTAACCAGTACAAACCATTAATCACTTAAAGGTCTTTAGTGAGAGTCATGCAGGATACATGAACAAGAGTAAATTTCCTTAAATGACAGTTAACATAAATATGTTCTCTATAGTTTTTACAATTCTACGAGAAATCATTTTTAAAAATAAAAAAATGATGTCATTTATTCATTCCATCATTAAAAACAAAAACGCTCCGCTTACAAAAAAGTAAGGGAGCGATATAATTTAATCATTGTGTCCTTTTTTAAGGAGCCCAAAAATGATTCTACAAATTTCGCCTTAAAAAGTCAAGGGCGATTATTTATTTCTCATCCTCTTCATTCAAGTCATCCAAGTCATCTTCGTCGTCATCTTCGTCCTCATCATCTTCCAGGACAAATGCATCATCTTCGATTATTTCTTCTTCCAGATCGTCGTCATCATCCACGTCATCATCCAAAAGCACTTCGTCGATGACTGGAGAACCTAGAATATCATCATCGTCGTCATCTTCATCCTCGTCCAGATCATCGATATCCTCTTCAAAGTCAAGGTCTTCGTCTTCAAGTTCATCGAAATCATCGATGACCACAGCAGCTTTTTTGGCTTTCTTTTTCTTTTTAGGTTTTACAACATGTACGACTTCTTCTTCGATTTGGTCAACTGGGTACCATGTTTTCAATCCCCAGCGGTTGTCTCCAAGTGAAGTGAAACGGCCATCCACATTTAAATCCGTATAGAATTGGGCAATTTTCTTTTCCACTTCCGCTTTGGATAAATGGTGCAGCGAAGCTAATTCACTAATTAAGTCTTTAAATGGAA
>Ga0209463_1001563_pt1 | contig 13826 bp, 12 predicted proteins | sample AgamicMgSfrz_FD_187169 | JGI IMG/M metagenome (GOLD analysis project Ga0209463, IMG submission 187169) | Agave microbial communities from Guanajuato, Mexico - Mg.Sf.rz (SPAdes) (version 2) | ecosystem: Host-associated > Plants > Phyllosphere > Phylloplane/Leaf | place: Guanajuato, Mexico... | reverse complement strand
AGCTCACGTCTGTATTGTCTGACGACCATGGTACCGGACGAAATGTTCTCGGATATGATCAAAGCGGGTCCTGCCACCGAGCTGGATGAGGAGGATCTGGCCGTGCTTCAGGCGCTGGCTACAGCTCAATGAGTGCAGGGCTGCATTTCATTAATGTACGCCTTCCGCATCGGGAAGACCTCTGTCTTTATGAACTAAAGGCGGAGGTCGGAAAATGGGTTAGCATCCGGCGGCAAGACCGTTTCCTAGATGAGCCCGGAAATGGTGATTCCCGTCGGATTGCCCCGCATCAGGCCGGATCGGACCTGAAACGGCTGGCAGACGCGGATTGTATCGATCTGCAGGGCGGCATGATGCTTCCTGGCCTGGTTGACTGTCATATGCATCTGGATAAAGCCTTTTCGCTCGCGCAGGTGTCGAACCGATCCGGCACGCTTCAGGAAGCCATTCTTAATTACAGCCAGGCCGTACAGAGATTCAGCAAGGAGCAGCTGGCGGAACGCATGCTGACGACAGCCAGAATGGCACTCAGCTACGGGACCACAACCATAAGAAGCCACCTTGACTTCCCTGTTCATCTGGGGAGAGAGGTGGCCTTTCGGACAATTGAGGCAGCCTTGGAAGTACGGGAGAAATTGAAGGGCAGTATGGCTATTCAATATGCGTTGATGGTTCCGTTTCGCAGCAATCCGGAAGCTACGGATGAGGCAGTTGAGGAAGCGCTGCGGATGGGGATTGATGTACTGGGTGGAGCCCCTCATTTGGCAGACGACCCTGAAAGGGAGATTAGCAGGGTTTTCCGATTGGCCGAACGTTTCGGGGTACCCATTGATCTGCATGCGGATGAAAGTGACCATCCCGGAAAAAGAACCGCTCTGACTATAGCAGAGCATGCGATTTGCTACGGCTATCAGGGCAGGGTGACGGCAGATCATCTGTGCTCGTTGTCCGCAATGACAGAAAAAGATGCACAGCATGTGATGGAGAAGATGAAGGAAGCCGGTCTAAACGCGGTAACGCTGCCTGCGGTGAACCTGTATCTTCAGGGACGGGAAGATCGCGGCCTGGTAAGACGGGGCACAACACGCATTCGCGAGCTGCTTGCAGAAGGCATTCCGCTTGCTGCGGCCTCCGACAATATTCAAGACCCGTTCCATCCGTTCGGCCGCGGGGATCTGATACAGATCGCCCAAATCACATCGTATGCGGCCCATATGGGCAGTGAACAAGATTTAGTACAGCTGCTGCGGATGATCACGGATATACCTGCTAAGATCACAGATTGCGATGGTTATGAAATAGAAGAAGGGCATGACTGCAACTTTGTAGTCACGGATGCTTCGGATATCACGCAGCTGCTATCAGGCACAAAAATGAGTCGCTGGGTGTATACCTGCGGCAGATGGCAGTCTGCTTTGCATACAGCTCAGACATTTACGTCTGATTTGGTAACATGATTGGCAACAAACAGGAATTACCACCAGTTGAACATAGAAGAGAAAGAGGGTGGCAAGATGGCTGCACCAATCACAGGCACGCAGACAATGGTAGTCAGTCCTCACGCTTTGGCCAGCGCGGCAGGAGCGCGTATTTTGCAGCTGGGAGGCAACGCTTTTGATGCCGCCGTGGCGGTGAGCGCCTGTCTTGCCGTCGTATACCCCCACATGACGGGAATGGGAGGCGATTCCTTCTGGCTGACGTATAGCAACGAAGAGAGAAAAGTCAGGGCATATAACGCGAGTGGACGTTCGGGCAGCCGGGTAACAGCCGCCCGCTTTGCGGGGGAATCGGCCATTCCACAGCGGGGCCCCCGCAGCGTCATTACCGTGCCGGGCATGGTGGACGGCTGGGATGCCATATTGCAGGAATACGGAACGAAGACCCTGGCAGAGGTGCTTGAGCCCGCGATCCGATATGCGCTGGAAGGTTTTCCGCTGTCACCGGACCAGCATGTCAATACGGTCGATCGTTTCGATTTGCTGGCAGCTTATCCACAGACGGCCGCCATTTATCTGCCCGGAGGAAGGGTCCCGGAGCAAGGCAGCCGATTCGTGCAGTCTGCGTTGGGAAGCAGCCTGCTGCAGGTTGCGGACCAAGGCCGGGACGTATTTTATTCAGGCAGTGTTGGTCAGGAGATTGTTCGCTCACTTGCGGAGCAGGGCGGTCTGCTGACACTGGAGGATTTTGCGAGACACAGAGGTGAATGGGTGGAGCCGGTCAAAGGGAGTTACCGTGGTCTTGACCTTTATCAGGTCCCACCGAACTCACAGGGCTTTACCGGTATCATGGCGCTTCATATTCTCGAACAGTTTGATTTGGAGAGTATAGAGCATGGTTCCCATGAATACTATCACCTGCTTGTGGAGGCGCTGAAGCTGAGCTTCCGCGACCGCGACCGATTTTTAACAGACCCACAATTTTCCTCCATCCCTCTGGACCGACTGCTGTCCAAATCATACGCCGCGAAGCTGGCGGCCTGTATCGATATGGAGCGAGCTATGCCGATGGATACCCAGCCGGTAGGCCATGATACGGCATATGCGGCGGTAGTAGACAGTGAGGGCAATGCCGTTTCATTTATCCAAAGCCTCTATTTTGAGTTTGGCTCGGCCGTGGTTGGGGGAGACACCGGTATTTTGCTGCAAAACCGGGGCTCGTTCTTTTCTCTTGAGCCGTCGCATGTGAACAGGCTTGAACCAGACAAAAGAACCTTTCATACCCTGATGCCAGCGATGGCTTGCCGCAATGGGAAGCCGTATATATTGTACGGTACCCAGGGAGGTGAAGGCCAGCCGCAGACACAAACCGCGCTGCTGACCCGCATGGTGGATTATGGCATGACCCCGCAAACCGCTGTGCATGAACCCCGCTGGGTGTGGGGAAGAACATGGGGAGAGGCAACGCAAGCATTGAGAGTGGAGGGCCGGATCGCGGCAGAAGTGCAGCAGCGCTTACGGCTGGCCGGACACGCGGTTCACGTAGTTGAAGATTTTGCGGGAGTCATGGGGCATGCGCATGCCATTATGATCGATGACAATGGCTTCCTGCTCGGGGGCACGGACCCCCGCTGCGATGGTGCGGCTATTGGATGGTAAATCGGACTCATTGGTTTCTTGATATGTATATTCTCCCATTGATGCTAGGTCAAATGGATCCTGAAAAGGGTCTATGAAGAGTAAAGCAAAATGCTGCTTGTGCTTTCGGTTGTTGTTTGGGCACGCAAGAAGGAAAAAGTATGATTCCAGTCTTATTGCTGCGTTTCCAAAAGGAACGTATTAGTGGCATTATAGGAAAGTTGTCGAGGAACAAGAACAGAGTCCCATTGAAGTCGCTGTTTTAGCGGCTTTTTTATGTTATCAGTACAAACAAAAGCGCCGCTGCTAGCGACGCCTTTGTTTGTTTTTCAGTATCTTGATATGTCCATATTCCCGTCCAAACAACTCAACACCGTGATCCTTGAACAATAAAGCTACAGACAGGACTGCGTATCTAATTTGTTTTACTCCCTTCCCATATATCGTTCCAGGTACTCATTCAACTTTTCTATATATTTTAAATACAGCTTATTGTCATTTTGAAGACCATGACCTGAATGGGGAAACTCAATATAATCATGGGGAACATTGTTTTTTTCCAATGCGTTGATCAGATGTTTTACTGTTCCGAACGGAGCGACCTTATCGTATTTTCCATAGGCAGCTAGCGTTGGTACAGAATTATTATCAATCCACATAAACGGTGAAATATCTTTGATGGCTTCATCATAGCTTGCTGTTCCTATCATATCTGTTGTAATCGTGTTACCAGACATCACGCTGAATAAGTTTGCTGCTGCCTCTGGATTCTGATCCAAACCGTAGGTAACCCAGTCCTCTGGATAAAAGCTGGGGGGCCCTACCATCTCAAATACCATTTTTACAGGAATAGGAGAAGTATCCGCATCACGGTAAGCATACAATAGCGCCAACGTCCCACCTGCCGAGCCACCGGATATCGCCATTCTATCGAGATTGTAACCTAACTTTTCCGCTTCCGCTTTTACAACGGGAATACTTTTTTTGATTTCCTGTGACATGGTATATACACTGGCTTCGGGGTTGTTTTCATTACGAAGCGTATAATTAATACCTGCGGCGACATAACCTTTTGAAGTAAGCCATTTCAGCATATTGGCATCATCACTTTTGTCACCAGTTGAAAAACCGCCTGCATGGAGATATACGACAAGACCATAGTTTTTCTTCGTATTATCTGCTGGAACATAGAGATCAAATTTATTTTGCTCCTTATCGTCATAGGCCATATCTGAATATACATGCCCAACGGTGTCATTCCAATGAACCTGCATTTCTCCAGACAGTGGATTGTATGTCATTTTGATGATTGCTGAAGCCGCGAATACAAGAATAAAAGCACCTACATAAATAAATCCCCACATCACTTTTTTTCTGCCTTTTCCTTCATTTTTCATAAGAAGTTACCTCCAAACAGTGTACCGCCGAGCATAAAATTCATAAATGCCCTCACCGCAAGACGGCCCAGAACGGCTGCAACGATGATAACTAAAATCAGAATAACCATGCGTTTTTGTGAAAGTGTCATCTCTTAATCTCCTTTTCCATTTCTTCTTGATGTTACCCCTTGAGTTGGTTTACATAATGTTCGGACTTTTTTCGTCAGAGGTTTTTTGTTATCATATTTTCTCCTTTATCTTGAATACATCCGTTGTACGAACTCCATAAAATAGACGTATCATTTTTTGTGTAACAAATGTATCATTGGTTAAAATCAGAATCAATAAATCAATAGAAAATGATACAGAAAGGATAAAATGTAACGTGGCAGATAAAAAATTAAAAAACACACATGTGAAGCTTCAAATTACAAAATCACTTCTTGATTTGTTGAAAATGAAAGAGCTTAAGGCGATTTCAATCAGTGATCTTACCTCCACAGCACAAGTAAGTCGCGTTTCGTTTTACAGGAATTATGATGAAAAAGAGGATGTTCTGAAAGAATATCTTTATAAATTAATAGACAGTTGGTATACGGAATATCAAGAGAGTGGTGGTACATCGGAAGATGAACTTTTGGGGAGCTTGTTTGGACACTTTAGTAAAAATAAAGATTTTTATCTGCTTCTTAGCCAAAGGAAATTGTTCTATCTGCTGAAGGAAATACTCAAAGAACTATTTGGACCCAAACCAGAATATCCAAACTTCGGTGCTTATGTAGCAGCTTATTTTTCATATGGATTATTCGGATGGATTGAAGAATGGTTTGCTAGAGGTATGCAGGAAACGTCAGAAGAGATGACTTTACTTCTGAAAAACCGTGATTTAAATAAAAAATAATCTCCTGAAGTTGTTGTTGGGATTTGGACATTTTGCCAGAAGCGAATAATCCCATTTTCTCAATCTAGATCCTGAGAAAATGGGATTGTTGCTAAATCGAAGGTAGAATCACTTCAAAAGTTGTACCTTGGTCATCTGAGCTTGCAACCTGAATCGTCCCGCCATGCAGTGCAACAATCTTATGTGCAATGCTTAAACCCAATCCATTGCCAGGGGAGGCGTGAGAAGAATCTCCTTGATAGAATTTATCGAAAATGTGTTTTTGCTGACTCGCATCAATCCCTGGGCCATTATTGTGAATAGATATACTGACATGTTGATCCTTCGAATCCATAACGATTGTGATCTCGGAATACGAAGGCGAATACTTAATGGCATTGTCCAGAAGATTGATCCAAACCTGACTAAGCATATCTTCATTTGCGGTAACCATCAGTTCAGACGAATCAAACTGAAAGCTTATATGTTTTGCGGACCATTTCGGCTCCAACAATACAATAACTGTTCGGATGTGTTCGGTTAAGTTAAATGTCGATTTCTCCGTAATGATGGCTTGGCTTTCGATCTTGGATAACTGAAGCACATTTGTAGCAAGTTCAGCCAAACGTTCCGATTCATTGATGATGATATCCAAATACTCATTGCGTTCCTCATCGGATAAGTTTTTCCTTTTCAAAACTTTCGCGTACCCTCGTAAGGAAACGATCGGTGTTTTGAATTCATGCGAAAAATGATTAATAAAATCGGAACGCAGCAGTTCAAGACTACCGAGTTCTTCAGCCATGTGATTAAAACTTCGGTTCAACTTTCTTAACTCTTTTGGCCCCTTAAGGTGAATGCGGACGGAAAAATTCCCTTTGGCCAGTTCTTCAGAGGCATGTATGACTTTTCGAATGGGAGAGAGCGGGATTCGGCTAAATATCAACGATGCAAGGATACTGACCAGAATACTCACGGTTCCAAAATATGTAATAAGCACTAAGCCACCTCCTGAGTCTGGATCTTCGGCTGGAGGGGAAGTGTAGAGTCCGATATACACAAAAAACACGACAATGACCAGGGAAAGAAAAATGGAGATGAGCAAAATAAACAACACAATGAACGTAAACATAAGAGTTAGCCCAAATCCATGTAAAGATCTCTCTCTGATAAAGTTTATTATCCTTCTACTCACTATGTTTTACCGCCTTATAGCCAATCCCTCGGATGGATATGATGTCAAATTCCGGATAATCGCCAAATCGCTTTCTCAAACGGTTAATGTGAACATTTAACGTGATATCACTTGTTTCGGAATCCATGCCCCAAATTTCATCCATTAACTGAATACGGGTAAAAATTTTATCTGGGTACGACAGCAGCTTGTACAATAAATAAAATTCCTTCTGCGGTAGTGTTTGCACTTCATCTTCTCTTGAAACCGACAACTCATCGTATTGAAGCGTAATTTTTCCTATTTGAAGCTTCCGTTCATTCTGGATCTTGGCTCGTCGCAGCAAAGCCTTAATTCGAAGAAGCATTTCGTCTTCGTCCACAGGTTTGACCATGTAATCGTCTGTTCCTGCCATAAAGCCTTTACGTTTGTCTGCCGGTAAATGTTTGGCACTAACCATCAGAATAGGAATATCATTTCTGCCCTCGCGGATCGTTTGAGCCAATTCGAATCCATCCATTTGAGGCATCATGATATCAAGAACCATTAAATCAATATGCTGCTTGTCTAATAATTCTAATGCCACGATGCCATTCTCCGCCAGAAACACCTCGTATCCTGCAGACCCAATAATCGTTTTCATTAATTTGGCCGTATTATTATCGTCTTCTACGACGAGGATTTGAAACATTCCCTTCATTCCTTTCTGTTACATCTGTAATAACTGAACTGCATTCTATCACAATGTACTGCTTGAAGTGAACAACGAGCATGGCGCTTCTGTTTATTTTCAGTTTATATACTCATGGTAATGTAAATCCAGCGAATAACAATTCATCGAACTCCGGGATGTTCTGAATATCTCGGTTCAATATGATGGGGAAAATGGAAAGGTTAATGAGGTGAAGCTTTATGAAAATAATCAAAAGAATAGCGCTGACTGTAGTTGCTATCATCATTGTTGTTATTGTTGGGATTCTTGCAATTTTTTCGTATCGTAATGCAAATTATTATAAATTAGTAAAGACTGATAAGCCTCTCGAAGCACAGTATACAGCACTTGGGCCATACAAGGTTTCTTATCAGGAATTTGACTCGGAAAATGAAGCCTTTAAAAAAAATGAGATTTGGTATCCGTCCGAAATAAAAGAAAGTGCGTCTGCACTACCCCTGGTTATCATGGCCAACGGTACGGGAATCACTGCTTCAAAATACAAAGCTGTTTTTAAACATCTGGCTTCATGGGGGTTTATTGTGGTGGGCAATGAGGACGAAAATTCGAGAACAGGAGCTTCATCATCTGCCAGCCTTAACTTCATGCTAAGTTTGAACGAAGATAACACTAGTGATTTTTATGGAAAGATTGATGTAGACAACATTGGAATTGGGGGACATTCGCAAGGCGGCGTTGGAACCATAAATGCTGTAACTATGCAGGACAACGGTAGCTATTTCAAAGCCATGTATACAGCAAGTACCACTTCAAGCTTCTGGGGACAGGAAAACCAATTGGGAACGGATTGGAGCTACGATGTATCCAAAGTCAATATTCCCTATTTCATGGTTGCTGGTACAGGATCTTTTGATGCGGGAACTGCGGAAGACATAACGGCCACAGAAGGGCAAGGGATTACTCCACTTTGGTCGCTCCAAAAAAATTATGCGGAAATTCCCGATACAGTAACCAAGATTATGGCAAGACGTGTCAACACGGATCACGGTGATATGCTCACTCATGCTGATGGATATATGACAGCCTGGTTTATGTATTGGCTGAAAGGTGATACACAAGCGGGAGACGTATTCTTTGGTGACGATGCAGAGTTACTTGCGAATGAGAACTGGCAAGATGTTATGAGAAGTCAATGAATGTTTTTTTATAAGGCTATAACAATGTTATATACCTGATCAAGGGCTGGATCCAGCCACTTTTTAGTTGAGTTGGTATTCCTTCAAAAGATTGCTCCAGAACAGAAATATTAAGCAATAGCTACAAAAGTTTATTAAAGAAAGACCCCATTTTCCGATGAGGGTCTCTTTTTATTTCTTCTTTTTGAGAATCATACACCCAATTACGCATTTGACACAAAAAATAAGATATCCGTTGGATTGTTTTATTTGGTCATAGGCATCATCATCACATCAGTTTATTTTCAGTTTATTCAGATCAGGTATATTACTTCAAGGAAAATAGGACATATCTCGGTGTGAAATAACACAGGAGGAATATGGGGAGGAGTGAATATTGAAAATATTAAAAATTGGTCTGTGTGTCCTCGGACTTACACTTCTCGGTTTTATCATTGTGAAGTCCATTCTAGCTGGAATTTTATTTCAATATAAGAGTATATTCAATGGCACACAATGAACCAAACTTTTAAGCAAGCGGGAGCTGGTTCTGAGTCACCTTACCGCAACTTTATCAGCAAGGAAGATATCTAAAGACAGTAGACTTCCTCAACCATATATCAAGGAGAATTCAAATGAGAAAAATGATTAATATAATAGGTATTTGTATATTGGTATTCATTCTTTTGATCGTGGGACTGAGAATTAAAAATATGTTATTCCCTTCAAAAGTGGATAGCAGTGAACTAGATATAGATAAGATATTTGCACAACAAGCGCAATCTCAAGAAGAACTTCCTCCTCTTGAAAGTATTGAGCAGAGAACCATAGATATAAAATATATCAGCAAGGACAATATAGTGGATACCCGACAAATAAGGCTCTATATTCCGGAGGATGCGGAGCAGCCGATGCCCGTCATCTATATTCCTCACTATGAGATGACCGAGGATGCTGTGGAATTGCGCAAGTATCTGGCTGAAGGCTGGATGGTTGCTTCACCCAGGAACTTTGACAATAAATACAACGGGCAGCTGACCGATGATGATCTAGTTTTCAATAATGCCGCCTTATATACGCTTCGTCATATGGAAGAAGTCGATCATCAAAGAATCGCCCTGGTTGGGGGCAGCGCAGGTGGATACACGACACTGATGCTTAATGCTTTGCAGATGGGGATTAATGCTTCGATCGCAAATTCACCGATTGCTAATGTATATTTTAATTTTTATCAGTATTTTCAGGAAGGAAACCAAATAAACGACAATATGGGTTGGGTCATGCTTAAAGGTTTCTTTAAAATGATAACTGCCGGAGAACACGGTGAAAAAGAAATGTTGAAAGCGATGATGGATCTGCCTATTCCGTTTTTAGGTATGGTTTCCGGTATGTTTGAGCCGATATTAGATAACTTTCCGGATAAAGAGGATGTTACAAGATGGGAAGCATTCTCCCCGGTGGCACTAGCAAATCATTTTAGTAGTCCTATGGTCATCAATCATGTTACGTCTGATGTTTTGGTTCCAGTCGATCAGATTTCAAGACGATTCACCTATGAAGAAAACGGAAGTTCTATGCCGGATGGATTTTCAACAAGACTGGACAGCAGCAATCCGGGAGTTCTCGGACATTCTTTGGAAGAAGAACTACCTTCAGAACTTACTAGAACAGAGCACATTATGATTACTGACCCGGATCAAGACAGTACACTTCCGTATGACAGTAAGAAACCGTTTAATCTGAACATTTACGACGATGGAACTGCAGAGTCATACGGGAGTCACCGAGCGACATCCGGAACAGGTGTAATCGATGATATTCCGTATCTCAGAGATATGTTCTCCCTCAGCTTGGCAGAAACTGAAATGTTGCTACCTGAAAAGCTTCTTCTCCTTCTGGAGCGCTATCAGGGAAAGAGTATACAATTACCTGCTCATGAAGGAATTGATGATACGGTTTATGGATCCCTTGTCATTTATCAACAGGAAATCGTAGAGGAATTATCACAATGGACAAAAAATCATTCTATGGATGAACTGAACCATTCGATTAAGGAATTGATCGCAAATATGGATGACGAAGTGGTACAGAATCGATACACAGACACATGGGAGGAGATAAAGGTAGACTTATCAGGAAAGTAAATGAATGCGCGCAGCATCTTGTCTCTAATACAACAGGGTACTGCGTTTTTTGTTCTTTATTTTTCTATTGTTTTTTTAAAAGTATATTGAATATGAAAATGTCGCCTTAACAGGTACACTCACTGCATCGACAATTAAGGGAACAATAGTCATTGTCCCAACTGGCATATTTGATGTGTGTCCACCTACTCTGGTATTAGTTGATTTATCACTGTTTGGAAACGTTTCAAAAAATATATTGAAACGTTTCCAACTTGGTGTTATTATGAATTCCATAACAAAGCTTAAGTAGGAGGTTAAATGTCAAGTATTAAAGATGTGGCCAGTCTAGCTGGTGTAGCTGTTGGTACGGTTTCCCGTGTGATTAACAACTCAGGCGCAGTAAAACCTGAAACACGCAGAAAAGTAGAGAAAGCTATACAAGAGCTCAATTATTTCCCAAATGAAGTTGCTCGCAATTTCAAGATGCAGAAATCAAAGACCGTAGCGTTATTACTCCCTAGTATCTGGAATCCTTTTTTTTCTGAACTGGCTTATTACATAGAAGATGAGCTAGATCAGGAAGGCTTTAAACTTATGCTGTGCAATAGCGGAGGCAAGCCCGAAAAGGAACTATATTACCTGGATATGCTGCGACAAAACAAAGTTGCCGGGATTGTCGGTATTACGTATAACGATATCGAAAGCAGTGTGAGCAATAACATCCCGATTGTGAGTATTGACAGACACTTCAACAAGAAAATCACGTGTGTGACATCAGATAATTATGAAGGAGGACGTCTCGCTTTAAGGAAACTTGTAGAGGCAGGCGCCAAAAAACCAGCTTTTATTGGAAGCGTTACTTCTGTCTTTAGCGAAACGATGAATCGTAGAAAAGGGTTTGTTGATGAAGCACAGAAAATGAACGTTGACTATGTCATATACGAGAAGCCAGACCCCATTATCGACGATAACAGCTATTTTAACGAGTTCTTTAGCACTCATCGCGATGTGGACGGTATTTTTGCCATTACGGATCTGTTAGCCGCCAATTATATCGACAGGGCGAGCAGGCTGGGGATTCGTGTTCCAGAAGATGTTAAGGTCGTCGGATATGATGGCATCCAAGATCACCCTTATTTCCACCCCATATTATCGACTATTAGGCAACCCGTAGAGGAAATGGCACGTACAACCATTAGACTTTTATATCAAAAGTTCGAAGGCGCGGCCCTAGAAAAGGACGTATATCATCTGCCTGTGCAATTCAGACAAGGTGAGACTACGTAACTTATATAATTGATCGTTAGCGAGTATTTTGCTAACGATCTAATCAAAAACCAAGTTGCTTAAAGTGCATGAGAAAATTGAGGAGAGAGGTTTTGTTCACGGAAAAATGGAAACGTTTCAATTTTTATTGGAAACGTTTCAATGCAGTGCTACTTCAACGAAGAGAGGGAATGCGAAGGTGAATTCAAAAAACTCTACTGGATACCAAACCTCACGCCAAGTGAGAAACCAAATGTGGACTCGGGTCAAGCGCGATTACGAACTGTATCTGTTTCTTCTACCCATTATAATCATATATCTCGTCTTCAAGTATTACCCCATGTATGGAGTACAAATTGCATTCAAGGACTTTTCGCCGAGCCAGGGAATTTGGGGAAGTGAATGGGTAGGACTCCAGCATTTCATTGATTTCTTTAATTCCTATAACTTCTGGTCGATCATAACCAATACGATAACACTCAGCTTTCTATCGTTACTGTTTGGATTTCCGGTCCCGATAATCATTGCAATTATGCTGAATCAGATGTTAGGCAAGCGTTATAAGAAATTTATCCAGACTGTGATTTATGCACCTCACTTTATTTCTACCGTTGTGCTTGTCGGTATGCTCCATGTTTTTTTATCGCCTAACAGCGGAATCGTTAACCATCTTATTACCTGGCTCGGGGGTGAGCCTGTTCTCTTTATGGCTGACGAAGGGTGGTTCCGTCCGTTGTACATCTTGTCGGGGATCTGGCAAGAGACGGGATTTGCCACGATTATTTACCTTGCTGCTCTGGCGGGCGTGAATCCCGAACTGCATGAGGCGGCAATTATGGATGGAGCAAGTAAATGGAAACGAGTTTGGTATGTGGATATTCCAAGCATTCTGCCGACGATCGTCATCCTGCTGATTCTCGCGCTCGGTAACATCATGAGTATCGGCTTTGAGAAGGCTTTTCTTATGCAGAACGATTTGAACTACGCCACTTCCAATATCCTTCCGACCTATGTTTATGAGATGGGGATTCAGAAGGCACAATACAGCTTTTCTACGGCAGTCGGACTGTTCAACTCGATCATCAATATCATCCTGATTGTCACCGTCAACCGAATTGCCAAAAGATTGACGGAAACAAGCCTTTGGTAAGGGGGAGCTCTCTTTGAATCAACTATTGAAAAGAAAAAGCCGTGGAGATGTTTGGTTTGATGTTATCAACCTAACCATGTTGAGCGTGGTTATGCTGCTCGTTTTATTTCCGTTGTATTTTGTGTTGATTGCTTCATTCAGTGATCCCAATCATATTTACTCTGGGGATGTTTGGTTAGTTCCAAAAGGTTTTACGTTGGATGGATATGCACGAATATTTAGCGATTCATCCATTTGGATCGGGTATGCCAACTCCATTTTATATGCCGGGTTAGGAACATTGATTGGAGTAGCCGTTACCGTATTTGCTGCCTATCCGTTAGCTCGTAAAAATCTGGTCGGAAAATCCGGATTGATGTGGTTCTTGATGATCACCATGTTTTTTAGCGGCGGACTTATTCCTACGTATCTGTTGATCAAAGATCTCCATATGTTGAATACCATCTGGGCCCTTGTTATTCCTGGAGCCGGCAGTGTATTTAATGTCATCATCGTAAGGACATTTTTTCAATCATCCATCCCCGATGAACTGTGGGAGGCTGCTTCAATTGATGGTTGTTCCAACACCAGATTTTTCTGGAGTATCGTATTGCCTTTGTCAAAATCAATCATTGCCGTCATGGTTCTATACCATGTAGTAGGTTTCTGGAACGGTTTTTTCGATGCCTTGATCTATATGAACGACGAGAGCAAGTACCCTCTGCAGTTGGTGCTTCGCAATATACTCGTCCAGAATCAAGTGAATTCCGGCATGATGATGGATGTCGAATCATATGCAGCCAAGATGCGCGTCACGGAGCTTATCAAATATGGTGTTATCATCGTTTCGAGCTTGCCGCTGCTCATTTTATATCCATTCTTACAGAAGTACTTTGTCAAAGGTGTAATGATCGGTTCGATCAAGGGCTGATATGGATAGGGTACTTGAG
>Ga0209463_1001562_pt1 | contig 13829 bp, 10 predicted proteins | sample AgamicMgSfrz_FD_187169 | JGI IMG/M metagenome (GOLD analysis project Ga0209463, IMG submission 187169) | Agave microbial communities from Guanajuato, Mexico - Mg.Sf.rz (SPAdes) (version 2) | ecosystem: Host-associated > Plants > Phyllosphere > Phylloplane/Leaf | place: Guanajuato, Mexico... | reverse complement strand
CGCAACCGCGTGTACTGGTCCAGTAATGTCATTGCCATGTTCAGTGGCGCGGCATTTATCACGGCGTCCGTATACATTCCAATCTTTATTCAGGGTGTGCTCGGGGGTAAAGCGACCAATTCCGGTCTCGTGCTGCTGCCCATGATGCTGGGGTCTGTCGTAACCGCCTCGATGGGTGGGGTACTCATGACTAAGATCAAATATCGGAACATTATGATCCCGACGCTGGCACTGCTTGTTCTCGGTCTGGGGTTACTGACGACACTGGACGAAAACTCATCCCTCTGGACGATCCGCGTATTTATGGTGCTCGTCGGCCTGGGTGTAGGAGCTTCGTTCTCGGTGCTCAGCAATGCGGCGATGAATGCGTTCGAACCGCAGAGGCGCGGTGCCGCAAGTTCGACACTTAACTTTTTGCGTTCACTTGGAATGACGATGGGGATTACAATTTTTGGGATTGTACAGAGCCAGGTATTTACGCGCAAAATGAACGATGCCCTTGCCGGTTCCCCTGCGGAAGCAGGCGGGACGGCTGGAGTGCCGGCGGGTGGCATGCCTGATGGCTTGAATCTGAGCGACCCGCATGCCTTGCTCTCCCCGGAGCTAAGACAGGCGATTCCACCTCAGGTGCTGGAGGCCATAACTCAAGCGTTATCCTCCTCCATCGTGCAATTGTTTGCCTGGGCGGCCATTCCGGCTGCACTGGCCTTGATTGCTTCCTTCTTTATGGGAAAAGAGAAGATGGTTATTGGCGAGGAACAGGGAGAATACACAGCCGGGCATTAATATGCATTGAATAACAAAGACACACGGTTCTGCTTCCTCAATGGGAGAACAGAATGGTGTGTCTTTTTATTTGGTGATCTTCTTATGGCTGTTTGGTATCACTTACGCCGTCCTCTACAACAGAAGGCTCCTGCGGATCTGGTAGGCTGCTATGACCTGAACGGGCGATAAGACGATTTTGAGCTTTGTAGGTATCCCGCGTAATGGTTTTGGACTCCACCACTTTGCCATCCACCTTCTTGATGCGTACCGTTTCCACAATGTAGCCAGGCTGACCGTTCTGCAAAACCTGCTGGGCGCCATCCGGCAGAACATTGCTGGACACATATTTTACAGGGGCGCTTAACGTTTCAATGGTGTGGGATTCAAGTGCGTAACTGACGTTCTCGGGAAATGTGCCAAAAAATTTGACGGTCAACTGCTTGTTCTTTACCTCAGCGTGGATCAGCAAGGATTTGCCCGTGTTGTTCTTAAACCGGAAATTGATAGCCCCAGAGGCAAAAGTGGCGTCCAGCCCTTTCGGCAAATATTTGACGGGAATGGAATGGTTGCGTCGCTCGACAATGTCGAGTCCGGTTAACAAGGCTGCATTATATAATGTACTGGACACCTGGCATATGCCTCCGCCAACACCCGGAGTAAGCCGCCCGCTTACAATGACCGGAGCTTCGCGGAAGCCGTATTCCTTCTCGGCATGGCGAATAATTTTTTCATAATCGAACATGCCTCCAGGCTCCAAAATCATGCCGTTCACGGACTTTGCTGCTGCGCTGACATTATGTATGCGTCCCTCCGTGCTGCTGCCGAGCCCTGTAGAAAATTGGATGATCTTGCGCTCAATGCCTTCCTTGCGCAGAGACTCCACCGTGACTTCAGGCTGTTCGGTGTACAGCGGCAGCTGAATCAGTAATGGAGCGGGTTTGTCCCCAGATTCCAGAACGGTAAAATCATGGGGAAGCTTTGCCAGCAGCCTAGCCTCCAGCTCATCCCAGGCGATCCGCCGGACGCCTTTCTCCGGGATGTACTGGATCTGGTCGTTTGCGGTGATCCGCCGGACGGCGTCCGCGGGTGTGCCGAAGGTTTCCTTTTCCCAGTCAGGACTCAAACGTGTTCTAAGGGACTCGGCATTATACCGTTGTTCCAGAGACCATCCCTCCGCAAAATGATAACGGGCATAGGCACGTTCCCACACGGTCCCCTCCTCCAGCTCATGTATCGCCGTTCGAAAGGCGTCTGCACTGTAAGCTGCCCCGGCTTCGCTAGCAGTCATGTTCAGCGTCAGGGAAGGCTCATCTACCTCCAGTGTAACGGGCCAGTCCCCCAGCTTTTTCAAACGTTCGTCCAGTCCCAGAAGCACCTCGCTCCGATTCACGCCTCCGACCTGCCAGCCGCCAACCTGTACCTTATTCGGCAAAGCGGGCTGGTTCACATACATATACAGTAATCCATAGGAAGCGGACCCGATAAAGAGGATCGAGAACACCATAATGACGGCCAAATGTATTTTTTTCATATCCGTACGCTCCTTTGTACTTCTGATGTTCCGCAATTCGTAACACTTTCTATATATATGATCCAATGCAGGAAAACTTTCGGGTACTCAATAGGTAACAAATTTGTTACAATATATTTTATATGCTTCCATCCCAGAGGATCGAAATAAGGGTAAAATGGATTGCTCCTGATGAAATTCAGGTCTTTTTAAAGGAATTGCCGGGATTGTGTCGAAATGATAATGGCTAACTATGTGAGCAGGAAGTGATGATGTGATAGAAATGCAGGACGTGTGGAAGACCTACGCCAATGGGACCCACGCATTACAAGGGGTGTCGGTGAAGATCGACCGCAATGAATTTGTGTATATCGTCGGACCATCCGGCGCAGGTAAATCAACATTTATGAAGCTGATGTACAGAGAAGAAGTTCCGACCAAAGGACAAATATCCATCAATGGATTTAATATCGGAAAGTTGAAACCACGCAAGATTCCTTATGTGCGCCGTAACATCGGCGTAGTGTTTCAGGATTTCCGCCTTTTGCCCAAGATGACGGCATTCGAGAACGTGGCTTTTGCCATGGAGGTTATCGAGGCACCGAAGCGTCACATCAAGAAACGGGTGATGGAAGTGCTCGATCTGGTGGGACTTCGCAGTAAGGCGAACCGTGAACCTTCGCAGTTGTCAGGGGGGGAACAGCAGCGTATTGCCATCGCACGGGCGATCGTAAACAATCCGTCGGTGATTATCGCGGACGAGCCTACGGGTAACCTTGATCCGGAGACGTCATGGGGCATTATGCAGCTGCTGGATGAGATTAATTTCAGGGGAACGACGATTGTCATGGCAACCCATAACAAGGATATCGTCAATACGATGCGTAAACGGGTTATCGCCATTGAGCGCGGCCAGATTGTACGGGATCAAATGAGAGGGGAATACGGTTATGAATTTTAGTACTCTCTTGCGCCATATGCGGGAGGGATTCAAAAACGTATTCCGCAACGGCTGGATGTCCGTGGCATCCATCATGTCGATCATTGTGTCACTGCTCATTTTGGGGGTATTCATGCTGCTCGTGCTGAATGTGAACTCCATGGCTAACCAGGTGGACAGCCAAGTGGAGATCAGTACGTTTCTGGAGCTGAATGTGGATGAGGGCCTGCGCAATACGCTGCAGCAGGAGATCAGTGCAATGCCGGAAGTGAGTGAGATTCGCTTTGTTTCCAAGGAAGAGGGACTCAAGGAGTTCCGTGAACGTCTTGGTGATAGTGCGAATAACGTGCTGGACGGTTTCGATGTGGATAATAATCCGCTGCCGGAGACGATTGAAGTTGAGGTCATTGAACCGGAAACCGTCACTTTTGTGGCGCAAAAAATTGAAGCATTGAACGAAAAACACCCGGAGAAGCCGATCATGAAAGTGAACTACGGCAAGGAAACGGTGGATGTACTGTTCAAATTTACAAGGCTTGTCCGGAATATCGGATTTATATTTGTCGGGGGACTGGCACTGATGTCCATGTTCCTGATCTCGAATACGATTCGCGTAACGATTCTTGCCCGTCGCCGGGAGATCGGTATCATGAAGCTCGTCGGAGCAACCAACACATTCATTCGCTGGCCTTTCTTTATTGAAGGTGCACTGATTGGATTCATCGGTTCGGTGATTACGGTAGCAGTACTGTTCTTCGGTTACAGCCGCCTGCTGGCTACCATTGGTCAGGATGTATTCATGCAAATGCTTAATCTGATTCCGCTCAGCGACATTTGGTTGCTGTTTGGAACCCTTTTGATCGGGCTCGGTGTGCTGGTTGGTATTCTGGGAAGTACACTGTCCATTCGCAAATCGCTTAATGTTTAAACATTTTCATTAATGGAATTGCAGAAATTGTCGAAATAGAATGGCAAAGCAGGTTCACAATTGAACTCTGTTTGACGATATGTAGGGAAGACGCAGTCTTTATACGATTGAAGAAAGCATAGAACATGATGTTCACCACCTGTGCAGGTTGCTTTCTTGTGAATTCATAGGATGGGGGATCACCATTTTGAAAAAAACAGCTTCGCTGCTGGCCTTTATGTTATTGGCCGGTTTGACGCTTCAACCTTCGGACGGATATGCCAAGAGTAGCATTAGCGACATAGATCAACAGATTAAGCAGCTGGAGGGCAAGGCGGCTGCGGCCAAACAGGAACAGAAAAAGGCTGCTGCCAATAAGAAGGAAGCTCAGCACTACAAGAACAAAACCAATGCTTATCTGAAGGTTGTCATGGAGCAGATCAATGTTGTCAGTGATGAACTGGCGAACGTATCTCTGGAGATTGAGAATACAGAAGAAAATCTTCGTACGACGAAAAAGGATTTGCAGGCCGCAGAGGAGCGTATCGTTGCAAGGGAGAAACTGCTTGAATCCCGTGTACGTCTGATGTATACGGATGGAGCAGTATCCTATCTGGATGTGTTGTTGTCTTCAACAAGTTTCTCCGATTTCTTGACCCGTGCAGACTCGCTGAAAACCATTGTGGATCAGGACCAGCATCTGCTGGATGAGCACAAAAAGGACAAGCAGCTCGTTGTCGACAAAAAGGCCGAACTGGACAAGCAGTATGCGGAAGCCAAGAGCCTTTATGCACAAAAGAAACAACGCAAAGCCCAGTTGAATGAGAAGGAACAGGAGAAGCAAGTGCTTCTGGCTTCCTATGATGCTAAAATTGAAGAATCGGAAGAGCTGACACAGGAGCAGGAAGATGTGTTGATTCAAATCGCCAGCAAGCGTTCAACCCTGCTGCAGGAGAAAAACAAACTGCGTGAGCAGCAGGCGGCAGCCGCTGCCAAAGCAAAAGCAGCAGCAGCAGCTCGTGCGGCTGCAGCAGCGAAGGCACCGACCAAAGTCAGCACAGGCAGCAGTGAGGCCACGTATTCAGCGGGGAATGGCATTTTCTCCAAACCTGTATCCGGTGGACGTATTTCTTCTCCATTTGGACGCCGTACACACCCTATTACGGGGGAAGTGGGAAAAATGCATAATGGTGTTGATTTCGCTGTTCCAACGGGTACATCGGTTCACGCGGCATCGGGCGGTATCGTCATCATGGCGGAGTGGTACAGTGGTTACGGCTATACCGTTATCGTAGACCATGGTGGCGGTCTGTGGACATTGTATGGTCACCTGCGTGAAGGCGGATTTAAGGTGAGCAAGGGAGATACGGTAAGCAAAGGCGATATTATTGCCGAGTCAGGGAACACGGGTAATTCAACCGGGCCTCACTTGCACTTCGAAGTTCGGGAAAACGGTTCGGCAGTGAACCCGATGAATTATCTATAATGGATAGGCCGCAAGGGAATGGAATAAACATATTCCGTACAAGCTAGACATATACTAAGCTGGCATGTTCAGGGAATGGATTCAGGAAAGCAATGGAATCTGACACGCTTCAAAACTAAAGGCGGTGAGCAAACGGATGATGAAGAAAAGATCGGCGCTGCTGCTTGCCATTGTAGCCCTTCTTGGAGGGAGCCTGCTTACGCTGGTACTGATGAGTTATCCCGGCATGGCCAATCAGACCACTTCGGGTGAAGGCCTGCTGGCCAGTGTAACCGGCAATACGCAGCAGAAGAACGATTTGAAGAAGATTGAAACCGCAATGGATTTGATCTCAAGCAACTACTATAAAGATGTGGACCAGACCAAACTGATCGATGGTGCGATCAACGGTATGATGGAATCCCTTGGAGATCCATATTCCAACTACATGGGTCAGGAAACGGCTGCCCAGTTCGAGGAATCCATTGAAGGATCCTTTACCGGAATCGGGGCCGAGGTATCCTCGCAGGATGGAAACGTCGTTGTTGTTTCCCCGATCAAAGGATCACCTGCCGAGAAAGCGGGTATTCGCGCGAAAGACATGATCATGTCTGTGAACGGCGAATCCCTGCAAGGCCTTGAATTAAACAAGGCTGTTAACAAAATCAGAGGTCCAAAAGGCAGTGAAGCCAAGGTACAGGTGAAGCGTGCCGGTTCTTCGGAATTGATTGAATTTACCATTGTGCGTGATGATATTGATCTGGAGACCGTATACGCCCACCTGGAGGATAACGGTGTAGGTGTCATTACCATCACCCAATTCTCGCTGAACACCGGAGAACGCTTCAAGGAAGAGCTGGCGAATCTGGAGAAACAGAACATGAAGGGTCTGGTCATTGACGTTCGTAATGATCCAGGCGGTGTACTGCAAGTGGTTATCGACATTGCCGAGCAGTTTGTTCCAAAAGGCAAAGTAATTGTGCAGGTCGAGGACAAAAACGGCAAACGTGAGCAAAGCAAGTCGAATGGTTCCAGCAAGTCGTATCCGATCACGGTACTGATGAACAAAGGAAGCGCGAGCGCGTCGGAGATTTTGGCCGGTGCATTGCAACAGTCTGCAGGCGCAACGCTGGTTGGCGAAAACTCCTTTGGTAAAGGTACGGTACAGACGAGTTATGATAAGCAAATGGGTGACGGCAGCCTGCTGAAAATCACCATTGCGAAATGGCTGACTCCGAATGGAGACTGGATTCATGAAAAAGGCATTAAACCGGATATTGCGGTGAATCAGCCGGATTACTTCTCGGTGGCACCGATCAACAAAGAGAAATTACCTTTGAAATATGACAGCAATAGCACGGATGTGAAAAGTGCGCAGACGATGCTGAGAGGACTCGACTTCAAGCCGGATCGTGTAGATGGATACTATGACCAGAAGACGGAAGAAGCGGTCAAAGCATTCCAGAAGCAGAAAGGCATTGAGGCCACAGGCGAGATCGACGAGAAAACCGCTGAATCACTGGAAGCGGCTCTGATTGAACGCATTGCCAATCCTCAATATGATGCACAGCTGAAGCGCGCGATCGAAAATGTCTCGAAGGATATTTAGACCGTCGTGTCGAAGCCATTAAGAAGGCTGATTATCAGCCTTCTTTTTTTCTGAACCGGCTGAAGGAGAGGGGTGACGGGCCATCATGGAATGGGCTTGGCCATGGTTAACGACATTAGGGGAAGCATTGCTGCAGTTGTTTACTCAGCCGTTTTATTATATCGCGGTAATTTTGATTGCACTGATCTATCATCGTCAATTATTACAGGAACGTAGGTTGTTTCATGTTCGTCTGCAAAGCTCCATCACCCAGACGATCCGTGCTTTACTGGGAGGTATCGTCATTGGCGTCATCGTCTCGGTGGTATCCATCTTCCTAGGGGCGCACCTTACACTGGCCAGTGTAATTTGTATATGGGCCGCAACGTTAGTTCTGGCCTTGTTCCGTATTCGTTATCTGTGCTTCGCCTATGCTGCGGGACTGCTTGGCGTAGTGCAGTTTGGACTGAACGTGGCTTCAGGCTGGCAGCCAGAGGGCTGGCTTGGCAGCGTCACGGAGGCATTGCGTGCGCTGGACATGCCTGCCTTACTGGTACTGGCTGCTTTACTGCATCTTGGTGAGGCGATGCTGGTTCGCTTGCAAGGGGTATCCATGGCTTCGCCATTGCTCTTTGAAGGCAAGCGGGGCAAGCTGGTCGGAGGATACCAGTTGCAGCATTTCTGGCCGGTCCCACTGCTGATTCTGGTACCGGTAACGGGGAGCGGAGCAGAGCTCGCTTGGAATCCACTCTTGAACGCAGGAGGCGGCTACATGCTTATGGCACTTCCTATCCTGCTTGGATTCGGTGAAGTTACGCAGAGCATGCTTCCAGGGCAAAAAGTACAGATTTCCGCCAAGCGGTTACTGTTCTACGGGACAGGCCTGCTTGTGCTTAGTCTCTTGGCGGCATGGTGGTCACCGCTTATGGTGGTTGCTGCTCTGGCTGCATTTATCGGACATGAGTTCCTGGTGTGGTACAGCGGGTTTGAAGAACAGCACCGGAGTCCGGTGTTTGTCCATCCGGTACATGGCCTGAAAGTACTTGGCGTCATTCCGGATAGCCCTGCGGAAGAGCTGGGAATTGAAGCAGGGGAGACGCTGTATAAGGTGAATGGTGTGATGGTACATTCACCCGAGGAGCTGCATCGTGCGCTGCGGATGAATCCGGCCTTTTGCAAACTGGAAGTTCGTAACCATCAGGGTGAGAGCAAATTTATGCAGCGGGCCATCTATGAAGGTGAACATCATCAGCTCGGGGTGCTTATGGCCCCTGATAATCATGAAGCTTGGGCAGTGCAGCTGCGTCCGCTGACCCTGTTCCATATCATCACACTCAAATTATTTGCCCGCCGCAAAAATAATCGCAATGATGAGGCTCCGCTGGCTCTGCCAGCTCCGGCCGTGAATGAACAAGGATCGATAGAAATGTAATAAATAAAGGGTACTTCACCGCTAGGACAGCGAGGGAGTACCCTTTCTGTTATTTTTCAACTATTTCTTCAACATAAAGATGGCGATCTGCGTCCGATCACGCAGGCTTAGTTTGCCAAGAATTTCGGTGACATAGTTTTTGACCGTACCTTCACTCAGGAATAGTTTAGCCGCGATTTCCTTGTTGGACAGCCCTTCGGATATCGCTTCTGCAACGGCCAGTTCCATTCGTGTTAAACCGTAAGCATCAGGAGGTTGATGTGGATGTGTTTGAGGAGCCGCAGCCGGACGAAGCAGACCCGCGAGTTTGCGGGCAATATCAGGGTGAATCAGCATATCACCGTTATGTACTGTTTTGATGCCTTGAATAATTCGGTCGGGGGGTACATTTTTGAGCAAATAACCGCTTGCACCGTTCTGCAGAGCCTGAATAATGTACTCATCGTCATCAAATGTCGTCAGCATGAGCACACGCATGTCAGGGTAGCGCGATTTAATGATCCGTGTGCCTTCAACGCCATCACAGTCCGGCATCCGGATATCCATCAGTACAACGTCAGCAGCGGTTCCTGCCTCAATCAAGTCAAGTGCCTCACGTCCATTTGAAGCTGTACCCGTGACGATAATGCCAGGATCAAGTCCGAGCAATACCTTAAGACTTTCACGAATAAAAGAGTCATCATCGGTGAGAATCAGCCGAATGGGCTGCAGTTGGTCAGCTTCCTTTCTGTGGATTGGTTCATTTCGTTCGGACATAAGCATCATCCCTTCCTTTTCAGATCAAATCAGCTTTATTCGCCATGGGCAGGCGTGTAATCACGGTGTAGGGAAAAACCGATCGGATCTCGAGCTGGCCTCCAATGGATTCTGTACGCAATCGCATCCCTTCGTGTCCCATGCCTGGCTTGGTTGACTCTTCTGTTGAGCCCCTGCCGGACCGCATTCCCTTATGTGGGGCCTTTGAGGGTTGCCGGGTTCTGATTTTCCCATCATTACTGACTGTCATGCAGACCTCGCGTTCTCCAAATGCCATCTCCACCGTAATTGAACTTGCGTTTCCGTGCCGCAGAGCATTGGTCAGCGCTTCTTTGGCATTTTTATATAATACGATCTGCATGCTCGGATACAGCTCTCGGGATGGGCCGCGGACTTCATAACTCGTCTTCACACCGGTCTCTCTGCCCACTTCTTCCAACAGATGATCCAGTGAATAGGCATCGGATACATACGAATCAGACCGCATCTTGTGAAGTGTGGTGCGCATATCATCCATGCTTGCCGCCAACTGATCACGTATTTGTCTTACCATTTCCGTACCCTGTTCGGTGTCCAAAGGAAGGGTTAACAGGGCAGCCTCAGACATCATTTTCGTACGAATAAGACGGTGTCCTATATCGTCGTGAAGCTGCCTTGAAATCCGTGTCCGCTCTTCCGCCTGGGCCACGCCTTCGAGCTGCTTCGTAAACAGCAGCAGTTGTGCACGTGCATCCTGAAGCTCGAAATGTTTGCTGCGAAGCTCGTCGTATACCTGTTCCAGCTGTCCGTGACTGCTTGCCATTCTGGAACCCTGCCAGGAGAGTGCGGCGGTAAGGACAAGGAGCAGGTTTCCCACAATCCTTCCAGTGGTCTCTTCCATGAATGGAAATCCAGGGTCGATTGGTATTGAGGTATACCAAGGAAGCAGCTCCTGGGGTGGAGCGTTATGCCAATGCAGCGCAATATTGCTGGCGACAAGCTGAACTCCAAACATCAACCAGCGAGATGTCCCTTCAAGGCGATACATATATACGTAGAGTATAGATAAGGACAAGAACAACATGAAGGGTCCGTATAAGGCAATCAGCCAGCAGGACCAGAGCATTTCGGCCAGAACGAGAAGCAAATGCCGGGCACGAGAACGGGCGAAGTCTTTGCAGACAGCGAGTCCGAGGGCGATGATGATATACAGCGTATATAAATCTTCCCGGTCCAAGGGCTGCATCAAAAGGTACAGGACAGCAGGAACGAGAATTAAACCGTATTGCAGTATACGCATCGGCATAGGTAAGAACATCCTTTTAAAATAGAATGGGAAATTACGGGTAATGCACCCCTGATTATAGCACAGCCTGCTTCTTCTGCAGGAGATGACTTAAGTCACCTTAATCTCATGACCTTTTGTACCTTTGCGGGACTGTTGGATTCGGTACAATACAGATATGAAATCCGGCGGCGGGATGCTGGAGTGGAAGAGGAGTGTATAAGCAATGGCTATTCTTGAAATGGAACATGTGGTCAAACGATACGGCAGTAAACTCTCGGTGGATCATTTGAACCTGAGTGTGGATAAAGGGGAGATTTTTGGACTCTTAGGACCGAACGGAGCAGGTAAAAGCACCACCATCAGCATGATTGCCGGTCTGCTCAGCATCGATCAGGGTGAAATCCGGCTGGATGGCATCTCAGTCAAGGAGCGGCCGCTTGAAGTCAAACGCAGGATTGGACTCGTGCCGCAGGATCTGGCTCTGTATGAAGCGATGTCTGCTGCAGAGAATGTCACTTTTTTTGCCAGGCTATACGGACTGCGCGGGAAACTGTTGAAGGAGAGAGTGCAGGAATCGCTCGAATTTGTCGGGTTGCAGGATAAAGCGAAGGATGCCCCATCCACTTTCTCTGGCGGAATGAAGCGCAGGCTGAACATTGCGTGTGCGATTATGCACCGGCCGGATCTGATTATTATGGATGAGCCAACGGTGGGGATTGATCCCCAGTCGCGGAATCATATTTTGGAATCCGTACGCACGCTAAATAAGATGGGCTCAACCATTATCTACACAAGCCATTACATGGAAGAAGTCGCGGCAATCAGTAACCGGGTGGCGATTATGGATCAGGGGCACATTATTGCCTGCGGCACCGAAGCAGAGCTGAGAGAGCGGGTAGCGTCCGAGGAGAAAATCGTGCTAACCGCATCGGGAATTGGACCCGGTGCGGTTGAGGAACTGAGGCTCCATCCGCGTGTGCGTGCGGTAGAGGCGGCAGGAGACACCCTGACCATTACGTTGCCTTCGGCTCAGCAGGATCTGCAGGATATCCTTTTCATCTGCAGCAAACACGAGATTCCCATTCAGTCGCTTAAGGTTGAGGAGCCTGATCTGGAGACGTTGTTCCTCAATCTAACCGGCCGCACGCTGCGGGATTAGGAGGTGGCTTTGATGAACATTTGGCATATTTGCAGCTTTGAAATAAGGCGGATTCTGAGAATCCGATCGGTTCTCCTAAACCTGTTTGTTCTACCACTGCTGTTAATCTTTATATTGGGGGCTGCGTTATCAAGTACGATGGATACGGGGAAGGACAACGTTCCTGGCCGGGTAAGCGTGGGAGTGATTCAGATCGGTTCGAGTTCAGGTTCAGTTACGGAAGCCTTGAATGCATTTGTGGCGGCTCCGGCTGTAGCCGAAATGATGAAAGTACAGCGCTTTACGACTGAGGAGGAAGCAGTACGTGGTCTCCGGCAAGGTGAACTCGATTTTGCAGTCTTAATCCCACCCGATCTGGAGGAACGGATGGCGAAGGGGGAAGACGCCAAACTGCAATGGATTCTGGGAAAAGACAGCACGCTGAACATCGTAGGTGAGACGTTGTTTACTCGCTTCACGGATGAACTGAACAGGCATATGGCAACGGTAGAAGTGCTGGGACCGGAAGCAAGTATGGCCATGGCATCCATGACTGACGAGGGCTCGGGCAATATCTCCTATGTTAACGTCAGTAATCCTGGAACAGCAGGTACCTCATACAGTGCCTCTCAATATTATGCTGCATCCATGCTGGCCATGTTTATGTTATACGCAGGCATGACGACGAGCAACAGCCTTTTTAGTGAGCGGGACAAAAAAACACTAACCCGCCTGCAGGCTGCTCCCGTAGGCAATGGTGTCATTTTTGCAGGGAAAATTGCAGGCAACAGCCTCCTGGCCTTCATGCAGGCGCTGATTATTGTGCTGATGACCTACTGGTTATACGGCGTGAATTGGGGGACACATCCTTGGCTGATTGTTCTGATCTGCGTACTGATTACCATATCTTCAATGATGATCGGCGTGATTGTGGCACTTGTGAGCAAGAATGCGGCATCCGCAAGTGCGTTAATGCAGGGCATCATCATTGCCATGACGTTTATTAGCGGCGGGTTCACGCCGATTGCCATTGATTTTGTACAACGGATTGGTGAATTCACGGTGAATCACTGGGCCCTGCAAAGCTTCCTGCGAATGATGCTGGACGGTTCGATGAGCGAGATTATGCATAATATCCTCATGCTCGGTGTTGTGAGTGCTGTTTTGCTTGCCATTGCAGCTGTGATCTACGGGAAGGTGGGATACCGCTATGAATAGTCTGAATATTGCCTGGTTAATGATCAAACGCACCATAGGACGCAAACGAGGATTTATGGCGTTCCTGCTGCTTCCCTGCCTTGTTGTCACAGGCGCAGTTGCGTTATTTGGGAGTGAGCAAGCCACGCGGGCGGTTATTCCTTATGTGAATGAGGATCAAGGGGCAGCGGGAACATGGATCGTGAATGAGCTTTCCAACAAGCAAGAATATTTGCTCAAGCCCGTAGACACCGAGGCCGAACTGAGAGAAGCGATTACCCGGCAAAAGGGGGATTCGGGGATCATCATCCCTGCTCATTATACGGATGACTTGCTGCAAGGGAAGCAGGTATCGGTTGAGCTGGTTGAACTTCGTGTCAGTGAGAGTTCCTACACTTTGCGGGCTGCAGTCGAAGGGATGGCCGCCGGACTGCATCAGTCGGCCCAGGTCGTACTTGCAGCAGCGAGCGCAGCTTCAGGTCAAGGACAAATGGCAGAATTGGCATCAGCTCAAGAGCCATTCGAACAGCTGCTGCAGAAAACGGCGGAACATCAGATCTCCGGCGAAGCTACAGACCTGCAGATGTATCCCAAACCAGGACTGAACAATGTGACCGGATTTACCATCATGTTCATGATGGGACTGCTGACCAGCGCAGTGGCTGTCATTATGGAAGACCGCAGGCAGCGGACGATGGCCAGAGTGTACACCGCTCCAGTTCGTGCGTATGAAATTGCGCTCGGCAATTTCCTGGGCAGCTTTGCCATCGGCATGATTCAGATTGTGCTGGTGCTGGGGATCAGCCGGTGGGTGCTGCATTATGATGCGGGTATTCCATTTGGTGTACATTTCCTCATCCT
>Ga0209463_1001559_pt1 | contig 13834 bp, 11 predicted proteins | sample AgamicMgSfrz_FD_187169 | JGI IMG/M metagenome (GOLD analysis project Ga0209463, IMG submission 187169) | Agave microbial communities from Guanajuato, Mexico - Mg.Sf.rz (SPAdes) (version 2) | ecosystem: Host-associated > Plants > Phyllosphere > Phylloplane/Leaf | place: Guanajuato, Mexico... | reverse complement strand
ATGTTTATTGGCAGATACTTCCCCCTTATTACCATGCTTGCAGTCTCTGGAAGTCTTGCAGCAAAAAATACTGTGCCAGAAACAGCAGGAACATTTAAGACAGACACATCTCTTTTCGGAGGTTTATTTATCGGAACAGTATTCATTGTTGGAGCGTTGACGTTTTTCCCAGTATTAGTTTTAGGGCCAATTGCAGAATTTTTGACATGGTGATGGAGGGTAGCTATGAATACTCAGGAGGAACTGCAAAGTCAGAAAGGAAGTACGTTAATGAATAATAACATTATCATACAGGCGGTTAAGGATTCATTTATTAAGCTGAATCCAACATTAATGGTGAAAAACCCAATTATGTTTATTGTAGAATTAGGCTTTTTTATCACAGTTGTTCTGGCCATTTTTCCAGACGCATTCGAAGCAAACGGGACGGAACGCGGCTTTAATATTGCCGTTTCTATCATTCTATTGTTTACTATTTTGTTTGCAAACTTTGCAGAGGCGATTGCAGAAGGACGGGGAAAGGCTCAGGCCAGTACGCTAAAACAATCTAAAACAGATATGTTCGCAAACCTTTTAAATGAAGGCAGCATTAGTCATGTACCATCCTCTCAGCTGAAAAAAGGTGACGTTGTATTAGTTAAGCAAGGAGAAACGATACCAGGTGACGGAGAAGTGATTCAAGGTTTGGCATCTGTCGATGAATCAGCAATCACGGGTGAATCTGCACCTGTTTTAAAAGAAGCTGGCGGCGATTTTAATTCTGTAACTGGCGGAACAATTGTAGTCAGTGACGAAATAAAGGTGAAAATAACAAGCAATCCTGGAGAATCCTTTTTGGATAAGATGATTTCATTAGTAGAAGGAGCAGAGCGGCAAAAAACACCGAATGAAATAGCATTGAATACGGTTCTGATTAGCTTAACTCTTATTTTCCTGTTTGTTGTCATCTCACTGCCTTTCTTTACAAACTATCTAGGCTTTCAGCTTTCATTGCCAGTATTAATTGCTCTTCTTGTGTGCTTAATTCCGACAACGATTGGCGGACTCCTTTCAGCCATTGGGATCGCTGGGATGGATCGGGTCACAAAATTCAATGTCTTGGCGATGTCGGGTAAAGCAGTTGAGGCTGCTGGTGATATTAATACGATTATTTTAGATAAAACAGGTACGATAACATTTGGGAATCGGATGGCAAGTGAATTTATCAAAGCAGGCGAGGCTGATATGGATATCTTTTATAAATGGGTTGCAGCAAGCTCACTGAAAGATGAAACACCAGAAGGCAGATCTGTTTTGGATCTATTAAAAAAGGAAAATTATCACTATGATAATACATTGGCTGCTGGATCGGAAATAGTTGAATTCAAAGCGGAAACAAGAATGAGCGGCTTGAATTTGCAGGATGGGAGATTGGTCCGTAAAGGGGCAGTAGATGCCATAAAGCAATGGGTTTTATCAAAAGGAGGCATAATACCTGCAGATTTAGACAAAAAAGCGAATCATATTGCACAAGCAGGGGGTACACCTTTAGCAGTTGCAATTGACAGCCAAATAGTAGGGCTCATTTATTTAAAGGATACTGTAAAACCAGGCATGAGAGAAAGATTCGAAGAGCTGCGGAGAATGGGCATAACATCAATCATGTGCACTGGCGACAATCCTTTGACTGCAGCTACGATTGCTAAGGAAGCAGGGGTTGATGAGTTTATTGCTGAATGTAAGCCAGAGGATAAAATTGCAGTCATTAAGCAGGAGCAAGCAAAAGGCAAATTGGTCGCAATGACAGGCGATGGTACCAATGATGCGCCAGCATTAGCACAGGCTGATGTTGGATTGGCAATGAACAGTGGTACAACTGCTGCTAAAGAGGCTGCCAACATGGTTGATTTGGATTCTAATCCAACTAAACTCATAGAAGTAGTTAGTATTGGGAAGCAGCTGCTAATGACAAGGGGAGCATTAACAACCTTTAGCATTGCAAATGATATTGCCAAGTATTTTGCGATAGTGCCAGCCATGTTTATGGTGGCAATACCAGAAGTCAGCAGATTAAATATTATGGAGCTGCACTCACCGGTTTCGGCAATATTGTCTGCATTAATTTTTAATGCGGTTATCATCCCGCTTCTCATTCCGTTAGCAATGAAGGGAATAGCATATAAGCCAATGAGCTCTGATGCATTATTAAAGAAAAACCTGTTTTTATACGGCGCTGGAGGTGTTATCGTTCCGTTCATCGGCATTAAAGTAATTGACCTGCTTATATCGACTGTATTATAAAATTTATTTGACTATTGGAAGGGATGAAAACATGTTTGCAACCGTTGCAAGAACCAGCTTGCTGTTTATGCTTATTTGTGGATTGATTTACCCGTTAGCTGTTACAGGCATTGCCTCCATTTTGCTCCCAACACAGGCTAACGGCAGCCTCGTGTACGGGGAGAATAGTGAAATAATTGGCTCTAAGCTAATTGGTCAGTCATTTACTGATGAACGTTTATTTCATGGGAGAGTTTCAAGCATTAATTATGATGCTTCAAGCTCTGGCACCAATAATTATGCACCAACAAATGCAGAGATGCTTGAGCGGACGAAGCTATCAATAGCGGATTGGGAGAGGGAAAATCCAAATCAATCACTGCAGGATTTGCCAATTGACCTGATCACAAACTCTGGGTCCGGGCTTGATCCTCATATTACTCCAGAGGCAGCAAGAGCACAGATAACAAGAATCTCCAATAATACTAGCATAACAAAGCTGGCTTTACTGGATTTGATTGAGCGTCATACAGAGAAAAAGGATTGGGGGATGTTTGGCGAGGAAAAGGTTAATGTTCTGCAATTGAACATAGAATTAACGAAATTAATCCCCTAATATAGATTGGGTTTCCCGCTTGTGACTAAGCGGGAAGCTTATGAATGATGGAGTTGATGATGTGTGTGAATAAGGAACATCCATTTGCCAACAGGAGAACGCCTGAAGAAATCCTTGCAGAAATCAATAAGCAAAGCAGGGGGAAATTAAAGCTGTATATTGGCGCAGCACCAGGGGTCGGAAAGACATATAGAATGCTACAGGATGCAAATGAATTGCGGAATGAAGGAAAGGATATTGTCATTGGGCTGATTGAAACACATAACAGAATGGAAACGGGAAATCAGGTAGGAAAACTAGAGAGAGTTCCACTGCTAGAAATAACATATAAAGGAAAGAAGTTTTTTGAAGTAAATGTTCCGGCCATCTTATCAAGAAGACCTGAAATTGTCATTATTGACGAGCTTGCTCATTCGAATATTTATGGATCAGTAAATCCAAAAAGATATATAGATGTAGAAGAAATAGTAGCTTCAGGGATTGACGTTTACACAGCTGTTAATATACAGCATTTGGAAAGTGTTCATGATATTGTGGAGAATTTCACTGGAGTAAAAGTAAAGGAAAGACTGCCAGACCTTTTCCTTGATAAAGCAGATGAAATTCAGCTTATTGATATCACACCAATGGAATTGAGAAAGCGGCTGAAGGAAGGAAAGATTTATGCTAACCATAAAATTCAGCAAAGCTTAAGTAATTTTTTTACGGAAGCGAATCTTTATGCATTAAGAGAGTTGGCGTTAAGAGAAGTAGCAGATGATGTGGATGAAAAAATAGAAGAAAACAATGGTCATCTTTACCAAGGTCCGATTGGACTTCATGAAAAGATATTAGTTTGCGTGCAGTATAGTGAAACAGCGGAAAAGCTGATAAGAAGAGGCTGGCGTATGGCCAATCGACTAAAGGCAAAGCTCTATGTGCTCCATGTTACAGATACTGATGTGCTGGAAATGCCGCAATGGAAAAGAGAAACGATCAGAGTATGGGAAGAATTATCCTTGCAGTTTCATGCTCAGTTTATTCTTCAGAAAAAAGGAAAGAAAAAGCCTGCTCAAATAATTGTTGAAACAGCCAAAAGTTACTTTATTACGCAAATATTATTAGGGCAATCAGCAAGAACAAGGTGGGAGGAAATTAAAAGAGGCTCCATCGTCAATGATATTATGAGACAAACAACTAATATAGATATTCATATTGTGGCAGACAGCAAGCCAATAAGAAAGGAAAATAAACGATAATGAACGTAGCATTTTTTCTTATTCCAAAACAAGAGGTTGCTTTCGTATTTCAACATTGGACAATGAGGCAGGTAATGGAAAAGATGGAATATCACCGCTACAGTGCCGTGCCAATCTTAAACAAGGATGGTCACTACTTAGGCACAATAACTGAGGGTGACTTACTGTGGAAAATGAAAAATACTGGTAATCTCGATTTTCAGCATACAAATGTGGTCAGCCTTCAAAATGTGCCGCTCCATTCTAAATATGAAGCTATTTCTGTCAACAGCGAAATAGAAGAAATTGTTAGTACCCTACTTGAACAAAACTTTGTCCCAGTCGTTGATGATTCAGGAGTGTTTATTGGGATTATTAGACGAAGAGAAGTGATGCAGTGGCTTTCAAAGCAAAATGGGAATGCGATGATACAAGAAACTGATTAGGAATGTCTAATCAGTTTCTTGTTCTTATCTTCATTATTTTGCGGTAAACACCTGATTAATCCTTTCAAGTGCCCAATCCAATTCCTGCGCTGTGATAATCAGCGGCGGCGCAAACCGAATTACAGTATCGTGCGTTTCTTTGCAAAGCAAGCCAAGATCCTTCAACCGCTCACAATATGGTCGTGCTTCCTCATATAATTCCATGCCGATAAATAATCCTCTGCCACGAACTTCTTTAATTACCGGGTTCTTGATTTCTTGCAGTTTGGCAAGAAAATAAGAGCCAAGCTCATGGGACCGTTCTGCAAGCTTTTCATCCTCAATGACTTCTAATGCTGCGATGGAGACGGCACATGCAAGTGGGTTTCCGCCAAATGTGGACCCGTGTGATCCTGGATTGAATACGCCGAGTATGTCCTTGTTAGCAACAACACAGGAAATAGGAAATACGCCTCCACCAAGTGCTTTGCCCAATATAAGCATGTCTGGCTCGATGTCTTCCCACTCATAGGCAAACATTTTTCCTGTTCTGCCAAGGCCAACTTGAATTTCATCTGTGATAAAGAGAACGTTATGCTTTTGACATAACTCAAATGCCGCTTTAATAAAGCCTGGAGGTGGGAGGATAATACCAGCTTCCCCTTGAATTGGCTCGATTAAAAATGCTGCCGTATTTGGGGTAATCGCTTGTTTAAGACTGTCTAAATCTCCGTAAGGAATGAGTTTAAAGCCAGGAAGCAATGGACCGAAACCACGCTGATATTCAGCCTCAGACGATAACGAAACGGCGGCCATCGTGCGGCCGTGGAAATTTCCTGTGCATGCAATAATTTCTGCCGAATTAGCTTTGATGCCTTTTACATCATAGGCCCAGCGTCTTGCCGCTTTAATAGCTGTTTCGACAGCCTCTGCACCAGTATTCATCGGCAATGTCATATCCTTATTTGTCCATTTACTAAGCTTCTCATACCATGGACCGAGCTGACTATGGTGAAAGGCGCGGGAGGTTAATGTCACTTTATCAGCTTGATTTTTTAAAGCCGCAATAATTTTCGGATGCCGATGTCCTTGGTTTACGGCCGAATAGGCACTAAGCATATCCATATATTTTGTGTTTTCTGGGTCTTCCACCCATACCCCTTCCGCTTTTTCAATCACTATTGGCAGGGGGTGATAATTGTTTGCTCCATATTTTTCCGTTTGCCTTATAATCCTTTCCGATAAAGACATAAGGGTTCCTCCATTCATTAGGTGGTTTCTTCAAACGTGATTTTATATCATATGATGTATTGTCCAAGCATAAATTAAAATAGCTGGTTTTTCCGTAATGTGGAAACGATATCTACTATTTGGAAATCATCTTTATTGTCAAATAATTTCAATAATATGTCAATAGGTTATCATGCTTGTTATAACCAAATTTTTAATAATTCTTAACATTGTAAAAATAATATTGCACAATGTTTATCTGTCTGCTACATTGATGGTGTGAAAAGGTTTTTTATGTCAAAAACAGAATGTAGGTCATTATGGTACAGTCTATCGATAGAGCATTAAACATTATCAAGTTAATTGCTTCTGAAAAAGGAGAATGGTGGTCCATTTCAGAAATCGCTGATAGCTTGCGTCTTCCGGTAAGTACGGTCCATCGCTTACTGAATACACTCATTCAACATCGCTTAGTACAGCAAAACCAAAATACGAAGCAATATAAACTCGGAAGCTTATGGATGGAGATCGGCTTAAGGGAGCTTGAGAAGGCTGATTATAGAACGAAAGCACGAGAAGTGATGGAAGTATTAGCACTTCAAGTAGAGGAAAGTATCTATTTCAATATTCCGGACGGAAAGGAAGCTATCATAATAGAACGTGTAGACAGTCCAACAAATGTGCGAATCATTGACAAAATCGGACTGCGAATTCCCCTTCATATCGGAGCGCCAAATAAGACAATTCTAGCTTATATGCCAGAAGAGACAATTGAGGCAAATGTAAAGGAGCTACTGCCATCATCTAAAGAAAAACAAAAAGAATTATATGGCCATTTAGCTCTTATTAAAGAACAGGGCTATGCTACTAGCTTCAGTGAAAGAACAGATGGAACATTGTCTGTTGCAGCACCTGTCTTTAATTTTAATCACGATATTGTCGGGGCAATCAGTATTGGTGTCGTCCAATATCGTGTTAGTGACGAACGTTTATCCTATTTGATTCATTGTATAAAGAAAGCGGCAGACGAAATTTCAACAGCAATAGGCAGAACCACATAATTTGCGGGTTCTGTCCATTTTTATATAGTGAATGGAAAGCAATTTCATCATACGGAAAAGAGGGCATGTCATGGAGAAATGGAGTACAAAGGAGCAATTAGTTGACCTTTTATGTAATCTTGTCAAGATTCCAAGCATTACAGGCACAAAAGCCGAAAAGGAGCTGCCTGACTATGTCATAAATCAGTTAACAAGCTTAAAATATTTCCAAGAGAATCCGCAGCATCTGCAAAAAAATCCAACAGGTGACGGAACGTATTTTGTTACTGGTCTTGTAAAAAAACAACCACTAACGAAAAAGACAGTCATACTTATCAGTCATTTTGATGTAGTAGATGTAGAGGATTATGGAAGATGGAAGGAATACGCATTTGATCCAAAAAAAATCACAGAATTATTTCGACAGCATAAGGAAGAACTGCCAAGACAGGTCAAAAACGATATGGAAACAGGAAATTGGTTATTTGGCAGGGGAACAATGGACATGAAATGTGGGCTTGCCCTCCATATGTCTATGATAGAAAAAGCATGCAACGGAGAATTCGATGGAAACATTCTGCTAGTGACAGTTCCAGATGAGGAAGTAAATTCTGTCGGAATGAGAGCGGCTGTCCCACTTTTATTAGAAATCGCACAAAAACATGACTTGGAATATGTGACGGTATTAAATGGTGAGCCGATGTTTATGCGATATCCCGGTGACCAAAATAAATATTTATATACGGGGTCGATTGGGAAATTGCTTCCAGGCTTTTTATGCTATGGAAAAGAAACCCATGTTGGGGAACCCTTTGCAGGATTAAATGCAAATTTTATGGTCTCTTTATTGACAGAGGAATTCGAATTAAACACCGATTTATGCGAAATAGTAGAGGGGGAAATCACTCCGCCGCCAACTAATTTGATACAGTATGGGATTAAAAAGGATTATTCTGTGCAAATTCCGCATCGGGCCGTAACACTATTCAATTTATTTTTATTAGAGAAGAAAATGGATGATATTGTGACATCATTAAAAGAGACAGCTGACAGAGCGGCAGCAAACATAGCTACTTCTTATCAAAAACAAGCTCTTGCGTTTGCTAAATTTACTCCATTTGTGCCACCGGACATGAAGGTTACTGTATTAACATTTGATGAGCTTAGTAACTATGCTGTGACAAAGTATGGAAAAGAAAGTGTGGAAAGTATTCATGCAAATATCCTGAAAAACAAGGGGGCGATGGATGATAGAGAGGCAACGATTAAAATGGTCGATAAGCTAGCGATTTTATGTAAGGAATTGGCACCGATGATGATTTTGTTTTTTGCGCCGCCCTTTTATCCAGCGATAAGCTCCTATAAAGATCCATTAATCAATAATGTTGTGCAAGCCATTCAGAAATATGGATTAGCTTCTCATGGAGTAGATTTTGAAAAAAGAAATTACTTTAATGGTATATCCGATTTAAGCTATGCTGGTTTACAGTATCCCGCTGCATCCATGATATCACTTACCGCTAATATGCCAATGTGGGAGAGGGGATACTCTGTTCCACTTAAAGATTTAGAAGTATTGAACGTACCTGTTTTAAATATCGGACCTGTTGGTTTTGATGCACATCAGTGGACCGAAAGATTGGATATCGACTATGCATTTGAAACATTAAAGGATCTTCTGTTCTTCAGCATTACAAAAATATTTGCAGCCAATCCATCTGTATCACATCATGAGAATGGGTAATGTTCGTTTAATTATTTGCTTGTACTTTTTCCGCCTTGCGAACAATAGCCATAAATAACCTAACAAATAAGAAGGAGAAAGCAATGGAAAAAAAGCTGTAATAAGAGTTCCAGCCCTTTTTATATTGGACCAGCTTCGTATTTTTCTCAATAAAATGTTCTGCAATTGCTGATGGAATGCTGAAAAGAAGGCACTTGATCACTATTCCGAGCAATTTTGAATCTTTTGATGCGTGGTTGTAATAAACACAAGTGACAGGAAAGATTAAGTAGCTGAAAAGCACACTAATGTCGAACGTCCTAAATATTCTAACAGGGTATGTAATATAGCCTTTTTTAACAGCAAGATTATCTAATATTGATGCAATGTAGCTTTTAAACAAAAAGATAATCAGCCACTCCTTTAAAGGTGGCTTTCTAATCATATTTATCAATAATCCAATGCTGGCAAAGAATAATAGTCGTAAGAAGTTTAATTCATTCCGTTTAAACATCGTTTTCTCCTTTTATTTTTTTCTTAGTTTGTCCTTGGAAATAATAAATATTTAATAGAAGATGTTAGATAATATTGGTGTTTTTTTGGGGGGGGAATCCTAAGCGGAAATAAATAAATCATTTATTTAGGGCTTGGGCTTATAAATGAATCATCCAAGTAAATAAAAAAACCGAACTGAAAAGTTCGGTTTTAATGTAGACTATTCGCAACCTCATCGTTTTAGACCGAAGTACTTAAAGTCCTAGTCTTTTGATTATATTAAATATGTCTGTCCCGTCCTGCCATCATTCCAAATATTGTTACAATCGCTGCTACAAAAATAAGAGTGATTAGTGGGATGGACCATACATGTGTCCAATCAAATAGGGAACCGATGAATAATGGTCCAACTGCAGCTAGAATATAGCCTGTTGATTGTGCCATACCTGAAAGCTCTGCTGCTTGCTTCGCACTATGTGAACGGAAACCAATTAAGCTTAGTGCTAATGGGAATATGCCGCCAAGAGCTAAACCAATTAATATAATGCTGATAATTAAAATAGGATAGTGGTCAGCACTAACCAATAACCCGAAATAGCCTAAAATGGCGCAAATGCCCAAACCGAAGGCAATCCAAGATTGGGACTTGAGACGGCTTGCCACAAATGGGATAAAAAAGCTTGCAGGTAAACCTACTAATTGCATAAAGGATAACATCCATCCCGCAGTCTCTATGCTCATTCCATAGCTATGCAGAATTTCTGGCAGCCATGAAATTGTCACATAAAATAAAAATGACTGAAATCCCATGAAAATAGCGATTTGCCATGCAATCGGAGAAGACCAAACTTTTGTTGGAGTAACTAGATTTGTATTTGTAACTTCAGCACTATCATTCCGATTGTATTTCTGTAAATAAAACCAGACAATAATTGCTGCTACAGCGGGAATGCCCCACACCATTTGAGCACCTTGCCAGCCTAGACCGTTCCCTTCAGCTAGCGGAACACTAAGACCTGAAGCTAAGGAAGCGAAAATACCCATTGAAGTAGAGTATACACTTGTCATGAGACCAAACTTTGTTGGGAATTTATCCTTAACAATTGCTGGCAGGAGCACATTGCCGATAGCTATGCCAATTCCGATTAGTAATGTCCCAGCGAAAAGGAAAAAGGTATATGGAATAGATCTAGAACAAATGCCTGTTAATAATACAATTAGACCGAGAAGAAGCGCCTTTTCATTTGATAACCGGCTGGATATTTTCGGCACGAGAGGTGACATGATGGAAAATGTGATTAATGGCAAGCTCATCAGTAACCCTGAACTCCAATGGGCTAGTCCAACGTCTTCCTGAATAAAGCCGACAAGAGGTCCTAAAGAAGTAATTGCCGGGCGAAGGTTGAAAGCGACAAGGACAATCCCTGCAATAAGTAAATAAATAGAAATAGATTTAGTTTTGTTATACTCAGATGATTTTGATAAGTCCATAATATTGGTAACTCCTCTCTTATGTTGCAAACCTTATACAGTATAACATAACAATGATAGTTTTTTTGAGAATGATTCTTCTAAAAAAGTAGCTAGATGATTAACTAGTTGTGCATGGGAATTAAATATTTTTTGTTTTTTTTTGTTATATTGAAATATTCCATACATAGAAAATAGTGTAGGTAGTAACAGGTAACTTTCTCAAACACCCTCCAAATAAGAAATACAAGAATAATTCTCTGCTATTTTGCCAGATACGACCCTATTGACATTAATTTCATAGATTGGTAATGTTAAAAAAATATTTCTTATCCAGAGAGGTGGAGGGACTGGCCCTATGAAGCCTCAGCAGCAGGTCTATTGACACTGTGCTAATTCCAGTGGGTGTTGACTCCCTGATAGATGAGAGCTTAGTTTATTTGTCAGCGACACACTCTAATTTGGGTGTGTTTTTTTCTGGATATTTTAAGGAGAGTTTGGGATGGAAAACAACAAAGAACAATTTCAACGAAAAATGCAAACGAGGCATTTAGTGATGCTGTCACTTGGAGGAGTTATTGGAACAGGGCTATTCTTGAGTTCAGGCTATACGATACAGCAGGCTGGCCCAATAGGCACAATTCTTGCTTATCTTATTGGAGCGCTTGTCGTTTATTTGGTGATGCTGTGCTTAGGAGAGCTGGCTGTACATATGCCGGAAACAGGAGCATTTCACAGCTATGCCGCTAAATACATTAATCCAGCTACAGGCTATACAGTTGCATGGCTGTATTGGTTAACATGGACTGTTGCATTAGGTTCTGAATTTACAGCGGCGGGACTTCTTATGCAAAGATGGTTTCCATCTGTTAATGTATGGATTTGGAGCTTAGTATTCGCACTTTTAATATTTATGTTGAACATACTAACAGTAAGATTGTTCGCAGAATCTGAATTTTGGTTTTCTTCCATTAAAGTAATTGCTATCGCACTTTTCATTTTACTAGGCTTAGGTGCTGTTATTGGCATTATACCAATGGCACATACACAGTCAGCACCATTGCTAAGTAATTTCACAAGTGGTGATCTTTTTCCTAATGGAGCTATCACAGTATTCATGACAATGCTGGCAGTTAACTTCGCTTTTTCAGGAACAGAGTTAATCGGAATTGCAGCAGGTGAAACAGCCAATCCAGAGAAAACAGTTCCTAAAGCGATTCACACAACATTATGGCGTTTAGTTATCTTCTTTGTTGGAACGATCTTTATTTTGTCAGCACTATTGCCATCATCCGAAGCCGGTGTACTAGAAAGCCCATTTGTGGCTGTTTTTGAACGAATCGGAATCCCTTATGCAGCAGATATTATGAACTTTGTAATATTGACTGCTATTTTGTCAGCAGCGAACTCAGGACTCTATGCATCATCAAGAATGCTATGGTCACTAGCAGATAAAAATACTATTTCTCCGAGATTTAAAAAACTATCCAAAAACGGTGTTCCAGTATATGCAGTGGTATTCAGCATGCTTGGCGGAGGATTGGCCCTTTTATCAAGCATTATTGCACCAGGGACCGTTTATATCGTACTAGTGTCGATTTCTGGACTTGCTGTTGTCGCTGTATGGATGAGCATAAGTGCTTCGCAGTTTTTGTTCCGCAAACAGTATTTAAAAGAAGGCAATTCAGTTGACGATCTTGTTTATCGGACGCCGCTTTATCCTTTTGTACCAATCGCATCCTTTGTACTCTGTCTTGCATCATGCATTGGAATAGCCTTTGACCCAACACAACGAATAGCCTTATATTGTGGAATACCGTTTATCGTATTCTGCTATATTAGCTTTTACATCACAAAGAAGCTTAAGAAGAAAGGGGAAGCAGAATATGTTCAGCAGCAATCCAATTAAGACTATATTAACAGAATACCCTCTAATGATTTTGGATGGAGCGTTAGCGACTGAATTAGAAGCACATGGCTGTAATTTGGATGATCCTCTTTGGTCAGCGACTGTGCTTCTAGACAATCCGGAGCTTATCTATCAGGTGCATATGGACTATTATCTAGCAGGAGCAGATTGTGCCATCACCGCGAGCTATCAAGCCTCCATTGCTGGTTTTGCCAAAAGAGGCATTCAAGAATCTGCCGCATTAGAGTTAATAAAAAAGACTGTATCCCTCGCAAAAAAAGCCAGGGATGACTTTTGGGAGGAGCATAAACAGCCAAACCCAACCCCAAATAGGCCGAAGCCGTTAGTCGCAGCATCAGTTGGACCGTATGGAGCCTACTTGGCAGATGGATCCGAATATGTCGGGAATTACGGAGTATCAGATGAAGTGTTGGCAGATTTCCATCGTAAAAGAATGGCGGCATTAATTGAAGCAGGGGCTGACCTATTAGCATTTGAAACAATTCCGTCATTGCAGGAAGCAACAGTGTTAGTGAAAATCCTAAGTGAATTCCCAGATACATATGCATGGCTCTCTTTTTCTTTAAAATCAGATACAGAAATCAGTGACGGCACGCTAATCAGAGATTGTGGAAGTTTGTTTGGCGAAAATGACCAAATTACCGCAATTGGATTAAACTGTGCACCAGCTCCGATCGTTACAGAAGCAATCAAAAATTTTAAAGAAAGTACAAATAAACCAATAATCGTCTATCCGAATTCGGGTGAAACATATAATCCTGAAACAAAAACATGGCATGGCGAGGAAGTCTGTTCCAGCTTGAACCATAAAGAATGGTTTAAAGCAGGAGCAAGCATTATTGGCGGCTGTTGCCGAACATCACCACGGGATATTGAAGAGATTGCGAAGAATTGGCGAAGGTGAATGATGTAAATCGGAAGACCACTTCCTTACGGGAAAGTGGTCTTTTTTATATTTGTAGCATTTTCTTTTTTCAACAGTGTAATTATTTGGTATAGTAGTGGTATGTTTAAATATGCAACAGAAGGTGGACGGAATGAAGGTATTAGCAATAGCTCCATATGAAGGGCTAAAAGAATTAATTACACAGCTGGCAAAAAAAGAAAAGCTTGATATTACGACAGAAATTGGTGATTTAAACCAAGGCTTATCACTAGCAAAAGCCGCGAAAAAGCAAGGCTTTGACATTATTATAAGCAGAGGAGGAACAGCAGAACTCATTCAGCGGGAGCTGAGTATACCAGTCGTTGAAATAGAGGTTTCCGGTTATGATATGCTTCGCGTATTAACGCTTGTAAAGAAATATCCTGGAAAAACAGCAATCGTAGGTTTTGAGCAAATTGCAGAGGGTGCTGCTGCGGTTTGTGAAATTTTAAATATTAGCATGTCATCCTACAAAGTAAAACAGGAGCAGGATATCAGCGCGAT
>Ga0209463_1001556_pt1 | contig 13848 bp, 24 predicted proteins | sample AgamicMgSfrz_FD_187169 | JGI IMG/M metagenome (GOLD analysis project Ga0209463, IMG submission 187169) | Agave microbial communities from Guanajuato, Mexico - Mg.Sf.rz (SPAdes) (version 2) | ecosystem: Host-associated > Plants > Phyllosphere > Phylloplane/Leaf | place: Guanajuato, Mexico... | reverse complement strand
TCCATCACTAACGCGAGAACCTTTGTAGTACGTTACTACGCCCCCTCTGGCTGTATTGGCTACCGTTAGTTCATTTCTGTAGATACTATGAACAGAACGAACGTAGTTCATATTTACACCGTGTTTTTTTGCGATTTCACCCCATTTTAACTTGTCCTCTTTTAAGTCTACTAGAATCTTCTCGTTCAAAATTTCGTCGTTTGCCACTCGTCCCATAATATATAAATTCTCCTTTTTTCTGTGTTGTATTTTTGAATACTATTGTTCAATTTATTAGTCTAAAATTGCCTTTTCATCTTTTTTACTGCGTAATTTCTCCTCACACGTTTCTAGTGCTTCTCTAGTGTCGTATGTTGGTATGTCCTCTTCTTCTAACATTTCTAAAAGAACATCCAATACCAACTCTAATTCTTCGTCCTTGATAGTTTGGAACATTGAAAGTATTTCGCCGTCCTCTTCCAATGCGTCTGTTCTACGCTGATACAAACTAATAAGATAGTAGTCGTTCAAACGGTGATGTAATGCCGTCCAACCCTTGGAACTTAACTTTCCGTAGACGTGGCGGCAATATCTACGAATTAACTTGGTTATTTCTTCGGAATAATAAAATGTTTTCATTATGCTAAACTCCTTTGATGATTTTTCGTATTTTCTAAACACATGCCGCCGCCGTGCCGGAACATGGTCTTTATTAACGTTTATAACTTAAATAACTAATCTATTAGATTATCTAAACTGTTCTAAAGAGTTATAACGCCTTTAACGTTATTCCTTACTTATATTAGAAATAGAATAATAATCTTTAGTGTTTGTATTTTAGAATTGTTATGAGTGAAACGAATAACACGCCTTTAGGCGTAACTAGTTGCTTCTCCTTTAATGCTTCTTATTTAAATGCTTCTTATTATTACGTAAGGTCGTAAGGTTACTAACCGAACTTTCTTCACCTATCACAATCCGTAAACTTCCGTTGTCCTATTTTTTGTGACACATAAAACGGGACAAGCTTTATAATGATGCTAATGCTGCCTCCAATTCGTTCACTTCGTCCACTTCTTCTTTGTAGAATAATGGTTCAATCTTTTCTACAGTTCCTTCAAATTTAGAAATCTGTGAAACAGGCATAATACGATAAGCATAGTTGTAATGCCCTGCCTTCGTTTTGTATTTAGTAGCTTTTAGAATCGGCTTACCACCTACTCGAATATCTAAAATATCTTGAATCTTTTCGCCTATCGTCTTAGTAGAAATGCCCGTACGTTCTGATAGCTGTTTTTGTGTTGGATGACATTTCCCGTCTTCATCCATATAGGAAGCGATAGCAAAAAGTATGTGGGTTTTAGTAGCCCCTAATTCTCTTGCTAATCCACTAACGTAAAATGATGTCTGTACTTTGAAGAAGATTTCCTCCACCGTTAATTTTTGTTTTTCAGTTGTCATGTTGTTTATTTCTCCTTTTAGCTGTGTATTATTTACTCAACTAAGGAACGGGACAAAGCCCATCCCATTCTCAACTCAACTCTGCTAAACTCATTTCGAACGCCCTGTGACGTCCTTCTGTTTATTAGTTGTGGGAAACGGTCTAAGATTGTGACAAGCTTTCTAAAACTTATTGGAAAGAAACGTGCGATTTAGTGACAAAGTCTTAGCAAAAAAGGTGACACTCCGAGGTTTTAAAAATTTGGTAGGAAATTTTCTTAGCGATTTTCATATTTTCGGTAGGGTGGTTTTATTTTAGAAGGACATTCCGAAGGTTGGGAAACGGTATATGTATGTGTGAGACGCTTGGCGGGCAGGTAATTGGGGGGCGTCCACCGGTGCATGGGGTCTGAATAGTCTGATAACTTTAGATATACACAAAATATCTTTAACGTTGTTCATCTATTCAACGTGTGAAATAGAATGAAAAGATTTTGATTTGAATTGAAATGAATTTGATTCTAATTGAAGTGAATGAATTAGTTTAGATTGTTTCGTTCGAAGTTGATTAACAAATGAATTGTTTCTAATCATAATAGAATTGAATTAGTTTATAGTTGTGAAGTTATGAAGTCGTTAAGCTGTGAAGCATATAGTCTTAGCATGTGTATGTACTAACGTCTACAATGCTTATGTATATTAGTCTGTACAATGAGTAGTATTAGACAGCGTGTAGAAGCCAGTAGATAAGCACTAAGAGTATAGATAGTAGTAAGGTTAGGAGAAGGATAATAACACTGTTAGAAGCGATAATATAAAGCCTAACAACGTACTGTATTAGACGCACTATAAGCCTGTATATAGCCCGTAATATAAGCCCCATATATAAACGTATACCTGTTATAAAGGAAGCCCCCACGTAAAGATATAAGCCCCTCATATAAAACGATAGCCCCGTAAAATGTGCCACCCCATTATTAGAACACCGCCTATATTATTTTGTATCCCCTGTTTGAAATACACCGCCTTTCTTTATTAGTACATCACCTGTAGAAAAACATACCCCCGTTAAAAATTAGCCCCGTTATTCTAAATACATCATTGCTTGTTTTGTATAGAATTCAGTCAATCTTTTAGGGAATAACTTTTGGTAATAATTAAGATGAAACAAACATTGATTTAATAATGTTCTTTAATTGTAAGTAATATTCTGATAACTGATTACCAAAATCGATTGTTTTAGGGAATGTAGTCTAATTGAGAATGAGAAGATACACATATGTAAATGGTGCAACTTCTTCGTAAAATAAGTTATAGGTATTACATATCATGTAGAAAAAGAGGTAATTTGTCTACAGTAAGAGTAAATGCTATAACCTTAATTATTACGAAAAAGTTATAGCTATTACATATCTAATTTAGACTATTCCTATTTAATCCTTTTAGAATAAGCTAGGAAGGATATACGAACGTAACAAGGGCATACAACGTTATGTGGCTAAATATGCCGCAATCCCTTATGTAGCAACACTTTAACCCAGCGAAGCAACAAAGCGTGGTTTCATAGGGCGTTACGCCGTGTGTGCGTTTCTTGTACTTTTTAGCTACGTTAGAACACGACAAAAAGGCATCTATAAAAGACACCTAAACGTTACCTATCGTTTTAACGGTTGGACTAAACGGACAGCTTGTCCATTTACTTTTTTAAACTAAGAATTTCTTATGATAACTCTTCTGCAAAACACCTCCCCCCGTTAATTTTTAGAACCCTTTTTAGAGAAACTATATTAGCGTTATTAACGGCTTGGCGGTTATGGCAACCATGCGGCGGAGGTACGGCGACCACGACAACCACGCCTTGTTATTCCTAGCTTGGCGAAGGCGGCAACGTTAGTTGTGATTCTAAAATATTGATATAGATTGTAGGGCTTGGCGGCTATTAACGACTTGGCGTCCATCCTGTTTATTGACCGTGGTTTTTTATATGGCGGTGGCATCCAAGTCAAAAAGTGTCGATGGCGTAAGGTGTCCAAGTCGAAAAAGAGTGCATCATGATATTTTATTAAGACCTATTTTAGTGACAAGGTAAGGGACAAAATGTTGAAAATGAGTGCATGACCCTAGTTGTAAAATAGTGACTTAACAATACGTTATTTATTAACTATATTCTTTTAACTATATAGACAGGTTATTTCTAAAATTAGTCGAATAGTGCAGAAAGAAATTTCTATCTAATAATATTCAATCATTGTTTGAATGAGGTTGACTGTGGTAAACTCATACCAAGAAGTAAGAAAACCAAGAAACAAAGAACAAAGAAACTTGGTATAAATAATGATAGGAGGGCGTAGACTATGGTAATGGCACAAAGTGAATTGGAGAGAGTTCCTATGTCAAACCCTAAAAAAGTTAAGCGAATCGCTGTTTCAAGTAAAAGACAAATTAGTATCCCTAAAGAGTTTCACGACATTTTGAATATTGGTGAGGAAGTCATATTAGAATTACATGGCAATCATCTTGTATTAAAGCCTGCACATGAAAGCTTTGATGATTTTTCCGAGAATATTCTTCAAGACCTAGTTCATGAAGGTTTTACGGGAAATGAGTTAGTTACGGAGTTTAAAAACAGAAAAGGACAGTTACGTAATGCCGTCGAGTCATTAGTTGAAGAAACAAAGGCTTCTGGAAGAAGAACTACTATTGACGACCTTTTCGGAGAAGAGGACGACGACGAAGATGAATTATGATTTGATAACTTCACCTGCAACAGAGAAATTCATTAAGAAATTGAAAGATAAGCCTTTGAAGCGAAAGTTCAAAGAGGCCTTTCAAGAAATCCAGTTAAATCCCTACGAAGCAGGCGAACCAAAACGAGGGGATTTAGCTGGTGTTTATGGTTACGACATTTATCATAATCGTACAAACTACGAAATCGCTTATAAAATTGATACGGATGACCAGGGGAAACTTATTCTAGTTATTTTGGCAGGAACTAGAGAACAATTCTACGAGGAATTAAAGCGATACATTGAAGCTACCAAGAAAGCTAACAATCTACATAAAAAGTAAAGCTTCTCTTTTGACTAGAGGAGTTTTTTCTATTCTTAGATACCATATGAGACGCACGAGAATGCCCCATATTCGATTCATTCACCTTCACCTTTATAAATAGATTCAAAGATTTCAGAAGCAGGTGTACGGCTTTCTAGACGGTCATTAATACGGTTCAAAATCTCTATAATTTCGGATTTTTGGTTAAGCTTCTTCAAATCGTCTTTGTCCATATTATCCATTGTCGCTTCTAATCGCGATAAGCCCTTACTGGTTTCCTCCATCGTGGCAAGAATGCTTTCGGCTTTCTTAGCGTTGCTTTCAATCAATTCTTCGATATTGTCCAATCTAACATTATCCTCTTTCATCATAGAAGACAGTTCACTTACTGACGTTAGAATCTCTTTGATTTCCTTCTCATACTTCTCCATTTGTAGTCCTCCCTCTTTCTATAAAATGAATCGCAGCTGTAGATTTTTTGAAGAATATTATTCAACTTTTATAGCTTGTCCCATTTTAATAAGACCGTATCCCGAATTTGTAACATTTAGGGCATATAAAAGCCCAGTATTACAACGTTTTTAATTGGACCGCGTCACAATCTAATAAGACTGCATCCCAAATATGGGACACGGCTATTTAACGCCAGACACTAAAAGACACGCCGCCAAGAAGTTTCTTATCCGTTCTACCTCGTTATTATGTATTCTATAAAGTTAGATGCATTCCCGATGAAGATAGTCCACCAAATAAAGCGAAATGCTATCGGCAACTCCTTCCATTCTCCTGTTGCCCTAAACTCCTTTAGATAAATCATAAATGCCACGCCAAATACACTTGTTAGGGCGAACATGAATCTAGCCTTACTTACGAAATCGGGGTTTTTCGTCGATATGAGAAACAGGAATACAGTTATTATTGCCGATGAAAATACTAATATCCCAAATGTCATTATCGCCTTACTTGATTTTGGTTCTTTTTCCTCCATGATATGTTTCCTCCAATATAGCTACCGCACTTCGTTTATTTATGATTGTCTGTCTTACTATAGCTTATGACTATATACGTGATACATTATGTATCCCCGTTTGTTTACGTTATATAAATTCGATACTTTATTATGATTTCGCACACAAAAAGAAAAGTTTTTTAATAAGTTTGCGGCAAAATAATGAGAAACCTAGTTAACTATCACTGAACAGACTTCTAACGAATCCACCTAACTTTTCATCATCTAAACCGGCGTTAATAGCTGATTGTATCGCCTTCATACGTTCCCGTTCTATAGATTGGATATTCTCACTCTTTTGCTTCCAACCTTTGTATGATTTATATTCTTGTTTGGTCAATGCTATAGCCCCTTCTACGTCTGAAATACCTTTACGTTTCCAATGGCTTGCTATCTTAGTTATATAGTTTTTAACTAGCTTCATATCTGTTTTTAACATGGAGTAATATACCAAGACATTCATCACACCATCATTTAGCTTATAAGACTCTTGTATATCCCTAAGCATTTGCACTTCCTCTTCGTCAGGCGTTACGCCACTTATGCCTTTTAGTAAATCCTCTAATGTTACTTCTTCTAAGTAGAGTTTTAAAAGTAATTCTCTCTCTTCTCTTATGAGTCGTTCTCCTTCTTGAATAACGTCCTCTAATGTATCTAGCTTAATCGACGCCCACGTATTCGCGATTCTTCGTATTCTTCCCACATGAAATTCCCCATGTGCCTTGTTATAGGCTTCTAACAAAAAGTTGAATACCCACGGTTCTAGCTTCGATTTTTCTAAAATACTGGTCATGTCCTTTAGATAATATTCACCTTTGATTTTAGTCAAGTATTCTTCTAATGTCATTTTGACTAACTCGTCTCGTTTAGCTTGCTTGCTTTTAACCACGTTCTCGCCCCCACCATTCAAAAAGATGTATAATCTACTAATTTAGTATGCCGAACCATATAAACGCCTTTAGAATTGAATATGACGCGTCTAGGGGCTATCTACGTAATAGTTGTAGTTCATCACGCATTTCTAGAAATTTATCTCTTACGAATTCGCCTAACTTCTCATTATCAATACCGTCGTCAATCGCCTTGTAAATATCCTCTACGACAATATAATCCATGAAAAATTCTATTTCTTTTCGCTTTCTAATGTCTTTCATTCTTTGCTTAGCCTGTTCTTTAGACATGATATAACCCTCCTTTTTATTATTGATTGAATTCATACATTCCGTAACCGTTCCCGTATCCAACCGAAGCAAATATTGATAACGTCGCGATTAGTTCCTCTTTGTCCTTACGAGAAGCAAGGATTAATTTCAACATCTTTTTAATCATTTTCGGCGTTTGTTTGAATATTACGTCTTCGGCTAACTGGCTTACAATGATACCGCCAACGCCATCTATGGATTGGTATGGAATAAATTCATTCCACAATTCCTCTTCAACTAGGATAGACTTAATTTTACGTTTTTCCATATTCATAAAAACAACCCCTTTTGTTTTTAATATATGACTAGTGCGTCCAGTTCTTCGCGTGTACTACATTCTTTTAGTCTCTTTTCTATACTACCGCACTTCACTTCGTTCCGTTTGCTTCAGCCATTCCGGTTAGTGCATGTCTTACGCTATCGCTACAGTCCTGCACTAATCCTCATGCCTCTACTTCCTCACCCTTTTAGTTATCAGCCTATCTAAAATTAGTGTTCATAATCTTTAAGTTTCTACTTGCTTTTGTTTTTGGGTTTTGATAACTTCGGTTGATTCTATGGAAATACGGCTTTGGACAGATTTCGACTACCTACAAACGCTAAAAAGAAAAAAAGCGAATGTAAGTAGTAGCCGATTTCTGATTATGTACTTCGTCTATCATCTTATGGTATCCGTTTTCCGTATCAGCCCTATTAATCGTTTCGGTTTTTCACCTCTAATGTTTCTACTGTTTCAAGTAGCCCTCACAGTTTCCGATTTTACTCGTACTTATGAAACATCCTACGACACATATCTGCGTCCTACCCTTCCTAACGACAGCACTAATGTAGCTTTCACAATTCAGATAGAGTGTAATAGGGAACACTTTTAATCTATCCTATCCTCATTTACTTGCATTGGCTGAGTCATTACCTGACGATATGTTTTACTAGGTTTTATCGGCAACTCCTAGTGAATAACACAATAAAAAAGCGTACCCTTCCCAGTCTCTTAGCTACTTACAGCCGGTTAGAAAATAGGAAGGATACGCTTGTTCGTCTAATTATGTAGAAATCTAGCATAAATTAACGGTTGAAATTATTGAGATAAGATATTAAAATAGAACTATCTCAAATAGAGTATCATTCCTGTTATCGCTGTGGTAGGTTGGAAACAGGATAAGGTTGTTCCGCTAAGTTTCTCAGGCTTAGCAGATGGAACAGCCTTTTTATTTTGCATTCATATTAAGTTAAGTGTAAGGTCTTACAAATACATCAATAAGTTATGTAAGTTAAATAAGTTAAGTTATCTATTATTTTAGACTTATCACTCTAGTAAAATCAATAGAAAATCAATAGATTATTAAAATTATACGCATATCCGTAAAACTACTGCTTCTGTCGACGTCTCAGACAAAATTAGATTTCACTTTACGCGTTACCGTCCACTTCGTTTCCTTCTATCGACGTCCTACATAAACGAAAAGACACCCGAAGGCGTCCGTTCTTACTTTTCATAATTAAAGATTGTATCTAATGATTTACCCTTAATTAGAATTTCATCATGTGACTTCTCAATCAGATATTTTAGTACGTCCGATTTATTAACCGTTCCTACGCTTGCTTTGTCGAAGAAATCTACTAGTTCTACTAGCTTGCTTTCTGTTTCCTCTGTGTAAGTGATTGTTAGATTCTTTTTCGCCATTTGTACTTCCTCCTGTTATTTATCTCTATTGACGCGATACCAATCTATTTTAGTCGAAGCTAGTTCCTTGTATATGTTAAAGAAACCGCCTGCTACGGTATTTCCATCTTTGTCCTTTAGTACGATTACATCCCCCGAATTTTCTTTACAGTAAAGGTCTAATAAACCGTGTTGTTTTGTTCGAAGTTCAACCCGTTCATTCTTCCATGTAGCCAGTAATAAAACGACTTCTACGTCTTCGACTTCTTCTAGTTGCGTAATATTCACTGGATTACCTCCTAATGGTTTAAATTTCTAGTCCCGTATAGTAAAATAGTCATTGTCAGTTAATAATCTTTATTAATTTGACAACAATTTCTCCTAAATTGTATTTTGTGGTGATAATCTCTCAACCACACCACAATGCCCCCTTGTTCTCTGTGATATGGAACTTGGGGGCTTTTCGTTATATGTTATTTCACTTTATCTTCTATGTAATTTCCGTGTTCGTCCGTTTGGACTGAATGACCGAACCAACTGTATCCCTGCGATTCTAGCCATTCGATGAAGCTGTCTAAAAACGCTTCGTGTGGTACTTGGTCGTTATCGCCTTTACCCATTACCATGCCGTCTAGCTTAACGATATACTTTTCTTTGTCTGTCATTCTTTCAACCTCCTAATAATTATTTCCACGCCTTTCTAGTCCTCGTACGCGGTAAAGCCATTGAAGGCTGTGTAACTCACTTGCAAATATTATATTACACTATATACCCTGTGTATTGCAAGGAATAATTTTTTAAGCAAAGATAAAACGGCGATTGTGACGCCTTTACCTGTTGCAAGCTGCGTGTAGATTATTAACACTTTTAGGCATAAAAAAAATAAGCAGGAAAATCAATTAAGATTCGCCTGCTTTATCCGTTCTAATCATTTAGTTTTTCTACCCTGCTTATTATGTGCTTCCTGCATCTGTTTAGCCGTGCTTGGCTTATATGGCTTGCTTGTATTACGTCTGCTTGTGGCGGTCTTACGTGAACCACCGATGGATTTAGGCATTAGGCGTTAACCTCCTGTCCTTGAAGCTTTGCAAGTAATTTAATGTGTATTGTGCTTCCTTCCTCTGCACGTTTAGTTAGTTCGTCCATGAAACACTTAACTAATTCTCTTTGTGCTTTTTTACCTTCTTGAATCTTGTTAAATAGTTCTTCCATATAATTTTCATTCATTTTCTTTCTTCCTCCTTTTTTATTAAAAACAAACAACGGCTTCGCGTTGAATGCGTCTATAATCTTCTTCATATTCTTTTGGAATAACGTTTTTATCTTCTAGGACACCAACAAAGTCGTACCACGCTAGTACAAATTCTAATTTAGTAAGGGCAATACGTGTGTTAGGGTTTATCCAGTGGCATACGTTGTGAATACGTTCCATTTCGTGGGCTACTAACGCATGAACCTGTTCCATAAGCTGTTCATACATTGGATGATTTTCGTCAATTCCTTCTGCTTTCATTTTTTCTACAATTAGAACATGAGGTGGTAGCAAGTGGTCTAATTTATTACCGTTTATTGCATCGTAAACGTCCTTTTCTGTATGTGGCGTGGGTTCGTAATCTTCCTCTACGCCTAAGAGTTCTTTAAGTTCTGCTAATTCCTCTTTAGTTACACCGTCGCACACAATACATCTTTTCTTCTTCTGCTGATTCTTCAAGGTCAATTCCTCCTAATACTAAAAAAGAGACGGTCCAGAAGACCGCCCCCTATTTCTTATTGCTTTGTAAATCCTAATAACCCTGCTAGTTCTACCATCGCTTCATAGTCGCCTGTAATCGCCCGTGCTTGTAGGTCTTCAAAGTGTTTATCTAGCTGTTCTTTCGTCATTTCTTTAGTGTTCATTGTTCATTCCTCCTTTACTGGCCGTAGCCTTGCGAAATTTTGTTGAAAGGTGTTTGAACCATTTCACCAAACGTTTTAGATTGAGTTTTTTCTTCTAAAATTTCCTGTGAACGTTGTTGTGAAATACTCTGACCGCCCTGGGGAAGTGAATCCATGTATTCTTTGCGTTTCGCTTTATGTTCTGCTACCTGTTCCGCACGTTGCCCATAACCATAAGCAATTTTAATAGCAGGATTAGATTTCATAACGTCCTCGTGAGTTAATTCTCTAGGCTTGCTAGTAAACAGGTCGTCTCCGCGTTGTTGTGCGGCTTCTTCATAGCCTGCCGTCATCATAGATTGTGTTTCTAATGCAGATTTAAATTGTTGCTTTACGTGGATACGTGGGGCAACCCCCTTATTAACGTATTCGTTATATAATTCTAGTGCTTCCGTGTCGCCATTCATTGCCTTCTCTTGTAGTTCTCGTACTTGATAATCCATTATTTAACCTCTCCGTTCTGTAATTGTTGTTTGATGCCTTCTAAGGCGTCCATATCGCCTATATTTCGTACTTTATTGACAAACAGGTCTATTACTTTATCCTGCTTCTTTCTCGTCAATTTACCGCGTCTAAACGCTTCTAATGCTTTATCCATTTGGCTACGTCTCCTTTTGAATAATAGGGTTCATTTTTACTTCTTGAAAATGTCTTTATTCTTGTTTGTAACAAAGGTTAATTTGCCTTCCATTAGTGCTTCGCGTAATTCATCGTTGTATACCATTGGAGAATAATGCCCGTCCATTTGATAACGTTGGCTAAGATTAATTGAGAAGTCGGAACGTGGGTCACGTCTGCGAAGTCCTACGCGATTCTCAATGTCTCGGAATGTTTTAGAGTAATCTCGTTCATAAGCTGCCTTCTTTTCTTTGTACTCGATAAGCTTATTTAGATACGCTAATTTTAGGTCGTTCATTTCGTCGAATAATTGACGGAATTCCTCGCTTTTATCTGCTACATAGTCCTTACGTTCTTGGTTGATTGAATCCTTTTGCTTTTCCATTTCAGATTGAATAACCGCGTCAATTTGGCTTAGTTGAAACTCTGCCGTCTTTAGTTCTTCTCGAACTTTAGCAAGGTCTTTTTCTAACTTTTTATCTACCTCTTTGTCCTCTAAAATGGATAAATTAAAGTTATCCATTACGGCTTGTTCCATTGCCTTTTCTTCTTCTTTAAGCTTTACCACTTTTTCTTCTAATTTAGTGCGTCGGCTTTCTGCCTTGTCTAACACTTTATTTACTCGTTTTACTGCAACACCTTTAAATAGTTTCATAATTAATTATCCCCCTTTAGTTTCTTGTATTCTGTATTTACAACTTCCATAAATTCGACTGGATAAACAGCCGCAATACGTCGTTCCGTGTCTCTAATACGTCGTTCAATCTTTGGTAATCTGTTATACATGTGTTCAATTTCTTGAATCGCTGTAGCTAACATAATAAAATCTTCTTTTTCTTTATCATGCTTTTTCATCATTCGAAGATAGTTCCCACGGCTAGACGTTTCTTTTCTTTCGATAAAGTCTAAAATTTCATCACGTTTCGCCTTTAAACCCGTTAGTGTTTTTAATTGAATGTTATATGTTTTGATAATTCGTTCTAACTGACTTGCAATATAATTGCCGTCGATATCCTTGTTAAGTTTAGGTGGGTTCATGCTTGCATCAATATTTATATAACCGCTTGACATGTTTAATTGTTCTCTCCTTTTGAATACTATTTTTCAATTTATTTAATGCGTTTAATTTGTCTGTTTGGGCTGTTCATTTCCATAGATTTAAACAAGTCGTTTAATTCTTCTTTTGAAATAACCTCACTAGCTGTAGTGCGTTCCTCTGTCACGACTTCATGTTTATTAGATGGCATTAGTTCAAATATTTTGGCATAAAGTTCCATATGCTTGTAGCTTCCACTTAACGCCTTCTCTTCTAAGACATCGAAATATTTAGGAATAGAATCTCGCGTTCTCTCTTTCTTCCAATCGGCTTGAATCTGTTTCCCGTGGAATGTGTTAACCCATTGTGAAACGGTACTACGATTGACGCCGTAATCCTTCGCTACTTCTTCCATTGTTTCGCCGCCTAAACTACGTTCAAAGTAATCTAAAATAATTACCTGTTGACGGTCTGTTAACCTAGTGTCTTTTTTCATTTGTTTTTCCCCTCCAATTCTTCGATATTTTCTACAAGTGCCGTAATGGCTACTAGTTGTTGTTCTGTAAAGCCTAATTCTCGTAATGCCCGAAGTAATCTAAAATGGTTACGGGCTGTAATTGTTGCCCCCTCTACTCCGCGTTCAATCTTGGCTAAATGATTAGGATAAATTCCTGTCATTTCTGCTAGTTCATTTACTTTCACGTTCTTAATTAGTCGTGCGATTCGCACCAATTTCCCCGTAATTTTGTACTCTCTTTCCACTTATTAACCTCCTTCAATTTTCGACGTATCTATTTGATGTTTTATAAAATACTATTTAATCCAAAATGTTGTCTCTAAGGCTAAAAAAGAGGAAAGGGCAGTTTGCAAGACCGCCGTTAACTCTTTTTCCATACCAAAGGAGACAATTAAACCAACTGATTAAAAAAAATAAAGTGACTGGAAAAAGTATTATGTAGGAAGCATTTCTGCCTCCGTATTCTTCTTAACTTTCAAACACGATGTTTTACAAGGAAGAATACTAAAATTCACATTTTGTACACAAAAAAAAGAGAACCCCGTGAAGGATTCCCTGTTTATTTACTGTATTTCGCTATGAAGTCCATAATCGCTAATTCTACTATGTCCGAATTATTGACGCGGTTACGTTTGGCGAAGTCGTCTAATTGGCTTGCTACCTCTTTGTTTAAGAATACTGTCTTTCTTGTGGGCTTGTCGTCGGCTTCTAGTTGAATTATACGTGAATGTAAGTTGTTATCTACTTCAAGTGTAGTTGCAGTTTCGTTGTATTGCTTTATAATTGCACGTAAAGTGCTTATTTCGTCCAATGTAAGTCCTTTTGTAGTGTTGAACACTTTCACTTCACTTGTAGTTGTATTGCCTTTTTGTGGGCTTCTACGTGTCCTTGTCTTGTTCAACAATTCAACTATACTTGTAGTTAAAGGCGACTCTCCTTCACCTGTAAATGCCCATGCCTTCGAATGGTTATCATATTCAACTCCAACACTATTCAACGTCTTGCGTAGTTTATCGCCACCTACTGACAACTCTTTGGCAACGTCCTTTAATGTTTCCTTATCGTTCAATCGTTCTACAATTTCACTGATTAACAACTGAATTACACCTCCACTTAATGTATAGTTCAACTATACGACAAGTGAAAGTGAATGTCCTTTGTAGTTTAGTTGTATTACGCGTTTTTCTTAAAGCGTCCTAGCCCCATTTTGTCCAGTTCCTCATCTGATAGGTCATTGATGTTAAACTTCTGAACTGGTGAACTCTTTCCATCACTAACGCGAGAACCTTTGTAGTACGTTACTACGCCCCCTCTGGCTGTATTGGCTACCGTTAGTTCATTTCTGTAGATACTATGAACAGAACGAACGTAGTTCATATTTACACCGTGTTTATATGA
>Ga0209463_1001555_pt1 | contig 13850 bp, 14 predicted proteins | sample AgamicMgSfrz_FD_187169 | JGI IMG/M metagenome (GOLD analysis project Ga0209463, IMG submission 187169) | Agave microbial communities from Guanajuato, Mexico - Mg.Sf.rz (SPAdes) (version 2) | ecosystem: Host-associated > Plants > Phyllosphere > Phylloplane/Leaf | place: Guanajuato, Mexico... | reverse complement strand
TCCCAGAACGGAAAGTGAAGAATAAAGCTAAATTCGCTCAAATTATTCAAGAGAATTGGTTATATCTTATTCAGAATAATTATTTGAAAAACGAAGAAATTATGTTTTTAAACAAAATTATTGGTTTCATAGGGTTTCGATCTAATTGTATTGTTCATGATATTAATGCAAAAGAGCAATTACCTATGACTCAAACTGAAATAGCAGAAAAAATAGGTTCTAGTAAAAATACAGTTAGTAGATTAATAAAACAATTAATTGAAAAGGGTCTAATTGGACGTTTTGAGTCGGGTAGAGATGGGATTAATGCTAGAATGTATGCACTGTACATAAATCCTAATGTGATTCTTTGTGGAGATCGAGACAATATTAATCAAACACTACAAACTATGTTTATAAGAAAACCAAAAGAATTGAAAAATTTACCTATAAAATTAGTGTAACCTGTATGAAATTCATACAGGTTTTTTTGTAACTTTCATAGTTATCGAATTCGATAACTAAAGTTATCGAATTCGATAACTATGAAAAATCTTGAAACCCTTGGTATTACTGTTTTTTTTCTACTTTTGTATGCTTGTCCCTTCTCACTCTCTATATAAGAGCTAAAAGTTCCGCAAGGAACGGGTCGTATTTTCTTTCGCTTTGCTACAGAAAATCTCCACCCTTTTCGCTTTGCTACATCCTTGCCAAACTTTTTTCGGCTCGAGTTTGGATATCACCAAGCCGATACATCCAAAAGCAACTATTTGGGATCATCGGCTTGAATTGCAATTATACGAGCCGAACCGCTAGTGCTTTCGCTTAATAATTTCATTTACCATATTGATAGATACGTAATACGTGGGGGCTCGTCCCCACACGACGAACCAGCCTCAACCCCAAAAGCAAAGGAAAACCTTCTTTTAAACCTGTTTATTTTTCTTTTTAAGCGTTTGTTTTTGTTTTTACGACAAATAGTATTGTTTTAGATTTATATTCTTTAAAAAGGATTCTGGGGCGCCTGAAATAACACTTTGTATTTTGGTGTTATTTGCTTCTGAACTATGGATTTATATTTATTTAATGCTATTTGTTTTCTTTTAGTATTTTAAAGTAATGTTTGATTGCAATTTATTAAAAATATCATGTCGTTAGTGAGTACTCATATGGAGACATCAAAGGGACTTTGTGTACTCACTGAGTCTACATCTAGGGACACGATGGGGACATTTGTTGGGTTTTGTGTCGTCAGTGAGTGGACATTCTGGGAATTTTCGTGTACCCACGTTTAAACTAGGCTCCGCCTAGTCCCAACCCCTAGTTGGGCCCAAAAACCCCTTATGCTCTTCTCTCTTTTTTGATTCGGAATTTCCAATTTTATAAAATGACTTATCTTTTAGTTGAAATTTATTATGTTAAAAAACAAAAGAATGATTTTAGTTTTGGCTTATTGCAAGGTTATTAGAAAATTTCTTGTAGCACGGCTAAGAACTTTGCTAAATGAAGTATGAATTAGAAATATGAAAAATTTCGTTATTTTTATATGACAGGAGGATATAAACCTTAGTAGAATGAATTAGTAAAAACCTAGGTTTAGTACCTAGGTTCCAAGGTTGGTTTTTTTGAAAATAAACCTTGATATTAAAAGTATCAAGGTTTTTATCTAGGTTTTAAAGGTGGGTAAAAAGATGGATAAAAGTGAATACCTAGGTGGAGAAAACCCAGGTTATATAGCGATGACTGTTAAAGAAGTTGCATTATGTTTAGATGAATCACCAAATGTTATAAGGAATTGGATGAAAGAATTAAAGACATATATTCCTTTAGAGAAGAATGAATCAGGTTACAATATTTTTGATGAAAAAGCTCTTGAGAAAATGAAGATGGTTAAGCAATTACATCGAGAACAGAATTATTCAATAAAACAAATTGAACATTATTTTGCTACAGGTGGAGAGAGTATAAAGCCTGTTCCTAGTAAAGAAGCTGGAGAGATTTTAGCTGAGGAATTAAAATTATTAAAAAATGAAGTTAGTAAACTTAGAGAATATAGTGAGAAACAAGAAGAATTTAATAAATTGTTAATTGAACAATTACAAAAGCAACAAGATTATATTGATAATAAGTTAGAAAAACGGGATCAGAAGTTACTCGAAACAATTCGTGAAGTACAAGAAACAAAATCATTAACAGCATCTACGGAATCAAAAGGATTTTTTGCGAGGTTATTTGGAAAATAATTATTTTGAGATTTGCAAACGGAGTCCTGGCGTTTATGCCGCGAAAGTTCCTTGACGATGAGGGGAACCCTCATGCAAACTCGCCAGAGGTGGCCCCAGAAGGGCGGTTTTTGCCCGCTGGGGTTGGCTTTGGGAGTTTGAGGGTTCGGAGGCTCGTGGTCAAGGGAACCGTGGAATAAAAAGCGAGGATGGACCCCAGGACAGGGCAAAAACCAATGTCTTCGCCAAGATTCGTGGTTCTACTGTTAGAAAAAGGCGAATAAGAATATAGCATACATACAATAAGGGAATGCAGTATAGATCAGTCTACAAGCATTCCCTTGCTATAAAGATGTTAATAATATTTTAATGCTGATGTTACTATATATGCTATGTATATAGTAATGATAAAAAGATAAATATATCTAGTGTTTAAAATAGAAAGATGTGATTAAATATGAATATATTTTGATTTATTAATTGTTTTATTTGAATATTAGATTAAAAGGGAGTTTTTGAATTGTTTGAGAAAGAATTACTTGATTTTTGTAAGAATGGTATGAGTGTTTTTTTTATGTTTGAACCTGTTAGGAAACGAATATATAGGTTTGCTATAGTGCAAATTTGTTTGTTTCTATCTTTTGTAATGTTATGTATGATATTTAATGAAATTTTTGATTTTATCTTTATGCTTTATGTTTTTTTAATGGAATTAAGTATTACATCTTTGTTGTTTATCCATATGTATGTTAAAAGGTATATTTTAAGGGAGTATAAAATTAAATTTGAAAGTAAAAAATGGTATAATTTTAAGTATTTACTTTTAAGAAATTTTTTGTATGACAGGAAGATTTTAAGTAAATCTAATAAAAGTAAGACTAAAAATATCCAAGCATTAGATTTTTATATTGAGAGATTTGAAAAGTATCTTGAGAGGAAGAAAGAAAAGAAATTATCAACTATTATTAAGTCTTCTAGTACTATACTTATAGCTTTTTCGGTTCCTCTTTGGACAGCTTTTAATAATTGGATGTATCAAAAGAATGAATTTCATTTAGGTCAAGCTACTGCTTATTTTGCGGCTGTATTTATTATTTTAGTTTTTGTTTTTTTATTTTGGGTTCTTATTCGATATTATTTCACTCTTTTTTATTTAGACGAACAAAAAATTATTAATATTATTGAAATGTTATATGGTATCAAGTTTTCTTTGAATAACAATAAATACTTAGATTCATTTGTAAATGAAGATATAGATAAACTTATAATTGAGATTCTTGATAAATATGAGTTAAAAAACAATACAAAAAACGGATAATTTATTCATTTGTAATTGGGTATTAGTGTTGAAAAAAGAGTAGAAATATAGCATACATACGATAAGGGAATGCAGTATAGATGAGTTTATAAGTATTCTTTTGTTATAAGTATTTTATGTTTTTAATATGATATTAAGGAGTAATATTATGATTAAAAATGATTTGGAAGTAATTAATAAATCTGATGAACTAAGAAAATTTTTGATTGATAATTTTCATGCTTTAGAAATGGATGGTGCTTCAGGTAGTAATTTATCCTTTCCAAATTTTGATTTGTTTGCTAGGGACTATTTGTTGTTTGCAGAACATGAGCTTAAACAGTTACAAAAGAATGAAACAATTATTGAACATATTCATTTAATAAATTGTGTTTCGCATTTAAGAAGAGCAATTGATTGTCAGTTAGATACATGTTTTGAGGCTTTAAAAATTAAAGTTTTTAAAAAGAAAAATTTAAGTTTAGAGGCTAAACTTAAATTTTTTGAAGATGCTGGTGTTTTTAATTCTTTGTCTTTAGCAAGGCTTAATAAAATTAGAAATAGTATGGAACATGGTTATAGAATCCCAGAGATTAAAGATATTGAGACATACTTTGATTTGGTATCCGCTTTTATTTCTATTTTAGAATCGATGTTATCACTTCTTACTACTTTTTCAGAAGTTAATCTTGCTATTGATAATATTGATAATAAAATCTATTTTTCTATTTGGTATTTATTCGATGATAAACCATGTATTTCTTATCAAATAACTGAGAGAGAAAAAAATATTAGTAAAGGGGATCAAGATGATTCTAATTTATACTTTAAGTATGATATTTCAAATTTGAATGATTGGCCAGAAGTATCTAAAGAAGTAACTGTTACTGTTGATGACAGACTTGATTTTCCATATTTTTTCAAAGTATTACTTTTATTAGCTAGAAAAGGTAGTTTTGTGAGTGATAAATTTATATTTGAAGAATTAACAAAATAAAAAGGATATTATGTGAAACGGATTTTTGTAAAATTTTTACTTAGATATAAAATGTATCTAAAATATTGTCTTTTTCTTCTTTATTAATTCCAATGTAAGTTAATGTAATTTGTGGTGTGCTGTGATTAAGAATTTCTTGCAACATCGCAACATCTTTTGTTTGTTTATAGAACCAATAGCCGAAGGTTTTGCGCATGGTGTGAGTCCCAATGGATTCTACATCGGCAAAATCTCCGGCTTTTTGCAATTGTCGATAAGCCTGGATTTTACTAATGGGTTGATCTCCTTTTCGGGAAGGGAATAACCAGGTACTTTCTAGTGTTTGGCCATAAGAGTATACTTCATCAAAAATAGAAGTAAGGTTAATCATGCGTTCTTTCTTCGTTTTTCCCTCTTTGATCTTGAATTCTTTTCTCTTTTTACGTTTTAAATTTATTATGGTTTGTGTTTCAATTTGGAGTAGATCGCTAATACGCAATCCTGTATTGATTCCAATTAGAAATAAAATATAATCTCGTTCTGAACAGTGGCGTTTTAGGGACCATTTCATATCTTCGATCTGTTCTTTGCTACGGATGGGTTGGACATCAATGAGATGTGGTTTTTTATTCATGGATTTATGACCTCTTTATTTATAGTGTTTTGAATGTATACTTTTGTTATATAAATTTAGGATATCAGGTGATTTGGAGGTAAGTCAATTATATAGGGTATTTGAATGTAAACTAATATTTAAAAGTTTACATTGGAGAATAAAAAAAGACCTATTTATTTAGGTCTCTTTTTTTATTTTAATTGATAATTGTGTTTGATTTCAATTTACAAGAATTAATATAGTTTTTTTAAATTAGATAATGCTACTAAATATATTGATACTCCAAAAAATATTCCTCCACCGCTCCATATAATAATATCAAATAATGAAATAGATATTGTTCCTGAACTTAAATAAGGGAAAATATAACACATTAAAATAAACATTTGAAAACTAAAATATATTCCTGCTTTTAAACTTTGTTTTTTTAATTTTTTCTTTTTTTCTAAGTACTCTTCTTTTGTTGTACATTCTGTATCATTTAGTTTTTTCTTTTCTATATTTCGTATTAGGTAACCTGCGTAGATCATATTAATTATAAATGTAATTATAGTTCCTATAGACATAGTATTGTTAATTGTATCAACTATTAACATAATAAACATTGCTATCATATTTAAATACCATAAAATCATTCCTGAAAAAGCTAATTCTTTATTTATTTCTTGTTTTTGATATTCGTCTCTTTCACCTATTGCTCCTATAAAGTGTTTATATAATTTTTCTTCCCATTTATTTTTCATTGTTTAATTTTCCTCCCAAAATAAATCATTTAATGTTACATTTAAACTTTTGCATATTTTAATACAAAGATTTAACGATGGGTTGTATTCACCTTGTTCAATTAAACCAATTGTTTGTCTACTAACATTTGTTAATTTTGCTAATTCTGTTTGTGTCATACTTTTTTCAAGCCGAATACGTTTTACTTTGGTAAGCATTTCAATGTCCTCCAATGTATATATATGTAATTCTGTAATATATATATAACATTTGTTTTATATATATGTCAAATATATGATTTATTGTGAAATTTAATATTAGATTTTTTAAAAATATTATTTAGGATTTTAGTTATCATATTTATATGCAATTATGCATATTTTACTTTTTTTGTTATTTTATATGATAAAGTTTCTTTGTGTAATTATATAATCTTTATATTTTCGAAATATAATTTAAAATTCATTTTATGACTGATTTTTTATAGTATATGTTAGTTATAAATTTAAAAAGTAGGAATGAATAATGAAAAAAAGAAACGACTATGCGTATCATTTAATTATTAGCATACTATCATTTTTAGCTATATTGTTTTTGGTTTTTGGAAATTATAAAAGTGCTATTTTCAAGTACTCAATTATATTTGTATGTTTAATTAATATGATAATAAATTTATTTTCTTACTATAAAAAAAAGAAATAATTAGTTTGAAATTCATGATTAAAATGTTGTTTTTTGATTTGTATATCGGAATATTTTTATATTATATTTTTGACACTTAAATAAATTTATTTAAAAGGAGGAAATTTCATGTTGGATTCAAATTTATTTACTTCTCTTTCTGCTGAAGAGTTAGAAGTAGATGGTGGTAAGAAAAATTGGGGTAATTATGCTGGTGAAACTTTTGGTGCTGTTTCTGGAGGCGCAGGTGTTGGATTTGCTATTGGTGGTCCAGCTGGAGCATTTCTTGGTGGTACATATGGTGGAGTAGCATATGCTATTGGTGTTTTAGTCGATAATAATTAATAATTATTAATTTTATTTTTATAAAAATGGAGGTAATTTTATGGAATTCTCATTAGACAAAAAACAATTTTTACAGGATATTTCATTAGAAGAATTGGATATTAATGGTGGTGATTGGGGTTCTGCTGTTGCAAACGGATTAGGTGTTGCTGCTGTTACTGCTGCTGGTGGAGCAAAATGGGGAGGTAGAATCGGTCTTGTTGGAGGTCCTCAAGGAGCTATTATCGGTGCTGCTGCTGGTGCTGTTGTTGGTGGAGTTTGGGGATACTATTCTAATTAATTAAAAAACTCTATTAAGTTGTTTTTCCTTTTAAATATTTAAAAGGAAAAACAACTTTTTTAATAATTAATAAGTTTTATATTTTGAAAGGATTTTGATATGTTAAGAAAAAAAATCACCTATATAAAACAGCATGATTTAAAGGATTGCGGACCAGCTTGTTTATCAATGATTTCTAGATATTATGGATTAACTATTTCAATTTCTAGAATGAGAGAAGTTGTTGGAACAGATTTGAATGGCACAAATATAAAGGGACTTTTAGAAGGTGCTGAAAAATTAGGATTTAATGTAAAAGGTGTAAAGGCAACGAGTTTAGAAGCATTAAATGAAATTTCTTTACCTGCTATTGCACATGTAGTGATGGATGGTGGGTTATTACATTATGTTGTTATTCATAAAGTTAAAAAAAATAAGGTTTATGTTGTTGATCCAAGTCAAGGTTTTGTTACATACTCATTAGATGATTTCGGTAAAATTTGGACTGGTATTTTGGTTTTAATTTCTCCGGGTAATAAGTTTCAAAAAGGGAAGGCTACTCAAAGTACTTTTTCTCGATTTTTATCTTTATTAAAAGAACAAAAGTATTTGTTATTCCCTTTGTTTTTTGCTTCAGTTTTTTTTAATTTATTTGGTTTATTAGGGGCTTTTTATTTTAAGTTTTTAATTGATGATATTGTAACTAATCAATTGATGGGAACACTTCATATTGTGTCTATCGGAATTATTGTATTGTATATTTTTCAGGTTTTACTTTCATATTTTCGCACTCATTTAATTTTATATTTAAGTAGAAGAATAGATGTTCAATTAATACTTGGTTATTATCGTCATGTTGTAGGTTTACCTATGAACTTTTTTGAAACTAGAAAAGTAGGGGAAATTATTTCTCGTTTTATGGATGCAAGTAAGATAAGAGATGCATTATCAACAATAACGATTACATTAATGATTGATACTTTAATGGTTATATTAGGAGCGAGTTTATTATACATACATAGTCCACTTTTATTTGGAGTTACACTCTTACTTATACCTTTTTATATAGGTATTATCTTTCTATTTAATAAGCCTTATCAAATTATTAATAGAAAAGAAATGGAGAGTAATGCAAAGTTAACATCATATTTAGTAGAATCTTTAAATGGAATTGCAACTGTAAAGTCTTATAATGCTGAAAAAGAAGTGTTTTTTCAAACTGAAAGTCGTTTTGTAAATTTATTAAAACATGTATTTAAAAGAGGAATGTTATCTAACTTACAAAGTTCTATTAAAACGGGATTAGAATTAATTGGGGGAACTATAATTCTTTGGATTGGTGCAATACAAGTATTAAAAGGAAATATGACGATTGGTGAGTTAATTACATATAATGCACTTTTAGCATATTTTTTAAATCCTATTGAGAATTTAATAGGAATTCAACCTGCTATGCAATCTGCATTAGTTGCTGGGGAAAGATTGAATGAAATTTTTGATCTAGATTTGGAAAAAAATGATAAAGAGCATAATAAAGTATCACTTGAAAAATTGTCAGGAGAAATTAAATTTTCGAATGTTACATTTCGTTATGGAACACGTAAAGATGTATTAAACAATATAAATTTTGGTATAGAACCAGGTAATCAGGTAGCTTTTGTAGGAGAAAGCGGTTCTGGTAAAACGACAATATCGAAGCTTTTGATGTATTATTATGAGCCACAACAAGGTGATATTTATTATGATAATTATCATATTAAAGAAATTGATCGAACGGCTTTAAGAAATCGAATTGCATATGTCTCACAAGAATCATTTTTCTTTAGTGCTTCAATTTTTGAAAATTTATGTTTTGGTTTAGAGAATAAAGTTACATTAGAAGAAATTATACAGGTTTGTAAAAAGACTTCTGTACATGATTTTGTTAGTGATTTACCTTTACGTTATGATACTTTATTAGAAGAAAATGCATCGAACTTGTCAGGTGGGCAAAGACAACGCTTAGCAATTGCACGGGCGTTATTAAAAAAACCAGATATATTAATTTTAGATGAAGCTACAAGTAATTTGGACTCTACAACAGAAAAATATATTACAGATATGTTAAAAGAGTTGGGATTACAAGGATTAACAGTTATTATGATTGCCCATCGTTTAAGCACAATTCAACATGCAAATTTAATTTTTGTAATGGAAAAGGGAAGTATTATAGAGCAAGGTTCTCATGAAGAATTACTACTTAATGAAGGGAAGTATCATTCTCTTTGGAAAAATCAGACAGTCCATTCGGAATATATCAGGGTACATTCTAATGCATTGGAGGAGGGGCATTATGAGTAAAATTTATTCTTTTGATCAATTAACAGATAGTGTGGAATTATTAGAAAGAAAACCTCCTCGTTTTATTGCTGGATTATTATTTTTTCTTGCTCTAAGTTTATTAGTATTTATAATTTGGGCGTATATAGGAACATTAGATACTGTAAGTAAAGGAACAGCAATAGTACAAGGTAAATCAGATGTAAGTGCATCTAGATCTCAAATTGTTGGAACTGTAGATACTGTTTTTGTTCAATCTGGAGATGAAGTGAAAATAGGAGATTCTTTAATTCAATTAAAGAATCAAGAATTAGTAGACAAGCATAATCAAGTTGATCAAATTGTTAAACATTTAGATAAACAAAAAGGAATGTTAGAAGAGCTAAAAAAAAGCATTCAATTTCATAAATCATCTTTTTCTAATGAAGTAGATAAGAAAATAATAGAAGAATATAAAGGATATGAGCAAGGATATGAATCTTTAGAAAATGAAAAAGAGAATGAGATGAAGGTAATAGATAATAGTAAATTTTCGAATGAACAAGATGAAGTTTTACAGGGATTAATCGAAGAGAAGGAAAGTATACAAACAGAGATAAAACTTATTGAAAAACAGAAAGCAAGAGAGAACGCTTTGGAAGAACAGAAAGCAAGAGAGAATGCTTTGGGAGAACAGAAAGCAAGAGAGAACGCTTTGGGAGAACAGAAAGCAAGAGAGAACGCTTTGGAAGAACAGAAAGCAAGAGAGAATGCTTTGGGAGAACAGAAAGCAAGAGAGAACGCTTTGGGAGAACAGAAAGCAAGAGAGAACGCTTTGGGAGAACAGAAAGCAAGAGAGAACGCTTTGGGAGAACAGAAACAGTTGCTAGATGATAAAATAGATTCTTTGGAATCTCAAAAAAATAGTGTTGAAAAACGAATTGAACAAAGGAAAAAAAGTTTAGAAAGTGAGAGAAAAAAAGTTGAAATTACTAGAGAGGGAAAGAAAGAACAAAAGCAAGATATATTAAATCAATATAAAGAAAATGCTATTATTTCAGTTAATCAAAGAGTTGAATCTTTAGAGAGAGATATATTTTTAAAAAAACAAGAGTTGAACGGGTTACATAATCAAAATGAAACAACAACTATAAAGGCAAAAAAAGATGGGATTGTACAATTCCCTTCTATTATACAACAAGGTGATTTGATTGATCCTGGTCAAGAAATAGTTTCGGTTATTCCAAAAGATGATGAAAAGAAGATAAAAATTTTATTATCAGCTCAAGAGATAAAGGGTATTAAAAAAGAAAATAAAGTACAGTATTCATTTAAATTAAAGAAAACGGATAAACAAATTGGTAAGGTAACGTATGTATCGGTAAATCCTATTTTTAATAAGGATTCTAAATCTTATATGTATGAATTAGAAGCAACTATTGATACAAAAGAATTGAATGAATTACATACAGGTATGATGGGGCAAGCTTCTATTGTAACGGGAGAAGAAAAAATATGGAGATTTTTATTAAGAAAGTTAGATTTTATATCTAATTAATGGAGGATAATAAAATGACTGAAGTATTATTAAACGTTAATAATAAAGAAAACAAAGTAAGTTTTTTTACATATAAAAATTTATTAGTAACTTTTTTAAGTGTTTTGGGATTTTCATTTTTGAGTGGTATGTTTTTGGCTTTAGTTGCTGGAATTTATGGTGAAGAAGCTGTAAAGAATATTACACAGGGTTATTATATTTTAGTAATAGATGCAATTGTTACTATGTTGGTAGTGTTATTTTATAAACCAGCACGTAATTTTATTACTGATATTTGGAATGTATCAGTTTTAAAAGTACCTAAAACTTATGGATACATATTGTTAGGGTTTATTTTTATCTTTATATCTCAATATATAACTTTAAGTTTATTAGGTTTTGAAAGTGCGGAACAACAACGAAATCAATTAGGAGTGGCGTCTCTTCAAAATAATGTTATACAAAATATTATATATATTTTTAGTATAGCATTTATTACCCCAATTAAAGAAGAAGTAATGTATAGAGGTATCTTTTATAGGTTTCTAGAACAAAGACATAATTTTATTGTAGGGATATTAGTTTCTTCATTAGTATTTGGTCTTTCACATGGTGGCTTACCAATTACAGCAACGATTATGGGAATGGTATTTGTTATATTGTATAAAAAGACTAATTCAATTTTACCTAGTATAATCTTACATGTTATATGGAATTTAATTGTAAGTATTAGTACAATCTTATCATATTAAAAAATAATTAATAAGATTGTACCAACTTAGTTTTCTATACGTTTTATTATTTTTCAATTACAACAAAAAATCCCATCGTGTTATAATTGAAAGCGACCAAGCAAATCAATTAGAAAAGAAGGGATTTTTAATGAATGTATTTATTTTTAATTTCTATAAGAATCATAGCATAAAATGTTTTTCTTCTCTAGTTGAAAATCTTAGAAAAGAGGAGAAAGATTATGTCAAAACTCAGCAATTTAGATCAGGCTGAAAAAAATGCAAGATTGAGAGATATCGAGAATTCAAAGATCTTGTCAGAAGATGAAATGTACATAGTAAATGAGCTTCAGGCGAAAGCTAGTTCAAGGGGAATGAAATTAGTTCCTGAACGGAAAATAAAAAATAAAGCAAAATTTGTTCAAATCATTCAACAAAATATTCAATATTTATTTGAAATTGATTATTTAACAAATGCTGAAAAGGTATTTTTATTAGATATTTCAATGTGTGTAGGTTTTTTAAGTAATTGTTTAGTTAGTGATATTAATTCAAAAGAACAAATCCCATTAACTCAGCGAGAATTAGCTAAAAAAATCGGGAGACATGAAACTAAAGTTAGTCCGTTAGTTAGAAAATTAATTGATAAAGGTATTATAGCTCGTTCAGAGAGTGGTGTTGATGATAATAATGTTAGAGCATATGCATTATTCATAAATCCTCACATCATGTTTTCAGGGAATAGAGATGAAGTTAATCCGACTCTTAAAGCTATGTTTAGAAAGGTTCCAAAACAACTTAAAAATTTACCTATCAAATTATTCTAAGTCTACTTTAAAGTAGACTTTTTTTATTGATTTCGTACTTACCAAAAACGGTAAGTTTACTTACCAAAAACGGTAAGTACGAAAAATCCTGAAACCCTTGATATTACTGGTTATTTTCGACTTAAGTATACTTGTCCCTTCTTACTCTATATAGAAATAGCTAAAAGTTCCGCAAGGAACAGGTAGTATTTTTAAGCAAACCCCGCTTAAAAATCTCCACCTTTGTTAGAAAAAAGTCGCCTCGTTAATCCTCGGCTAAAGTCGAAGACTTTCTTTTTTCTAACATCCTTGCAAAACTTTTTTCGGCTCGAGTTTGGATATCACCAAGCCGATACATCCAAAAGCAACTATTTAGGATTATCGGCTTGAATTTGCTATTATACGAGCCGAATCGCTAGTGCTTTCGAACTATAATTTCACTTACCACATAGTTAAATACGTAATACGTGGGGGCTCGTCCCCACACGACGAACCAGCCTCAACCCCAAAAGCAAAGGAAAATCTTCTTTTAAACCTGTTTATTTTGCTTTTTAAGCGTTTATTTTTATTTTCACAACAAATAGTATTGTTTTAGTTTTATACCCTTTAAAAAGGATTCTGAAGCACCTGAATGGTATTTTCTATTTTGTTGTTATTCGATTCTAGATTAAAAATTTATATTTATTTAATGTCTATTGTTTTCTTTTAGTATTTTAAAGTAATGTTTGATTGCAATTTATTAAAAATATCATGTCGTTAGTGAGTACTCATATGGAGACATCAAAGGGACTTTGTGTACTCACTGAGTCTACATCTAGGAACACAATGGGGACATTTGGAGGGTTTTGTGTCGTCAGTGAGTGGACATCCTGGGAATTTTCGTGTACCCACGTTTAAGCTAGGCTCCGCCTAGTCCTAACCCCTAGTTGGGCCCAAAAACCCCTTATGCTCTTCTCTCTTTTTTGATTTAGAATTTCCAGTTTTATAAAATGACTTGTTTTTAACTGAATTTTATTATGTTAAAAAAATAAGAATGTGATTTTGATTGTGGTTTGTTGCAAGGTTATTAGAAAACTTTTTGTAGCGCGGCTAAGATCTTTGCTAAATGAAGTATGAATTGAAAATATGAAAAATCCCGTTATTTTTATATGACAGGAGGATATAAACCTTAGTAGAATGAATTAGTAAAAACCTAGGTTTAATACCTAGGTTACAAGGTTGATTTTTTTGAAAATAACTATTGATATTAAAAATATCAAGGTTTTTATCTAGGTTTTAAAGGTGGGTAAAAAGATGGATAAAAGTGAATACCTAGGTGGAGAAAACCCAGGTTATATAGCGATGACTGTTAAAGAAGTTGCATTATGTTTAGATGAATCA
>Ga0209463_1001552_pt1 | contig 13865 bp, 18 predicted proteins | sample AgamicMgSfrz_FD_187169 | JGI IMG/M metagenome (GOLD analysis project Ga0209463, IMG submission 187169) | Agave microbial communities from Guanajuato, Mexico - Mg.Sf.rz (SPAdes) (version 2) | ecosystem: Host-associated > Plants > Phyllosphere > Phylloplane/Leaf | place: Guanajuato, Mexico... | reverse complement strand
GCAACTTATGCAGTAGGTCAAATTACGGTAGACTGGCGAGAACAAGCAGTAAAAATGGCTCAAAATTACATTGACTACAGCTCTTTTTCAAGAAGCGGTTTAATTCAGCAATTAGTCTATGAAGGCTTTAGTAGCGCTGACGCAACTTATGCTGCTGGTCAAGTAGGTCTATAATTAAAAGCCTTTTAAAAAAACTAAGTTTACGTTATAAGCTACTTTTAAAATGCTGTGAATTTTTGAAATCTTATTTAAAATAATTTTATAGAATTAAACAGCCCAAGTCTTTTGTCTTAGGCTGTTTTTTTATTTAATTTTGATTTTATTCTTCATCATTTATTAAAATTTTAGACAAAGCAAAATTAGCATAAACCATTTTTCTCTTCAAGCCAAGTCTACTTTTTCACCTGTTTCTTTAAACAAATTCCGGAGCAAGTGTATTAATTTCAAACACAGCAGGCTTACTTTGTATTAACAGTCTATATGGCTTTACTTGTTTTAACAAAAGAGGAATTGTTCCCTCATTTTCTTCTTCAATTCTCGCATTATCTACATTCAACAAGAAATAGCCCTTCTCTCTGTCATGCCCAATGCGATATACTACATTATCGCTAGTTATAATATAATCACCTAAATTTATTTGGACTTTTGCTGCATCGTAGTTCACTTCATAATTCATAATTTTCTTTCCCTCCAGAATGTAATATATCTTATATAATTTTTAGCCTTAAGGTTCTTAAATCTTTTTTTAAATTTTTACGACTTTTCCTTGCAACTATACTACTTACTTTACTACCAGCAATGAATATCCTCAGAATAGGCTATTCACTGGAAAGAATTTGTAGTATATTAATAAAACTTAAAAACTACATTTTGGGAGGAGATTTATATGCTAAAAGCAGAAGCAATTGAGTGGGTAGGCACTCCGAAAACGGACAGTTGGGATAACAGAAAGAATATAGGTATTCCCTTTAAAATTAAGGAAGATAAGAGGACTTTTTATTTGGATGGGTTTAATATATTTGACAGCGGTGAATGTACATATACTTTTTTTGTTTTTGAATACTCAGGTGACGATGAAGAGATTTTTAAAGTAGAAAGACAAACAACAATGAACTTAAGCCCTTCTGAATATGAGGACATAGAGGGTATTAATAGCTTTGTTAGCGCATTATTACATACCAGCAACGTAAGAAAACATATTGACTGGTTTAAATCTAAATAAATCTATATAAGTGGAATCACACAAATGTAAGACCCAGTATTAAACTGGGGTCTTTTTTTATTTTTACACAAATACAAAAATTAGGATATTATTCACAAAAAAAGAACCAACTCATAGAGAAGGTTCTTTTTTAGTTTATTACATTGAAAAACCAGCATCAAAGAATCTTTTTGTCGTTTATTTCCTTCCGAAGTCCGCTTTAATTTCACCCCATCGCGGAGTATCCCATTTAACAATAGGGTTGTTATATGTATTAGTTTTTAGCCAATTAATAGCTTCCTCCATCATGAGCCATAGTTCTTCTGTTTGTTCATTTCTTACTAAACTAGTTCCAAGTTTTTTATTACGCACCCATGCAATAGCCGTTATTGAATCTGTGTAAATAGTTGTATCTAATTTATTCTCCTTCTGTAGATACTTAAGACCTTCCACAACACCTAAAAACTCTCCAATATTGTTTGTTCCTACAGGGAATGGTCCAAAATGAAAGATTTGAGAGCCATCTTTTGTATGTACACCTTGAAATTCCATTACTCCGGGGTTTCCACTACATGCTGCATCTGTAGAAATACTATCTATTTTATATTCTGAATTTAAATTGGTATCTGTTGGTCCATTCACTTCACCTAAATAAGCAGCTTCTGCCTCATCAAAAGTTGGAAATGATTTAAAACGTGCTCCTTTATACCCTTTTACCTGCTCCTGACATTCTGCCCAGCTTTTATATATACCTGGCTTTGTCCCTTCCCATACTACATAAAACTTCTGCCCTTTTGACACTTTACATCTCCCTCTCCCAGTTTTTCTTCCGAAATTTTTAAATCTCTCTTATACTTGAAATTTAAAAATAATTTTCGAAATCCTAAAAAACTGAAAAAGCGTATTAGTATACCTGTAGGCAATGTAAATGGTAGAATAATGAAGAATTATTGCTAATTTCTTTCATATACTTTAAGAGGGTATTAAAGGTAAAAAAGAAATAATATACATAACACTTATAGAATGCGAGGTAATATATATGGCAAAACAACTTACTAGAAATGAAGTTCCTGAACATGAAAAATGGAACCTACAACATATTTATCCTAATCATGAATTATGGGAAAAGGATTTTAAAAAGCTAGCAAAGTTAATTAAAGTATTAAAAACGTATAACGACAATATTAACAGCGCCAAAGACTTATATGCATATTTACTTTTAGATGAGGAGGCAGAAGAACTTTATTCTCGCCTAGCCATTTATAGTAAATTAAAAGGTGATGAAGATACTTCTCTTACAGAAGCACAAGAATTATCTAGCCGAATTAGAGAATTAGGGGTTTCATATAGTTCTGCTACTTCCTTTTTTAATCCCCTATTACTTAGTTGGGAAAAAGAAAAACTGAATACTTATATAAACGAAGAACCGAGGCTTGATTATTTCAAAAAAGACCTGTACGAATCTTTTAAATACAAACCTCATGTTCTAAGTAAAGAAAAATCTGAATTACTTTCTGAGTTAAGTGAATCTCTCGCTGCTCCAGGTTTAGCTTTCAAAGCTCTTAATACCACCGACTTAAAGTTTGGTACAGTAAAAGATGAAAATGGAGAAGAAATTGAACTTACGCATGGCAGAGCTCGAAAATTACTTGAAAGCACAAATCGCGAAGTACGAAAAGAAACATTCTTTGCTTACCATGGCGCTTATAAAAAAATGAAAACTACTTTTGCATCACTTTTAAGTTCAAATATTAAAAATAACGTTAAAGTTTCTCGTTTAAAAAAATATCCTTCTGCTTTAGAAAAATCTTTATTCTCAGATGAAGTTCCACTAAGTGTTTATGAAAACCTTATTAAAGCGACTAGAGAACATGCTAAAGATTTAGACAGATATATGAGTATTCGAAAACAAGTAATGGGTCTAGATGAACTACATGGATACGATACAGGTGTACCTTTAGTAGAAAATAATAGCTTTAACTTAACGTTTGATGAAGCGTATGAATTAATGCTTAAAGGATTAGCACCGCTTGGTGAAGATTACTTAAACGTGCTAAAGCAGGCTAGAGAAGAGCGCTGGATTGATGTCAGAGAAACTGAAAATAAACAAACAGGGGCATATAAATATGGACCTTATAGCGACTATGAAGGCAAAGTAGTTCATCCTTATGTATTGCTTAACCATCAGGACAACTTAGACAGTGCGTTTACGCTAGTACATGAAATGGGTCATGCTTTACATTCTTATTATTCAAATCAAACTCAACCAAAAAACCAAGCATCTTATGTTATTTTCGTAGCGGAAGTAGCTTCTACTGTTAATGAAGTATTATTAATGAAGTACCTACTTAATTCAACAGAAGACAAAAATGTAAAACGTTATTTGCTAAACCACTACATTGACCAGTTCCGTGGAACTTTATTCACTCAAGTTATGTTTGCTGAGTTTGAAAAAATAACACACGAAATGGCTCAAGATGGCGTACCTCTTACAGTTGAATCGTTTAGTAAAGTCTATGAACAATTGTACAGAGATTACAACGGAGAAACGTTGGTTCTTGATGAGGAAATTAAATATGGATGGAGCCGTATCCCTCACTTCTATACACCGTTCTACGTGTACAAGTATGCTACGGGATTCTCAGCAGCTAATGCTATTGTTAAGTCCATTTTAGAAGAAGGAGAACCCGCTGTTAAGCGTTACTTAGAGTTCCTTAAGACTGGTGGTTCTGATTACCCTATTGAACTTCTTAAAATAACTGGTGTTGACCTTTCAACTACAAAACCTGTTGAAGACGCATTAAGCTTATTTAAAGAGTTAGTAGATGAGTTTGAAGAATTAATGCTAGAAAAGAAATAAAAATTCGTTGAGCAATTAACCTGATGAAAAAAGCACAATTGGCATAAAAACCTTGTGCTTTTTTTCTTTGTTTATATACATGTTTTTTTACTTATTTATTAAATTAAGTATATTTTATTTAGAACATATTTAATTTAAAATATGGATTATTTAACTACTATTTTCACCTGTTTGGTGTTTAATTTTTGTTTCACTTACAAACACCACAAGAGAAAATACTTTTCTTTTTAGAAAACTTAATAATTCGGCATTTAATACATATGTTAGTATTGCACCTTTTGCAATGACACAAGTTGCTCTTTGTTATATGCTCTTCATAGCAGCATCTACAGATATACATATAATTGCTATTCCTTTCTAATTTTTTAGTTTATGTACCTATGACTTTTACAAGTCAGAAATATAAATTGTAATGGACGAATACTTATCATTCTCATTTTTTACTAAACTAAACAAAAAAGATTGAGTACCCTTATGCACTTTTAAATGCTCTTCGTTCATATATGCGATTGCATATGGTCCTTTATCCCGCTTTATTGTTAACATAGTTCTTTCTACAGACCATGTTTTTAATTTATCAAAAAGAGTTACAACATCTTCAATAGGCATAGCGTTTAATTCTTCAAACAAAGCAAAATCTGCCGGATGTTCTTGTATTTCTAAACAGTTCTTTTCTAAAAAGCTAGCAATAATTCTTGGATTACTTGCAGAAATAGTACATGTATTCACTTGATTCTTCATGATATATCCCCTTTTTTTAAAAACTATAGCAGCCATAGGCTGTTATTAAACCTATCGCTACTGTTAATTGTTCGAATCAATTCACCATTCGACCACATTTGGACAGACCTTTCCGGATAAAACTTTTCCATAATAGCTTCTTTACTTGTATGAGCCATGAAGATATAACTGCCTTCCACATCCTGTTCAATTAATACGTAAATCATTAATGTTTCTCCTTTGTCCCTGGTAAATGAAAAACAGCAGAAACTAAGTTATCTGCTGTTTTAATAGTAACCCTCTATATTATTTCTAGTACCTCCGCTAACGGTCCGGTCTCTTATTTAGGTTATGTTTATATATTGTTTGGGTTTTATAAATTCCCTTTTAAAAAGTTCATTTTATTTTTCTTCGTGTAAATTTCGTTCTTCATTTTCCAATAAAAAGTTTATATAGCGTGCGGCAACAAAAAGAAAATCAGATAAGCGGTTTAAATATTGTAAAGCAAGCGGATTAATTTCGTCTCTTATCTGTACTGATAACCTCTCTGCTCTTCTGACAACTGTCCTAGCTACATGAAGTCCTGCCCCTACCTTAGAACCTCCTGGTAGTATAAAGTTCTTAAGTGGTGGTATTTGTTTATCCCACTTATCTATAAGGTTTTCTAAATAGTGAATGGACTCTTCTGTAATTTTCCATTTTACTTCCCTGTTAGAAGGCGTTGATAACTCCGCTCCTACATGAAACAAATCCGTTTGTACTCTATACATACTTTCTCTAATTTCTCTCCCTACCTGATGAATCGGAAAAGACATGTGACTAAGTGCTAATCCAATTAATGAATTTGCCTCGTCACACGTTCCATATGCGTTGACTCGTACGTCTGATTTAAACACTCTCTCTCCGCCTACTAAAGATGTTAAACCTTTGTCACCCGTTTTTGTATATATTTTCAAGTGTATCACTCCAAACTAAGCGTTTCCTAACATTTGTTTAGTTTTTAACGAAACCCTATTGCAATTTACTTATTAACTCTTCTATAGCAGGTAAATATGGAACTCTCGGGTGTAGTCCAAGAGGTATTTTAATTCCGTATTCTTCAAAAAAAGTTTTAGGAATCGATTTGCGATTTTCATTTCTTTTATCCCAAAATTCAAACACATATTCAGAATCAAGCGCGTATGTTTCATTTATAGTAGTAAAACGAATAATAAAGAAACCTACTCCACCTTGTTTTCTTACAGCTTTTAAATGTTTAATTTGATGACTGTGTATATTTCTTAATGGGAACGATGTTTTATTTTTTGTTTCCTTCGCCTCAAAATCTATGTATTTACCATTATAAACACCGTTATAGTCAGTAGTGGACGGCGTTTTAAAATAAGCTTCTTTTATAGTAGCAGCACTTCTTTTAGGGTAATCTACCTTTACAATCTGAATAGGTGTCGGCTTCTTATGTATGACTGCTAGTCCCTTTAAAAGGTAATATTCATTTGTTTCGTTAATATCTTCTTCTAATGTTTGTCCTCTACCAGAATACGTATTTAATGCCGACTTCATATTTGTAGTGCTATCAGAACTTGAGTTATTAAATATATTTGTACTTTTAGGTATAAACCTTTTTCCGTTTGGATAATTAATCGCCATAAATACCACCCCTTTCTTTATTGTATGTAAGCGGACAAATAAAATGCCTTGATTAATCAAGGCACGTACATTATATTCCTATTTTTAATTTTAGTTCCTTTACTAATACTTTCCCATCTAACAATTACATTTGTAGAATTTGAATTAGCTTTTTCAACTCTTATTCTATTTGTAGGAACCATAATTTCAAGATAACAGTTGGCACTTTTTTGTGTGTATCCTGTTCCTTCTTTCCCTTTTTTAAAGTTCATGAGGGTATGGGGACTTACAAAGACACGTAAATATCCTAGCGTATTTTCTTCCCAAGAAAAAGCATGGCATTTTTGAATCCTCTGCTTATCTAATATTTTTACTTTTGAAAACGGGAGTGCCACCTTAATATGAGTATAGTCATTCTTGAGAGACTGGCTAATTCCAAGATTCCCTTCTATTAGTTGCCGCAAAGTACCAATGTTAATATAACTCTGTACATAATTATCCATTTACTCTTTTACAAACTCCTTTATTTGAATGCGTATTACGATACTATTTCTTCATTATCTATTTTAACTTTGCAAATAGCGTGAGTAACCTTTAATCCCCTTGCTATCCATCTTAGAACCCTACTGCTATTTTTAACATCTTGATAAATTCTCTTTACCTGCTCAATATCACTTGTTGGAACCAATTCAACTAATTTTTGGTACGTCATTCGTGTGTAACCATCACTTCCATACGTTTTTAAATTCTGAAAATCTTCGTGAGTAAGTTCACATAGTTCTTTACCATTTAGCTTTTCAATAGTTTTTATGCACTTTGTATTTACACCTTTATGATTTGAATATGTTATACTTCCTCGCCAATGATATCCACGTTCTAAATACTGCTTGCGATATTCTGCATTTTCAAGAAATCTTTTTACAAAGTTGTGATATGAAGGATTCGATACCATATTATCAAAGTACTTTGTGTACATAGATATTCGCTTACCTTCTATATTTTTTGGGTTTATCTCTGATACCGTTATGCGAACACCAACGTGGTAGCCATCTTTCGAGAAATATATGTCTTTTATCTGCTCAAATTCAACTTTAATATTCTCCGATATGTATGTTTGGTTTATATAATTCAATTATGTATGTTCCTCCCTGTATGGAATGTACGTTCTCCATTTTACAGAAAATTTTTCCTCATGTAAACAGATATTCGTATGTAAGTTTTTGGTTTATAATACTTTTAAATTATAGGATAACTAAAAAGGTCTGTATACTGGGTATACAAACCTTTTTTCTGCTATTTAAAGCTTTTCTAGAGAAAAAGATAAATCATTAAAAGAGCCTGTTGAATCATAGTTATTACATTTATACTCTAGCTTGTTTTCTATTTTCTCTACCAGCATGCCGGTTGTATCTAATTGAGATTCTTGTCCATAACCTTCATCCCATACATTATACAGACTTAAGTTTCCATCACTCGTTAAACATTTGCATATTACCTCTTCAGGTGAAGCATCCATCCATAAAATAATACTTTTAAATACTTTTTCTCCTAAGTCCGGTATGATGATACCTTTATCTGTTTGTAGCCTTATTCCTTGTCTACCATTGTATTCTTTCCTCTTAAAGTTGATTTTAATAAGTTGATTATTTTGGATTTCTTGTACATCCCAAAGTAAAACATTAGTCATACCTTTTTCTATGAAGAAAGGACTAAATATTCTTTGTTTCCCTATATTCATAATCATCAGTACCTCATTATCTTTTTAAGATTATCTATGTATAATGCAAGAGAATTTTACATTGAAAAATATATCATTGCAACAATTATTATATTTACAAGAATCTCTGTTAAATATGTAAAGAACCCAACTTAGGGTCTTATAAAATCCCTATTTTTTGTAGACCTTTATATATACCATCTTCATCTACACTTTCCGTAATGACATCTGCATACTTAAATACATCTGTATGTGCATTACCCATCGCTACTCCTGTGCCTACATACGTAAGCATTTCAATATCGTTTAACCCATCACCAAAAGCAACTGCTTCTTCTTTATCTATATTTAAATAGTTTAAAAGCAACTTTATCCCTTCAGCTTTGGAACCCTCCTCTAACATTACATCTGCACAATTTAGCGTAGTGTTCCATGGAGCTAATTTCAAACCAGGTACAGCGTTATTATATGAGTCTAGTTCTTCTTTTGTAGAACAATATACAATCATTTGATAGACACTACCTATGCTATCAAGTTCCAAATTATTTTGAATTCCTTTAAATTCAAATGTATTAATTGCTTCTTGAACCATAGGATGTTGGAGGTCTGTATAGTATTTCTCGTTTAACCCGCTACACGAAACAGCGTTGTTTTTACTTTCTGCAATTTTTATTAATTGTTTTACTTTTTCCATAGGTATAGCGTTTTCAAATATGTGTAGACCGTTAAAACTTACATATGAGCCGTTATAAGTAATTAATGAATGAATATCTAATTCCTCTGCAATGTGCTTCGCTTCAAAATTACCTCTTCCCGTAGCAATAACTACTTCTATTCCCTTTTCTTTAAGCTCTTTTACTGCTTGTTTCGTAGATTCAGGAATTGTATGGTTTAAAGTTAGAATGGTTCCATCTATATCTAAAAAGACAATCTTCTTTGTCATACGTGCACTTCCTTTCTTTACTAATGAATTACCAAAAAAAGTTCTTTTTCCTATTTGTTTATACACTACTTTCTGAAGTTCTACAGAATTCTTTTTTCTTAAGCACAAAAAGACCCTAATCTAAATTAAATTAAGGTCTCATTCATATATCTATTGTTTTTTTACTTTCCTAGATATTTTTTGTAATATGCACTGTCATCAATTATATCTATGCCAATGAAATTTAAGCAGTCTTCATCTGCAAAGTGAAATTCTGTATTTGGAGCGTTCTTATGTTTAATAGTCTTTTTAATTTCAGCATCATTTAACCGAAGGGAGTAGGAACTCGACACATTATCTGTTTCTTTTTCTGTAAAGAATTTATATTTATGAGGAATATTTTTAAGCTTTTTAGCTGTTTCTCCCTCTATTTCAATTCCAACAATGGGAACTTCAACTCCAAAGTCGATAATAATATCATCGTTTTCCAGCAACTCTTCTGTTTCGTTTACCTGCTGTGTTAATGGTTCTGTTAGGTATATGTATGCTCTTTGTGCTTCATCCCTGTAAATAACATGTCTATTCATTGAGGCAATCATCCTTTTATCTTATTCAGTTTATATAATAGCATGTATTAACGAAAAAGAGTCTACCAAAGATGCGATAGACTCTCCTGTTCTTCTATTATTTTACTCGTATTTTTTAAAGATTAACGTAGCGTTATGACCACCGAAACCAAGTGAATTGCTTAATACATATTCTAAGTTTGCTTCAACAGCTTTGTTAGGAACATAGTTTAAATCACACTCTTCGTCAGGTGTCTCATAATTAATTGTCGGAGGGACTATCCCTTCTTGAATGGCTTTTAAACTGAAAATAGCTTCTATTGCCCCGGCAGCCCCTAATAAATGTCCTGTCATTGATTTAGTTGAACTAATATAGAGCTGGGATGCATGTTCTCCAAATGTAGTTTTTATTGCTTGCGTCTCAAACTTATCATTCAGCGGCGTGCTTGTTCCATGAGCATTTATATAATTGATATCTTTAGGTGTAATTCCTGCATCTTCTATAGCCTGTTTCATCGCTCTAGCTCCGCCTTCACCACCAGGAGCTGGACTAGTGATATGATAAGCATCTCCAGTCGCACCATAACCTACTATTTCGCCATAAATTTTAGCACCTCTTGCTAAGGCATGTTCCAACTCTTCAAGAATGACAATACCTGCTCCTTCGCCCATAACGAACCCGTCTCTATTTTTATCAAACGGTCTACTTGCTGTTTTAGGGTCTGAATTAAAAGATAGCGCTTTTGCTGTACAGAACCCTGCAATAGCTAAATCAGTTATAGGTGATTCAGCACCACCGGTAATCATCGCATCAGCATCACCACGTTGAATAACCTTAAATGCATCTCCTATTGAATTTGCCCCTGATGCACAAGCTGTTACTGTACATGAGTTAATTCCCTTTGCCCCAGTTAGGATAGAGACTTGACCTGATGCCATATCTGGAATCATCATTGGAATAAAAAATGGACTTACTCGTTTATAACCTTTTTCTTCAAAATTGCGGAACTGCTGTTCATGAGTATCCATACCACCAATACCTGAACCAATCCATACTCCAATTCTATTAGCATTTTCATCATTAATTTCATAATTAGCATCCTCAAGTGCCATGAATGTAGATGCTGCTGCGTATTGCGTAAATAAATCCATTCTGCGAGCTTCTTTTGCTGATACATAATTAGTAATATCAAAGTTCTTTAATTCCGCTGCAACCTTTACGGGGAATTTAGAAGCATCTCTTTTTGTTAATTCCCCTACGCCAGATACACCTTTTTTTATGTTTTCCCATGTTGAATCTACGTCATTTCCTAATGGAGTTACACAACCTACACCTGTAATAACAACTCGTTTTTTCATTATTTTTCTCTCCCTATTCTTAATAGTCCCACTGAAGTGTAATGGCTCCCCATGTTAAACCGCCACCAAATCCAACTAAGACTACAATATCGTCTTTATTTATCTTCTTATTTTCTATTTCCTCATACAAAGAAAGCGGAATAGAGGCTGCCGATGTGTTTCCGTATTTATTCACTGTGACGGATACCTTATCTTTTTCTAATCCTAATTTTTCTCTTGCATAATCTATAATTCTAATATTTGCTTGGTGAGGCACTAAAAAATCTACCTCTTCTTTTTTGATTCCTGCTTTTTCAAGGGAGTTACAGACTGTTACCGGCAGCTGCCTTACAGCAAATTTAAAGACTTCTCTTCCGTTCATTGTGATGGTAGGCTCTGAGTCTAAGTGCTTGCCTCCTGAACCATCAGAACCCAAGTCAGAAGATAAAATACCTTTCCCCTTTGCCGGACCTAATACAACGGCTCCTGCGCCGTCTCCAAATAACACACATGTATTTCTATCTTCCCAATTTATAATATTAGATAGCTTTTCTGCCCCTATAACTAAGGCATATTTGTACATACCTGTAAGAAGGAATTGTTGTGCTGTTGTCATACCATAAATAAATCCTGTGCATGCTGCACTTAAGTCAAATGCAGCAGCGTTCATTGCACCTAGTCTATCTTGCACAGTAGAAGACACCGAAGGGAACGCAGATTCTGCTGTAGCAGTTGCTACAATGATTAATCCAACATCTTCTGGTTTTATCCCTGCTTTTTCTATTGCTTCAACAGCGGAGTAATATGCCATATCTGTTGTAGTTATGTCACTTTCCGCAATTCTTCTCTCTGAAATTCCAGTTCGTGTTTGAATCCACTCATCTGTTGTATCTACTAGTTTTTCTAAATCATGATTTGTAACTATATTTAAAGGAACATATTTGCCTATTCCTAATATTCCAATTCTCTTCACGTAGCAACTTCTCCCTTGTATCTTTTCGTTTGGTACGAGGTACTAAAAAATATTTCAAGGAAATCATCTTTTTCCTTTTTGGGAAGTGTTCGTTTTTAACTAGTATTTTTAAATTTATAAGAAGTTAAGAAGACAACTAATATTAATTGAGATTTTTCAACACATTATTAATTTATCTGTTAGCATGTTTTAAAAAAAGTTGGAGGAATGTTTTATGAAAACATTTAAGGAATTAAAAGAAAAGTATTTAGGGGAATTTGGTAAATTAATCGAAACTGGTAGAAGAGGTTCTCATAAAGTTTCCATAGGACCTATTACTGTATCTGATAAGTATGATGACTACAGTACTCCTACATTTATCTCAAGACGAGAAGAAATCTTTGAAAACCACGCTATTATTTCATTTCAATACAAAAATACCATTTATGTAGATAATATTGTTAGAGAAGTATCTAAGGTATCTTTTGGGTACGGGAAAAGTAGTAAAGTTTTACCGTATTTCGATTTAATGAAAGACTACTGGTTAGACTACGCAAAAGTCAAAAATCTAGAAGGTGTTATTTTCGTTAGTCAAGAAAGTATCTTCGATGTTAGGTTTGTTGAATACTTTAATAAGCATCATTCAAATAATTTTAGATGTACAACATTAGAACAAATAATTAAAAATTACACTGGTTGCACGGTTTTTTATGCTGATATTTCTAAAACGTTACTTAAAAAAATCGACGATTTTAATAGATTAAGAAATACTTTAAGCAAATTAGTTGAAGTTCAACCGTTGTTATCATCTTATATAATTGATTTTCACAACTTGTTCTACAAAGAAATAGAAATTGATTTTATGGGTGCCAGTATTAGAGTGTCTTCTAGTTTGTCTAATGAATTTGCTTCTTTAAACCTTACCGGAAAAGTAGATGAAGATGAAACCGAAGATAAAACGATTACCTTTAGCCTAGATGATAAGGGACTGTATGAATACTTTGAAGAAATTTTAACAAATAATCGCTTTAAAGTTTTATTAAGTTCTTCTTTAGATAGCATTCGTAATATTTATAAAAAACTAGATTATTATTTAGTTGAACCGGGACCAAGACATCAAGATAATCTACCTCGATACGAAGCTTACATGCATAAGATGCAAGAAGCTTATGATAAAGTACTTGCTGGCGGTAGTTGGGAATCTGGAGAGGTTGAACTTGCTCTTATATTAGACCAAATTAAAGCAGGTAAAACAAAAATGATTGTTGATTCATATAATGACAAAACTGAATTCCGCTTACAGATTTATCAATTCAGAACTAATAGCGCTTATTATTACTTTGCGACTAGTCGTTCTTATTACCCGAAAAACGATGATTTTAGGCATTCTAACAACGATAGCTTTGACTTATTTATATCCGAAACAGAAGAATGTGTGGATTTAAAGGAGTACATAATAAGTCAAACAATCACTTTTTAAATCAAGGACAGTTAATAAAAAAAGATAGCATATGCTATCTTTTTTACATTTGACAATATGTATGTATTACAGCCATAAATAAAATACTGCCATTAACCCTACACAAGACAAGATATAGCCTAATGCAAAGCCAGTGTTAGTAACTCTTCCATCATTAGCTTTATTCTTTTTAGTATTTTCCATTTTTTCACCTCTCCATATTTAAAATTATATGTATAAATAAACAATTGCTATAAGACCTACTAAAGTAACAAACAAACCCATATAAAATCCGTTATTAAGCAACTTTTTATGAAAACTCTCTTTGTTGTTATTCTTCATTTAACCCCTCCTCGTCATTTCAAAATCTTTTTATTTATTATCCTTTGTTTCATTTGATTTTTTTAGATATAACATACATAAGAGCAGAATCAACAAACTTTCTATAAAACTAAAAAACGCCCTACCTATAATCGGAGGGCGCTTTTTCCACTTTGCTAATTA
>Ga0209463_1001549_pt1 | contig 13885 bp, 13 predicted proteins | sample AgamicMgSfrz_FD_187169 | JGI IMG/M metagenome (GOLD analysis project Ga0209463, IMG submission 187169) | Agave microbial communities from Guanajuato, Mexico - Mg.Sf.rz (SPAdes) (version 2) | ecosystem: Host-associated > Plants > Phyllosphere > Phylloplane/Leaf | place: Guanajuato, Mexico... | reverse complement strand
CTATTAAAGTGTAAAATGAAAACATTAATTCGAACATTTACGATTATCACTATATTGTATATCATTTTTATTCCAATAATATGGGGATTTAATATGCAAGCAATAGGCGATTACGGTTTTTCACCAGATGTTTCAGCAAAAGACACGTATCTTAGTACTACCATGTTACGATTACTTTTCTTTCCTGTTATACCTGTTCTCATCCATGTTATGTTCCCGATAATTCCTTCTGTAATTCTTGGTTTGTGGATTGCTAAATATCGGTTACTAATAAAACCAGAGCAACATTTGAAAAAATTATATTTTATAACAATTATAGGATTATCAATTTCCTTAGTAGGTGCTTTGCCACTATCTTTTGTAGGGACTATATGGTATCCAAGTGTATTTGCAGCTGGAATGATAAATGGAATCCATATTGTAACTGGAATTGTTGGAGGATTAGCATATGCAACAGGTTTCGGAATAATAGGGAGTAAATTAAAAAATCTAGGGTACTTTAGCCTTGCATTGATCGCTTTAGGAAAGCGTTCATTAACATTTTTTGTTTTGAATGAGGCACTGCTTGTTATACTTTTATCACCTGTAGCATTTGATTTAGGAGGGTATGTAAGTATCACTCTCGCTGCATTGATAGCTATAAGTATTTGGATATCTTCTGTCATATTAGCTACAATAATGGAAAAAAATAATCTCAATGGACCATTAGAGATTTTATTGAGACGTTTAGTATATAAAAATAAATAAATTAAAAGACGATCCGAGTATTAGGTCGTCTTTTAATTTATTATAGTATGTATAATATAATAATAGTTCGTTTTTATTTAGGGAATAAAAAGCAAAAGATGCAAATGTGCATAAAATGTTTAGTTTGAAAACATTAATATTTACATTATATAATAAAGTTATCTGGAAAAATATAGATAAAAGAAATTAGGTGTATAACACATGAGAATGGATAAAAGTAAATTTATAAAAATTGCTACTTCAATAGGGGTGTCATCTTTTTTATTAACTGGCTGTGGTGATTATGAAGAAGAAACTGCACAGAAAGAAAGTACTGCTGTTAAAACAGATGGTGCAAAGCAAGGGAATGAACAAGAAAATTTAAATTGTGATGATAAAACTCCTACTAATGAAAATGTAGAAAATGATGAGTTATGTAAGGAATTTAATCCGTCATTTTCATCGTATCATGAAAACTCACATTTACCGATACTTCCATTCGTAGCAGGATATTTATTAGCAAGCAGAACTTCAAATATGAATTTTACAGCAAAACCAAATGTAATGAAGAAACCGTATGCAAATAATGTTATTCCATATCGTGAAAAAGACGAACGTAGAACTGGTGGCAGCGGTGGTGGAGGGTATTACGGTGGAACTGACAGTAACAACAACTCTTCCAATAAAGTGGATTTAAATAAACAACAGCCAAATCCAACAAATAAAGTGACGCCAGATACAAATACGCCGAAATCATCTACGACACAAACACCAAAAGTGAATTCTGGTTCCAGTGGAATTGGGAACGCAAAAGCGCCAGCTGGATCATAATATGAAAGGATAATAGAACCATGTATACAGAACAAGAACAGAAAGAGTATATGAAAGTATGGTTTTCTCTTGCAGAAGAGGCTGGTCGGAATGGATTTACTTGGCCGAGTCTATTAGAGAATGATGAATGGAACCAATATATGGCAACAGGTATGTATCGTATGGCAGTAAACACATATACTGCTATTTCAAAAGCGACAGAAGAAATCATGTACGTGTTATATAGAACGTATCAATATATTGTAAATACGACAGAAGATTTTCAAAAACTAGGATTCCCAGCTGAAACGTGGGAAATTGCGAGAATGAAACATACTGGTTTGTTTTCATATTTTACAAGATTTGACTTTATCGTAAACGGTGAAGATATAAAGTTAATAGAAGTAAATTGTGATACACCAACAGGTTATTTAGAACCGTCTGTCGCTAATGAAGTGTTGTGTCGTTATCATGATGTAAGTCATCCAAACCATATAGAAGAGCATATAGTGCAGGCATGGCAACAAATTAAACATGACTATAGTATAAATCCTAGAGAAACAATATATTTTACTAGTTATGATTGGCACGAGGAAGACCATCAAACAGTACAGTTTTTAAGAAACTATTGTTTAGATCAATCAACAGATTATATAGGAATACAAGATATCGTCGTTGCAGATGATGGTATATATACGCCAAATGGTGAACGAATCCATTATTTATATAGACTATATCCAATTGAATATTTAGTTTCAGATACTGATAAAAACGGGAAAAGAATTGGACTCCAGTTTTTAGATCATATAGCGCAAGGAAGAGTGAAAATCATTAATCCACCGGCTGCTTTTCTTATGCAAAATAAAAGTATACTCGCATTAATTTGGCAACTTTACGAAGAAGAAGTTTTCTTTGAGGAAGAAGATCGAGGAATCATTCAGAAATACTTCCTACCAACATATTTTACAAATAAACCATTTATAGAAAAAAATGAATCATATGTTTCTAAACCTTTATACGGCCGTGAAGGCGGAGGGGTATCTATATACAAAAATGATGAACTATTAGCTGAAGATAAAACAGAGTATTACTTTGAACAACGGAAAATATATCAGCAATATATAGAAATGCCTGACTATACAATTGACACATGGGATGGTCCATATACCGGTAAACTATTAATTGGGTCACACTGCATAAGCGGAAGAGCCGCAGGGTTATTTTTACGTGTAGGTGAGAAAATAACAGGAAACTTATCGATGTTTACAGGGGTTACAATTGAAGGGTAAATGAAACAAAGAGCTTATCATTTTTGATGAGCTCTATGTTTCTATATAGTGTTATTATTGTTTGGATGTAACGCCTTTATGTTTCTTCTTTTGTTATATAAAATCAATATATTACCATTTTTTACGTAGATAAAAATGATTAAGTTAAAAATTAAGAAAAATATGATAATATATGTATGTAGTAGTTTAAAATAAAATGGGGGAACAATCGTGAAAATGAATGACATAGTGGCAAGTACACAATTGCCAAATACAATCAAAACAATTACAAATGATTTAAGAAAATTAGGGTTAGAAAAAGGGATGACGGTTATTGTGCATTCTTCGCTAAGTTCTATCGGCTGGATATCTGGTGGAGCGGTTGCGGTAGTTGAAGCATTAATGAAAGTTGTTACAAAAGAAGGAACAATCATTATGCCAACGCAATCTTCAGATTTATCCGATCCGAAACATTGGTCAAGACCGCCTGTACCTGAAGACTGGTGGCAGATTATCCGTGATAATGTCCCAGCGTATGACCCACGAATAACACCAACAAGAGGCATGGGGGAAATAGTTGAATGTTTTCGTACATATCCGAATGTAGTTCGTAGCAATCATCCATTAGGGAGTTTTGCTGCATGGGGAAAACACGCAGAAGAAATAACGATAAATCAGTCACTATCGATGAGTTTAGGAGAGGAATCTCCACTAAGAAAAATATATGATTTAGACGGGTACATATTATTAATTGGTGTTGGCTATGATTCCAACACGTCTGTACATTTATCTGAAGTACGTTCTGGTGCATGTGAGTTAATTAAAGTGGGGGCACCTATTATAGAAAATAGTGAAAGAGTATGGAAAGAGTTTGTGGATATGGATTACGATTCTGATAAGTTTGTAGAAATCGGAGTGGCGTTTGAGCAAAAAGGTACTGTAACAATGGGGAAAATAGGAAACGCAAAGTGTCGTCTTATGAAACAACGAGATATCGTTGACTTTGGGACAGAATGGTTTCGTAAGAAAAATCAGTAAGGGATGGTTACAATGAAGGGGAAAAAGGTATTAATTACAAGTGGTGGTTGTTTAGAAAAATGGGACCAAGTGCGTGGTCATACGAATATGGCAAAAGGAACAATTGGAAGAATAATTGCTGAAGAGCTTATAAGTAAAGGAGCGCATGTTATATATTTACACGGTTATTTTGCCGAGAAACCAAACGATATAAATAATCAATTAGAATTACACCCATTTGAAGGAATTGTTGATTTACAAGATAAAATGAAAAGTATCATTACGCATGAAAAGGTTGATGCAGTCATTATGGCAGCGGCTGGATCAGATTGGATTGTGGACAAGATTTGTGATCAAGATGGGAATGTTCTTGATATGAATGGAAAAATTTCAAGTGATATAGCGCCAATTATTCATTTTCAAAAGGCGCCGAAAGTATTAAAACAAATAAAAAAGTGGGATCCAGAAACAGTGCTCGTAGGCTTTAAGCTTGAAAGTGATGTAAATGAAGAAGAACTGTTTGAAAGAGCAAAAAATAGAATGGAAGAAGCAAAGGCGAGTATAATAATTGCGAATTCACCACATTCTTTATATTCGCGCGGAGCAGTACACTACGTAATTGGACAAGACGGGAAAGGGAAGCTATGTAATGGGAAAGATGAAACAGCGAAAGAAATTGTCAAAAGGTTAGAAGTACTATGTAATCACATTACTGCTTTTTAATTTTAAGTATTTGGATAAGAGTAAATCCGCATAGTATATATAGGTAAGCGAAACTTTAATTTATGGGAATTTTACTTTTACACAAACGTTAAACATTCAAAATGGATACATAGAATAATTGGTGAGGAGTGAATTCTATGGAACATTTATTAAAGCAAGCTATTAAACTCCGGAAAGAAAAGAAATATGCGCAGTCTAAAGAGATACTCATTGGATTAACAAACTTTACGAGAGATGCAGAAGTACTTTATCAATGTGCCTGGATACATGATGTAATGGGTCTTGAAACAGAAGCTATGCCATACTATGAACAGGCAATTGCAAACGGTCTTGAAGGTGAGTCACTTTGCGGCGCATATATCGGCCTTGGTAGTACATATCGTTGTATAGGGGAGTATGACAAAGCAATTACTGTTTTAGAAACAGGTTTACAGCAGTTTCCAGATAACGATGTGATGAAAGTATTTTTGTCATTAGCAAAATATAATGTAAACGATCATGAATCCGCGATGAAATTACTACTTGAAACAGTCGTAAAAGTAGAAGAAGTTAAAGAATTTGAACGTGCTATTTCATTTTATAAAGACCATTTAAACGAGGTTTTTAAATAGAGGAGTGGACGTATGAATGTCACACTTTCGCTAAGGCGAAAAAGTATCTGGATTGGACTCGTATCTTTAATCTTGTTATCAAACTATTTATTATATGCTCTTCCGATTGTACCAACTACTCCGAAAGAAGTTGTTCTTGGATCATTATTAGATTGCATGTTTGTAATTCCGGTCATTACGTATTTCTTTATTATTCGAAAAAGATACTCGTTAACGTATATATTTCCTGTTGTAATAGCTGGTTATATATTTGCAAGATTTATTATTCCAAGGGATTATTTACAAGCTTTTTCATACGTTTCTTATATTATAGTAGCAGGAGAAATTGCTTTTGTATGTTTAGAGTTATTCCTTCTATATAAAATTGTTAGAAAGCTTCCTACCATAATAAAAAAATATAAAGAATATAAAAGTGAGTATTCTTCATTTTCTTATGCAATTGATGCTGCGTTTGACGCTACTATGAAAAGAAATAAATTAATAGATATTATTGTAACGGAGTGTAAGTTAATCTATTATGCATTTTTATCGTGGCGTGAAAAAGTATCAGAAGGTGAATCCGTATACTCATATCACAAAAAGACTGGTGCAATAGGTGTATATATCATGATCATCCATGCGACCTTAATAGAAAGTATCGGTTTTCATTATTTGTTTCATCAATGGAATCCAGTAGTAGCATGGGTGTTACTTATTTTAAACGTATATGCAATGTTTTATTTTTTAGCTGAAATACAAGCAATGCGTAAAAATCCAATTATTGTTGCGAAAGAAAAAATAATTATTCAAATTGGATTAGGAAAGAAAATTGTTTTACCATTTTCACAAATAGATAAAATTGCGTTTTATAAAGGCGAACCTTTAAAAAAAGAGAAAGAAGTTCTTGACGCAACGGTGATGGAATTTATAAAGGAACCTCCAACATTTGAAATAACGCTAAAAGAGCCAGTGAAAGCACAATTGTTATATGGATTTTCTAAAACAGTAAGTCGTGTTCACTTAAATGTTGATGAGGAACGGAACTTTTATGATGTGGTAACAGAGAAATTGAAACATGGACAGTGAAAAACTCCTTCTAAATAAGAGGGAGTTTTTATTGTGTAATTGGAGACCAAACACTTCTTTATCGCTATATAAATGGATATAATTAAGATTAGAAATAGCATAAGGGGAAAAAAGAATGAATAAATTACTAACACTTAAAAGTAAAATTGTAGAAAGAAAAATCAGGTATGACTCGACCGTAGTAGATCACACTTGCTTATTACTTGAAAAGCAGTTGCAAAGTATCGTGTTATTTCATGAGGTTCAGTATTCATTTACAATGACTACACATAGTACGAGTTTAGCAATCCCAAAAGGAAGTTACACCATTGCATACTACTGGGAAGATCGTCCGTACAATTTATACATATGGAGAGATCAAAATGGAATGTATTTAGGCTCTTATTTTAATGTTGTAAAAAATACGCAAATAACAGACGAACTAGTTTCATTTGAAGACTTAATTATTGATATTTTGGTACTTCCAAGCGGAGAATATTTTATTTTAGATGAAGATGAGTTACCTGAGCCTTTAGAGGGTTTTGAGGGTGGCTATGTGAATGAAGCTCTTTATGTATTAGAGGAAATAATTCAAAAGACGCTTCCTCAAATGATTGTAGAGACAGAAATGGTGAGGTTAAACTAAAGTGAAATTGATTTGAAAAGAAAATATGTGTTTAATGAAATTGAGTAGTCTTAAGTTATATGATCTAACTTTTTTGATAAGTCTAAGGTTAGATGTATATTTCTTGGGATTACTCTTTTTTGTGGAAACGAATATTGACTGAATATAGTTCAGTCGTTTATGATTGAATCAGATTCAGTCGCAGAGAAAACATACTAGGAGATGACGTATGAAAAGAATATCAAAAGAACCAGATATAAGAAGGCAAGAGTTAATGGATATTGGATTTGAACTATATATGAAAAATGGTATGAAAGGATTTGGCATAAAAGATGTTGTGAATCATGCTGGTGTAGCAACGGGCTTATTTTATTATTACTTCAAGTCTAAAGAGAATTTTGTTGATGAAGTATTAAATGATTTTATTGTGAAAAATATGAAGTTAATTGAAGAAATACTTATTTCTAATGAACGATCTGTCATGCAAAAGATGAAAGATTCTCTAAATATATTTTGGACATTTATCGAAAAATTAGCACCTTATAAAAATGTGAGTTCGTTTCAGACGGAACAACATTTTCAACTGGAACAGAAATTATTTACGCGAATGCAGCCATTAATTCGACAAGTGATTGAAGAAGGGGTAAAAACAGGGGTTTTTAATACTGTTAACTCATTATTAGCTTCAGGATTTATTTTATACGGTCTTAGTAGTATTGCCCATTCAGACGCGAATTTGAATTTAGATACGAAGCAAGAAATGGTTAATTTAGTATTAAATACACTACGATACGATCAAAGAGAAGGAGAATGTATATGAAGATTATAATTGATGGAAACAATATTTCGAATGAACAACTTACAAAGTGGAAAAGAGAACGTATTAAAAAAGTTTTAAATACATTAGGACATAAAGAACTGGAATTAAATGATACAGACGTTATGATAAAAAAACTAACGGAACTAAAGTTAAATTATTCATCCAATGAAATGTATGATAAGTTAAAATCTAAACTTAAATTAAGTGAAATGGGTATGCGTATTTGTACTGTTTTATCTGGCGATAGACGAAAATTTTCAAAAACAAGTATCTATTTAGATGGGATTACAGCAGAAGAAGCGATAAATGGAATTGATAGTTTTATGCTTGAACAATCAAGTGAAAATGATCAAGTGAATTTATCAGCTTGTCCTGATCACTATGTATTAAGACCCTTTGGGCAAAATGAATTAGAGGTTATCGAAACTACTGGTAATTCTCCGTTTCCAGTTCGATTTTTTATTGTTTTTGGTGACGAAACGGGATTGAAGACACCTAGAGATAAGTCTTATCAATACCAATCAACAGGTGTTGCACGTATGAAAGACGGTACTACTATTGGTGGAGTTCGACATCAATTCAAAGATACAGACACTGGTATAGAAGTAAGTCTAGTTGTAGAGTTCCCAGCACTTTGTCCTAATAGTCTTATTAAATCGCATCAAATGCATTTGGCATGTGAGTTTTCTTATTGGTTACAGTGGATTAAGGACCATAAAAAATAATATTCAAATAAACAACAGTCAAGATGTTTAAACAAATCATACGTATGTTTTAATAAAACCGAGTTGACTTATCGGAAAAATTTGTATAATATGTACTTAATTCCATTACGTATTGCTGATTGGAGAAACCAAAGGCATTTTATCTATTGATAAAATGCCTTTGGTTTTTTTATTGCATAAATACTGAATCTGTTCATTTAGATGAATCATTTCAAGGAGGGGGAAAAGTGACTGTATCAATTGATGGAGTATCAAAATATTTTTCGAAACAAACTCGTACTGTTCAAGTATTAGAGAATATTAATTTTCAATTAGAGAAAGGGGATTTTGTTACAGTAATTGGTCCAAGTGGTTGCGGAAAAAGTACACTATTAAAAATTATTGCAGGTTTAGACAGCGATTTTGAAGGAGAAATCATTATTGACGGAGAGCGTATAACAAAACCGAGTAAGAAGCAAGGATTTATATTTCAAGAGCATCGATTGTTTCCATGGCTAACAGTGGAAGAAAATATTGCAGCTGATTTGTCATTAAAAGATAAGTATGTGAAGGATAAGGTAAAGGAATGGGTTGAAATTGTTCGGTTAGACGGTTTTGAAAAATCATATCCGAAAGAAATATCAGGCGGGATGTCACAACGTGTTGCGATTGCAAGAGCGTTGCTAAGAGATCCCAATGTATTATTGCTTGATGAACCATTTGGAGCATTGGATGCATTTACCCGAAGTCATTTGCAAGAAGTACTGCTCAACATTTGGGAACAAAAAAAGACGACAATGATATTCGTTACACATGATATAGACGAAGCAATATATCTTTCGAACAGAATTGTTATCATGAGTGCAAAGCCTGGAAAAATACATAAAGTGATTGAAAATAATTTACCTTATCCGCGTAGTAAAACTTCGGAGTCATTCCAAGAAATTCGAAGGAAAGTATTACAGCAGTTTGAACACGGAGGACTAATTCAAACAAGTATATAGGGAAAGAGTGAGTATATGTATAAAAAAATCAAAGTTCTTTCTTTTGCTTTAGCTATTTCTTTCTTTTTATTTGGATGTGAAAAAAGCACAGCAAGTAGTAAGAAGGAAGATGTAACAGTACAAATTGGTATTCAGCAAGGATTAAGTCCACTATTACTCGCACAGAAAAAAGGCTGGTTTGAAGAAGAGTTTAAAAAAGAAGGCGTTAAAGTGAAGTGGACAGAGTTCCAAAGCGGGCCTCCTTATTTTGAAGCAATTGCATCAAATCGATTAGACTTTGGTGAAGTTGGGAACTCCCCAGTTATTTCAGCTCAAGCAGCTGGTATTGAATTTTCCGAAATTGCTAATACAAGTTATGCGAGAAAAGGAACAGGGATTCTTGTACAAAAGGATAGCAAGATTACGAGTTTCAAACAATTAAAAGGTAAAAAAATTGCTGTTGCAAAAGGAAGTAGCGCTTTTAATTTATTGTATCGAGCGCTAGATAAAGAAGGTATCAATGCGAAAGATGTAAATGTCATTCAGTTACAACCAGATGAAGCGCAGCCAGCATTTGAATCAGGATCAGTAGATGCATGGGCAATTTGGGATCCTTTCATATCGTTACATACGGTAAATAAAGGAGCGAAGGTGATTACAGATGGTGAACTATTAAATGTATCTTCTCCAGAGTTTTTAATTACGAGAACAAAATTTGCGAAAGAGCATCCAGAATTAGTTGAGAAATTCCTTAAAGTATATGAAAAAGCACGTGTATGGCAAGATGAAAACTTGGATGAAGCAATAAAAATATACACTTCTGCAAAGAAAATAGATGCAGAGATTGTAAAAGAAGTGTTTAATCACGACAAACCCATTTTAGTTCCAGTAACGAAAGAAATAATAGCAGAACAGCAAAAAACAGCGGATTTTCAATATAAGCTCGGTTCTATAAAGAAAGATATCAAGACCGATAAAGTGGTAGATAATTCTTTCGTAGAAAAAGCGTTAAAGGCGAAATGAAGAGAGGTTTTGTAAATTGGATAATACGAAAGCTGTTATGAAACCAACGAGTATAACAATTGGTAATAACGATGTAAAGAAAGTGCGAAAGACAAAAGTAAAAGTGTTAGTAAGAGCGATTACTATACCAATTATCGTATTAATAATTTGGCAGTTAGCCGGCGTATTCGGTCTAGTTTCTAAAACAGTTTTACCAACGCCGCTAGATATATTTTTAGCTTGTCAAGAAATTATAAAAACAGGAGAGTTATTCGGTCATTTAAGTATTAGTGTATTCAGGGCTGCGGCTGGGTTCTTTATTGGCGGGAGTTTAGGAATTATTTTAGGGACAATTGTTGGGTTTTCAACGAGAAGTGAGCAATATTTAGATCCGTCAGTACAAATGTTAAGAACTGTGCCTCACTTAGCTGTTGCACCGCTTTTCGTATTATGGTTCGGTTTTGGGGAAACATCGAAAGTATTATTAATTGCAGATGGTGCTTTTTTTCCTTTATACGTAAACGCGTTTCTAGGAATACGAGGTGTAGATTCAAAGTTATTTGATGTTGCGAGAGTATTAGAGTTTAGTAAAAGAAAATTAATTACAAAATTAATTTTACCTGCCGCATTACCGAACCTATTACTAGGAGCAAGATTATCATTAGGAGTTGCATGGGTGAGTTTAGTAGTAGCGGAACTTATGGGATCTACAGAAGGTATTGGCTATATGATAATGGATGCAAGGCAATTTTCAAATACAGATATCGTATTTGTCGGTATTATTATCTTTGCATTCGTTGGGAAGTTTTCTGATTCAATCGTACGTTTACTAGAAGTGAAGTTTTTAAGATGGCGAGATAATTTTAAAGGAGAGATAGGAAATTAACATATAAATTATTAGGGGTAATTTATATAGAGTGTTTTAGTATACGTTTTAATATAACTAAGGGGTGTGTAAAGACATGGAATTATTATGGTTTATTCCAGCGTATGGAGATGGTCGATATTTGGGGACGACAAAAAGAGGAAGGGCCGCTGAATACGGTTACTATAAGCAGGTTGCACAAGCAGCAGATTATTTAGGGTATACAGGTGTGTTACTTCCAACTGGTCAAGGTTGTGAAGATCCATGGGTATTAGCATCGGCACTTGCAGCGGAGACAGAGAAATTAAAGTTTTTAGTAGCAGTTAGACCAGGGCTAATGTCACCGACAGTTGCAGCGAGGATGGCATCGACATTTGATAGAATCTCAGACGGAAGACTACTTATTAATGTAGTCGCTGGAGGAGATCCAGTTGAATTACAAGGAGATGGATTGTATCTTGAACATGATGAAAGATATGAAGCAGCAGATGAGTTTTTAAAAGTTTGGAAATCGACGCTGCAAGGGGAAACGATCTCTTTAGAAGGAAAACATATTAAAGTTACGGATAGTAAAGTTGTATTTCCTACGGTTCAAACACCGTATCCACCAATTTATTTTGGCGGATCGTCTGCTGCGGGTAAAGAAGTGGCTGCTGAACATAGTGATGTATATTTAACGTGGGGAGAGCCGCCAGAGCAAGTGAAAGAGAAAATAGATGAAGTAAGAAAACTGGCAGAAGACAAGGTGCGTAAGGTGCGATTTGGCATCAGGTTACATGTAATTGTAAGAGAGACAGAAGAAGAAGCATGGGAAGAGGCAGAACGTTTAATTCAATATGTAGATAACGAAACAATTGAGCTTGCTCAAAAGACATTTGCAAGATATGATTCAGTTGGTCAAAAACGAATGACTCATTTAAATGAAGGTACACGGGAGTCGTTAGAGATAAGTCCTAACTTATGGGCTGGCATCGGGCTTGTAAGAGGTGGTGCAGGTACTGCGCTTGTTGGGGATCCGTATACAGTAGCAGAAAGGATAAAAGAATATGAAGCGTTAGGAATTGATACTTTTGTATTATCTGGATATCCTCATTTAGAAGAGGCCTATGAAGTGGCGGAACTGTTATTTCCTTTATTGAAAGAAGAAAAGGAACAAGAAAAGAAAATTGTTGGCGAAATGATAGCTGATGCATTTACACTAAAAAAATAATGAGAAATAAAGTGAAACTTTAATCCTTTGGGTGAATTGTCCCAAAGGATTATTAGTTGAACCAATCGGGCATTAACAGGCAGTTTCACCTATGCTTTACTTCGTATTGTTTACTGCCTGTTAATACGGGATAAAAAAACTCGCAAGTAATTCGCTTGCGGGTTTTCATCGTAAACTATTAGAAAATATGGTAAAATTAAATAGTAACTTAAGGTATGGTTGGTTGTTCAATTATCACTTCTCCAAGTAGGAGGGGGGTGATAATAAGTGAGTGAAATAGCGTTGTTATTGCAAGGTGGACTGTTTCTCGTTGCATTGTTAACGTTCGTCGTCGTTTTAATAGACAAGCTCAAAAAATAACAACCCACCTATGCCAATAGAATGTGGGTTGTTTTGTTTGTAAGAAACAAATAGGATAAATGAACAATCCAATCTGCTAAGTTACGTGGACTAGTGTGTAGCCGCACACTAGTCTTTTTTATTTATATACAATTAATAATTGGTTTATGTGATTGTATTGTTCTTTTCATACTTATTATAACACAGTGTCTTTTCATCAAGAAAGGAGACCGTATGTTCTGATTTCGATTAAATAGAAGAGGTTTTTTCTTTAAATAGCCCATCCATATACTGTTTTAAAGTTTGGATATAAAATTCCTGCCTATCTACATTATTTACGCCGACAATGGGTGATGAAAGTTCATATCTCTTTTCTGATAAATGAACGACAACGTCAAAGATATCAAATAGACGAATGAAACAGAACAGGCCATCTTTATCACTTAATAAAATAAAATAATGGTTTTCACTATTTGTATTTAATGTATTCCATAAAGAACTTTTACTTAAATCGCGAACGATGCTCTTTTCTTTTAATTCCATGAAGTCGGCATTTACTAGAATATTAGAAATATCAATCGCATCTGGATCTTCAAAATAGCCATCAACAGCTTGTACAGCGAAAGCATAAGCCATTTTTAAAATACTCATTTTGTATTTACGGTTATCTAAAAGTAATTCACGTTGAATAGAGCTAGCTACTTTCGTTACACGTTCTTCTTTCCAAATTTCATTATGTAGTGAAATATCGTGCTTTTTACATAGTTTCATAATTAATGCATTGGAATAAAGTATTTCATCACTTACTTCAACAACATCTGTCTCAGCCGCTGCAAGTTCCTCACCATGCTCATTCGTATAGAGTGGGGAGTCAATCTGTTTTTTCATTTGTTCAATCTTAAATTGACTTAATTTATGCCGAATTAAGGGGCGATCAATATTTGTTGTCATTTGTTCATGACAAGTATCACAAATTGAGTTTGTGAAATAATATCCACATAATATTTCTGGGATGACATATTGTTCACTAAGTTCTTTCGTATCTTTTCTGCAAATGATGCATTGTGTCATTTTTATCACCTTTACCTGCAAATTTGTATGTAATCTCATTGTAGTGTATTTATTGGTATTTTGGAAT
>Ga0209463_1001548_pt1 | contig 13886 bp, 11 predicted proteins | sample AgamicMgSfrz_FD_187169 | JGI IMG/M metagenome (GOLD analysis project Ga0209463, IMG submission 187169) | Agave microbial communities from Guanajuato, Mexico - Mg.Sf.rz (SPAdes) (version 2) | ecosystem: Host-associated > Plants > Phyllosphere > Phylloplane/Leaf | place: Guanajuato, Mexico... | reverse complement strand
TTTAGTTCGTTATCTTTTATTATATCTTATCATTACCAAATTTGGAGTTCCTGTTAAATCCTGATTAGTGAAATGTTTGTATTTGAATAAATTAGCTTAACACAAAAAAAAAGAGAAATTTGCATTAAACTTTTGTGCAAACGATTGCATAAGTAAAAAAGTTATGTTAATCTCATTATTATGTAAGAGAGGGGTCATTATGATGAATAAAAAATGGTGGAAAGAATCAGTTGCTTATCAAATTTATCCGCGCAGTTTTATGGACTCAAATGGTGATGGAATTGGCGATATTCAAGGAATCATTTCAAAACTGGATTATTTAAAAAATCTAGGGATAGATCTTATTTGGGTTTGCCCGATTTACAAATCGCCAAATGATGATAACGGTTACGATATTAGTGACTATAAAGATATCTTAAGTGAATTTGGATCTATGAATGATTTCGATCAATTATTAGATGAGGTCCATGCAAGAGGTATGAAACTGATTATGGATCTTGTGATTAATCATACTTCTGATGAACATCCTTGGTTTATTGAAGCCCGTTCTTCAAAAGAAAATAAATACCGAGATTACTATATATGGCATTCAGGTATGGATGGTGAAGAACCGAATAACTGGGAATCTATCTTTGGAGGTTCAGCATGGGAATATGATGAAATGACTGAGGAATACTTTCTTCATGTATTTTCTAAAAAACAGCCTGATTTAAACTGGGAAAATTCAAAGGTCCGCCAAGAATTATACGAAATGATTAATTGGTGGTTAAATAAAGGAATCGATGGTTTCCGTGTCGATGCCATTTCTCATATTAAAAAGGTTAAAGGATTCCCTAACATGCCTAACCCAGAGAATCTACGTTATGTACCGTCGTTTGATGGGCATATGAATCGCCCGGGAATTAATACTTTCCTTGATGAATTAAAACGTGAAACCTTTGATAATTATGATATTGTGACTGTAGGTGAAGCCAACGGGGTATCTGTAGAAGATGCCGATCTATGGGTAGGCGAAGAAAATGGTAAATTTAATATGGTTTTCCAATTTCAACATTTAGAGCTTTGGAATAAAAGTGTCAATAATGGTTTAGATATTCATGCTCTGAAAAACACCCTTACAAAATGGCAAAAAGGCTTAGAAGGAAATGGATGGAATGCCTTATTTTTTGAAAATCATGATCAGCCGCGTTCTGTTTCAACTTGGGGAAACGATAAGGAATATTGGACTGAATCTGCTAAATGTTTGGCAACGTTGTATTTTCTAATGCAAGGAACGCCATTTGTTTATCAAGGACAAGAAATTGGGATGACTAATGTTCAATTTCCATCTATTGAGGATTACAATGATGTTGCAATAAAGAACTTATATAAATTTGAAAAAGAAAATGGGAAATCACACGCAGAAATAATGGAGATTATTTGGAAGACAGGACGAGATAATTCCAGAACTCCAATGCAATGGAGCGATGAATTAAATGCAGGTTTTACTACAGGGAAACCATGGATGAAGATAAATCAGAACTTTAGGAATATAAATGTTGACCTAGCGATAGAAAATCCAGAATCAATCTATCATTATTATAAAAATCTAATACGCTTACGAAAAACAAATAAGGTACTTGTTTATGGATCTTATGATCTGATATTAGAAAACCATGATCAAATATATGCATATACACGAACATTAAAAGACGAGAAAATTCTTATAATGACAAATCTGTTTCCACAGGAAACAAAATTTGTCTTACCTGCAGACCTTGCAGTTGAATCATCAGAGTTGTTAATTAGTAATTATGAAATTAAACATGGTGCTGATATTAAACAAATTACATTAAGTCCTTATGAAGCTAGAGTATATCGTTTAAAAATAAGCTGAATAATAAATCTTTCTTAATAAAGGATTTTAGATGCTCATTTGTGCAAACGTTTGCCTAAATAAATATATATTGAATTGGTTGTGGGGAGGATATTAAAAAATGAAACTACTTTCATTTGATTTTTGGCAGAAATTTGGTAAGGCGTTACTTGTTGTTGTCGCAGTTATGCCGGCAGCAGGTATTATGATTTCGCTTGGAAAATTGGTTGCTATGTCTGGTGCAGATTTGACATTTATACAAACAATTGCCCGAGTTATGGAGGACATTGGCTGGGGGATTATTACGAATCTTCATGTGTTGTTTGCAGTAGCCATTGGTGGTTCTTGGGCGAAAGAACGTGCGGGCGGTGCTTTTGCAGCATTAATTGCTTTCATCTTAGTAAACCGTATTACTGGAGCTATTTTTGGTGTGAATAGTGAAATGATAGCTGATCCTACAGCAACTGTTCATTCTCTATTTGGTAGTGAATTAATTGTTAAAGATTATTTTACATCGATTCTTGGCGCACCGGCGTTAAACATGGGTGTTTTTGTAGGTATTATCTCGGGTTTCTTAGGAGCTAATCTATTTAATAAATATTATAATTATGATAAATTACCACAATCACTTTCATTTTTTAATGGCAAACGGTTTGTTCCATTTGTAGTAATTGTTGGCTCAGTTGTAACCGCTATCGTTTTATCTATTGTTTGGCCAATTATTCAAGGGTTATTGAATGACTTTGGTCGTTGGATTGCAACTTCTCGCGATACAGCACCTATTATTGCTCCTTTTATTTACGGTGCATTAGAACGTTTATTATTACCGTTTGGTCTTCACCATATGTTAACTGTTCCAATGAACTATACGGAACTTGGAGGAACATATCAAATCTTAACAGGGCAAAGTGCTGGCCAAACAGTAGCTGGACAAGACCCATTATGGCTAGCATGGATTGCTGACTTAAACAATTTTCTTGCAGCTGGTGATGTGGAAAGCTATAAACAGTTATTGAATGAGGTAACTCCAGGACGTTTTAAAGTAGGGCAAATGATTCTTTCTTGTGCTGCTTTAATAGGTATTGCATTGGCGATGTATCGTAATGTAGATAAGGATAAGCGTAAAAAATATACATCTATGTTCTTGTCAGCTGGATTAGCTGTATTTTTAACAGGGGTCACAGAACCAATTGAGTTTATGTTCATGTTTGCTGCTCCGTTATTGTATATAGCCTATGCGATTATGACTGGTTTAGCTTTTGCAATTGTTGATATTATTGATATACGTGTACATGCATTTGGGGTAATTGAACTTTTAACTCGTACACCTATGATTTTCAAAGCAGGATTATGGCTAGATTTTGTGAATTTTATAATTGCTTGTGCAGTGTTTTTCGGATTAAACTTCTTTGTAGCTACCTTTTTGATTAAAAAATTCAATTTTCCAACTCCTGGGCGTGCCGGTAATTATATCGAGGATGAAAATGGGGAGTCAACTCAAGAAGGGAAAAGTGCCAACACAAATGATGATTCACTTGCAACGGCTATCATTGGGTTATTAGGCGGCAAAGATAATATTGAAGATGTTGATGCTTGTATGACGCGATTGCGCGTAACTGTCAAGGATACAAATGCTGTTTCTACAGAAAAGCAATGGAAGCAAAAAGGCGCGTTAGGCTTAATTGTAAAAGATAAAGGAGTACAAGCAATTTACGGTCCAAAAGCTGACGTTTTAAAATCAGACATTCAAGATCGCTTAGGAATGTAAGATTATGAAACTATTAAGTTTAAACTGCCATTCTTGGTTAGAAGAAGATCAGCTTGATAAAATAAAATACCTGGCTAAAACAATTCAAGAAAAATCGTATGACGTCATTGCTCTTCAAGAGGTGAGTCAATCAATTAGTGAAATTGTTATAAAGGAAAATATTAAAAAAGATAACTATGGACTTGTTTTGCTCGATGAGCTTTCAAAGCTTGGGGTAAAAGATTATCAATTAGTTTGGGATTTTTCTCATATCGGATATGATGTATATGAGGAAGGATTAGCTATTCTTACAAAGCATCCAATTATTGAACAATACTCGTTTTTTGTCTCAAAGAATAAGGATACAGATTACTGGAAAACAAGAAAAATTGTCGGTGCAAAAATAACCTACAACAATCAACCTATCTCTTTTTATTCATGTCATCTAGGCTGGTGGCATGATACAGAAGATGCATTTAAAGATCAAGTTGATTCTCTATTAAATTTTATTCAAAAGGAAGAAAGGTTTTATTTAATGGGGGATTTTAATAATAATGCATTTACTAAAGGTGAAGGCTATGATTATTTGATAGGCCGAGGTCTTTATGATACGTATCACCTTGCTAAAGAAAAAGATAATGGAATAACTGTTAAAGGCAATATAGCTGGTTGGGACAAAAATAACCAAGATTTACGAATCGATTTGATACTAACAGGCCAACTAGTGCCGATTAATTATTCGCGTGTTATTTTTAACGGAGAAACGAAAGGGATTATTTCTGACCATTTTGGAGTCGAAATTGAAATGGATGACCTGAAACAAAATGGATGATTGATAGTCATTTTTAAACTATAACTACCTTTGAAAAAGTCCCCTTTTAGGGGGCTTTTTCGTAACTTATAATAGTAAAACCTAAAGTAACATAACTTTCCTGGCAGAATTTCTTTAGTAAATGAACTTTATTTAGGATAAGTTTAAGCCATCGTGGGGTTTTGTTCGTAGGGTCACTCCATATTTCCCTAAATAATATACAACTCTAATTGCTATGAAATTTATTGTAAGATAAAAAGAATTATGATTATTGACAACGGTTTCTTTTCGTGATAAGCTTATATCAAAATTTAGGATTGTTACTGATTCGATCAGGCATAACCAATTATAATTGTAATGGATATAGGGTAACCTATGTATCCATGCGATTATAATTGGTTTTTTTTTATTTTATTCATAAAGTAAGAGGGATTATCAATGAAACTAAAACAGGCATTTAATAACAACGTTGCTCTAGCTTTAGATAATAGTGGAAACGAAATCATCGTGATGGGAAAAGGGGTTGGATTTAATAAGAAAAAATATGAGGAAATTAATCCTAAATTAGTTGATAAAGTTTATTCTTTAGATTCTCCTGAATCCAATCAGTTAACAAGTATTCTAAATAGTATTCCAGCTGATTATATCTTCCTAACAAATCAAATTATTCGTTTGGGCGAAGATATTTTACAAAAAAAGTTAAGTGATGCGTTCATTATTACCTTGGCAGACCATTTAAACTTTTCTTTAGAAAGACATCAAGATAACTTATTAATAAAGAATCCGCTTCATTGGGAAGTAAAGAATCTTTATAAAGAAGAATATGAAATAGGTATGAAAGCGCTTGACCTTATTAAGAGATTTACTAATATTGCTCTGCCAGAGTATGAAGCAACCTCTATTGCCTTGCATTTTGTTAATGCACAGCATAAGAGTGAGGAAATGAAGGAAACCCTGCAAATTGCAGAAATCACGAATAAAATTCTGGAAATAATTAGCTATCATTATCAACTAAAAATACAAGAAGACTCTATTAATTATTCAAGGTTACTGACACATTTACGCTACTTTATTTTAAGGCAATTAAATCAAGAAGAAAAAACATTGGAAGAAATTACGTCATTATATAACATTATTAAAGAAAGATATTCCATAGCATATAGCTGTGTGATGAAGATAGAAAAGTATTTAAACTTAGAGTATAACTGGTATCTCTCCAATGATGAGCTAGCTTATTTAACCATTCATATACATCGAATGACTTCAAGAAATGAAAAATAAAATTAGGGTGTTACTGTTAGATCAGGCATAACCTAAATATACTTCAGAACAAAATTGTGTTTTGAACTATATTTAGGTTTTTTATTTTGTCTAGTATAAAAATAGAATAGGAGTAAACAAATGAGTCAGGCAAAATTGGCAAAAGACATTGTAAATAAAATTGGCGGTAAAGAGAATATAACAAGAGCGTGGCATTGTGTTACAAGGCTTCGTTTCCATGTCAAAGATGAAAGTAAAGTAGATGTTGAAGGAATTAGAAAGTTAACTGGAGCAATGGGTGCTCAATTTCAAAACGGCCAGTTTCAAGTGATTATTGGAAATAAAGTAATGGAAGTATTTAAAGAGGTTGATTCATTAGTTGGAGGCAATAATAATAATGGTGTTGATGAATCCAGTGTAAGTAAGAAAAAACTTATAAGTAGATTTTTCGACATGATCTCTGGTGTATTCTCACCTGTTATTCCAGCAATTGCTGGAGCTGGGATGATGAAAGGAATACTTGCATTATTGCAAGTATTAGGTTGGATATCAGTTGAAAGCGATGCGTATCAAGTTCTTACTATTATTTCTGACGCAGCCTTTTACTTCCTTCCTTTCTTATTAGCAATTTCAGCAGCTAAAAGATTTAAAGTAAGTGAATATTTAGCTGTAGCATTAGCCGGCGCGTTGTTGTATCCAACAATTACTGCAGGGGTTGCTAGTGAAGAAGCTGGACTAAAGTTCTTAGGTATGTCTGTGCCTTTCATTGGCTATAGCGCTACTGTTATTCCGATTATTATAGCTGTTTGGATTCTAAGTTATGTTTATAAATTAATCAATCGCATTGTTCCTAGTACAGTGAGAGTTGTATTAACACCAACGCTTGTTTTCCTTATTATGATTCCGTTCACGTTAATCGTTGCTGGTCCAATTGGTTTCGTTGTTGGCGATTATGTAGGGATTGCTGTTGCATGGATTTATGAGCATGGTGGAGTTTTTGCAGGGGTCTTAATTGGAGGATTAATGCCTGTGTTTGTAGTTACTGGTATGCATTATGGCTTTGCTCCAATTATCCTTCAAAATATGGGTAAGTATGGTTATGATAATGCTATTTTGCCATTGAATATTGTCAATAGTTTAGCACAAGCAGGCGCAGCATTTGCAGTTTCATTTAGGACCAAAAACAAGAAATTAAAATCACTAGCAGTTTCTACTGGTGTATCGGCATTATTGGGTGTTACAGAACCTGCAGTCTTTGGTGTGAATTTGAAACTTAAACGACCGTTATATGCAACCATGGTTGCTGGTGCAATAAGTGGTGGAATGGTTGTTTATTTTGGAGTTAAATGTTTCGGATTTATTTTACAAGGTTTAGAGGCTTTCCCGGTTTATATTGATCCTGCTAGTCCTATGAATTTAGTGTATACCATCATTTCTATGATTGTTTCCTTTATTATTGCTTTTGTCATGACACTTATTTTAGGTTTTGAGGATGTTCCAGTAGATGAAGAAGAAATTTTAGAAGAAACAAAAACTACTAGTTTATCTCTAGAAGGGGAAGAAATAGGCAGTCCATTAACAGGCAAAGTATTGCGACTTCAGGATGTACCTGATAAGACTTTTTCAGGCGAAATTTTGGGAGAAAGTATGGCTATTGAGCCTTCAGCAAACACATTAGTTTCTCCGTTTGAAGGTACAGTGGCCATGATTTATCCTACAAAGCATGCAATCGGTTTGCGTTCTAATAATGGATTAGAAGTACTCATTCACATTGGTCTTGAAACGGTAAATTTAGAAGGTAAGTTCTTTGATGTAAAAGTAGAACAAGGCCAAGAAGTTCAAAAGGGACAAGAGCTTATTACCTTTGACCGAGAAGCAATAATTAACGAAGGATACAATATGGTTACCTTAGTAATACTCACAAATAGTAATCAATTTAGTTCCGTTGAGAAGTTTAATTTAGATTATCAAGAAATAGAGACAGAAGAACAACTATTCAATGTCCAAAAATAAGAAGGAGTGTTTATTATGACTAAAAGATTTCCAGAAGGTTTTTTATGGGGTGGAGCAACAGCTGCTAATCAACTAGAAGGTGGCTATAACTTAGGTGGAAAAGGATTGTCAACAGCTGATATGATACCATTTATTCCAAAAGATGAGCGTGCTGGAGACAATGCAGTACATATAACATCTGAACAGTTTGAGGAAGCATTTAAGGAAGACTCTAAAACGTTATATCCAAAAAGATGGGGAGTTGATTTTTACAATCATTATAAAGAAGATATTGCTTTATTTGGCGAGATGGGTTTTAAGACATTCCGTTTATCTATCTCATGGGCACGCATTTTTCCAAATGGTGATGACTTAAAACCGAATGAAGAGGGACTACAATTTTATGATAATGTCTTTGACGAATTAGCGAAATATAATATTGAACCATTAGTAACGCTATCACATTATGAAATGCCTGCTACTCTAGTTAAGAAATATAATGGATGGATAGATAGAAGAGTAGTTAATATGTTTACTAATTACGCAGAAACAGTATTTAAGAGATATCGGAATAAAGTAAAATATTGGTTAACATTTAATGAAATAAATGCAATTGCTTTAGCACCGTATAATGGGGGAGGATTAATTACAGACCGTTTTGAAAATATAGATCAAGCAATATATCAAGCCTTACACCACCAATTTGTAGCAAGTGCACTGGCTGTAAAGCTTTGTAAGGAAATTAACCCGGATGCAAAAGTTGGCTGTATGCTTGCAAGACTGGAAACATATCCAGAAACATGTAATCCACAAGATATATTAAAAACGCTAAAACAGGAACAGATGAATTTCTTTTATACCGATGTTCAAGTTCGTGGATATTATCCAAACTTCATTAAAGAATATTTTAAAGAGAATAATATTAATATTATTATGGAAGAAAATGACGAAGATATTTTATTGCAAAATAAAGTAGATTATATTTCCTTCAGTTATTATATGTCTTTAGTAGAAAGTGCCGGACCACAGGGAGAACGAGCTTCAGGAAATCTATTTTCCGGTTTAAAAAACCCATATCTTGAATCATCTGACTGGGGATGGCAAATTGATGCTATAGGACTTCGCGTTACTTTAAATAAACTGTATGATAGATATCAGATTCCATTATTTGTAGTAGAGAATGGATTAGGAGCAATTGATACACCAGATGAAAATGGGATGATTTCAGATGATTATCGCATTAACTACCTAAGAGAGCATATTGTGCAAATGAGAGAAGCTATCTCAGATGGTGTGGAGCTAATGGGATATACTAGTTGGGGGCCAATCGATATTATTAGTGTTTCAACTTCAGAAGTAAGCAAACGCTATGGTTTCATTCATGTAGATATAGATGATTACGGCAACGGAAGCTTCAAGAGAACAAAAAAGAAAAGTTTTGAATGGTATAAAAAAGTAATTAACTCGAATGGTGAAGTATTGTAAACTTTTAAGGTAATAAAGTTTTTATTAGTCGACTTTTAGGAAAGATAAAGTAGTTACTGTAACAGGTAACGGAACAATTGTACCTTTAGACGGCGGCTTAACTTACATTTAAATCTGAGAATACAAAAAGAAGCAATGGACTCGTTCTATTGCTTCTTTTACTCTTGAATTTCTTTCACCCTAGCAAAACCAGTGTTTATTTTGGGACGACTAAATAGTAATTCATTGATAATATGTGAAGTCACTTTATTTGGCGACTAACGAATTAATTCCTTCTAGCGTTTTCAAATATGGCTTTATTAATAAAAAAATACCTTCACGAATTTCGTGAAGGCTAGGAATGGAATACACACTTTGGGGGGACTCCTTGGAACAAAATATAGAGTCTCCATTAGCATTATAACCAAAACTCAATGGTTTTAATCGATTTTACATATATTGATCGAGATTGGAATAATGTGGAAAAACTTCCACCGTAAAGTATCAGCCTTTTTGAAGGTACTAGCGATAGAACAAACGAGCAGCTGTTAACGGTTGTTCATTAGAGAAGAAGTAATTGACCTTATATGTTGTAGCTGTTCATTGAACAAATAGGGGAATGATAGTTTAATAGTGAGACTTTAACCTATCTCATACGTATTTAAAATGTACAGGCAAATCGAAAGGGATGGTTTTACTATGTTATGGATTATTTCTCAAGATAAACAAATTTTGATAAATGTAAAAGAAGTTACTGTAGAAGGGAAAAAAATAGTAGGTAATTCAAATGAATGGGGTAAAGCTTTAGGGAAGTACGAATCAAATGAAAGAGCATTAGAAATTCTTAATGAGATATTTACGAAAATAGAAGAAAACAGTGATATCTCTGTGACATACACTATGCCAAAAAAATAAGATTCAAGTGGAAGAATAATAAAATATAATATAATGACATAAATAATAATTACTCTACTATTAAATGTATGATTTTTGATGTTGCCCTCTATGCATGCACCACATTCTTGTATAAAGGAATGAAAATAAGAATTTGTGAAAAAATACAACTATCAAAGGCTTTCCTAAATATAACTAGGAATGTCTTTTTCTTATGTAACAAACTGGTCAGTTTTATTTAAGGGTAATACTCCACATAAAAATACTATAATAACCTCCGTTAAATAGTTGACTAAAGCAATCATATTGGATTATGATTTCATTATAGTTGTCAAAGTCAATCATTTTATAAAGGAGTTGTTTTTATTATGCAACCTACTGTAGTATCTGAAGTCAGAAAATTTAATCGGTTTTATACAAAAGTACTTGGTTTGCTTAACCAGCAAGTATACGATAGTCCTTTTTCTTTAACTGAAACAAGGATATTGTTTGAAATTAATAGTACTAGCAATTGTACAGCAAAGTTTTTGCAGGAAGAACTGGACTTGGATCGTGGGTATGTAAGTAGAATATTAAAGCGCTACGAAGAACTAGAGATAATCTATAAGCAGAAAGGGAAGGAAGATGGGCGTACATATTATATTCAGCTAACAGAAAAAGGGAAGATTATTTACCACGATTTGGAGACAAAAGCCGAACAGCAGGTCAAATCTCTACTGAAAAATATAGAACCGGAAAAACAACAGAACCTCATAGAATCAATGAGAATAATCGAAATGATTTTATCGGAGTTTATTTATCAAGATAAATCTGCCATTTCGATCCGAGATGGATATACAGCGGAAGATAAAGATCATATTATTGAAAAGCAAAGAGCTTTTTATAGTGAGAATTATGGGTTTGATGAAACCTTTTTAGATTATCTACACGATTCCTTTGAGGGGAAAATCAAAAAAATTTGGATTGCAGAGGATAACGAAAAATTCGCAGGTTGTGTGGGTTTAGTTGAAGAAGATGAAACAACAGCTTTGTTAAGGTGGTTTATTGTCGATCCATCCATTCGCGGAAAAGGAGTAGGAACACAATTAGTTCAAACACTACTTAATTACTGCAAAGAGCAACAATATAAACGAGTGTATTTATGGACAGTAAGTAGTTTGCCAGTAGCTAGACGATTATATGCTAAATTTGGATTTGAAATCACTGAAACAAAAGAGGAACAATTATTGTGGGGGCAAAGAATCGTGGAAGAACGATGGGATTTAGAATTAAAGTAAATGTGTCTTAGTTAGTTTAGTCCCCACTAGTAAAATAGAGGAGTTTTCCTTTAATTAAGGAGAGCTCCTTTTATTATGTCGCTATAGTGGCAGCTTTCCTGTAATAATTAATGCAGGGTATAAATAGGTGCATGTTCTTTTGTAATAATACTGAAAGGTAGATGAATATTAATAAAAAAGAACTATAAAAAAATATTATACTATAATGGAGTAATAAGTTAGCACTAAGAGGCTGGAGAACTGCAAATTATAAAATTGATGGATTGTTTATTAAGGGGATTTAAATATAAAAACTATTACATAGGACAAACGATTCTTTTTAATTTTAAGAATCGTTTTTTAGTGTTAAAAATATTTTTAAAAAAATTGTATACATTTCTGCTCATTCTACGTTGTATAGGAAGGAGGGAGGAAAGTAGTTGAAGAGTAGGTTTACTAATGACCATATGCTAAAAGTAATGAATGATATATATTTTTATTTGAAAAAACAAGGTGCTGATTCAGAAACAGCAAAAGATATTGTGCAAGATGCAATATATAAATCAATGATACATATTGAATCAATAGATACTGACAAATATAGAGCTTTCGTTTTTAAAGTAGCTATAAATTTATATCTTGATTATTGCCGTAAAAGTAAAAAGGTTATATATCAAGCGTTAGATGAAAACCTAGTATCTAATACTAAGTTGACGGAGGATTTATTAATTTCAAAAGACCACCAACATCAAATAAGAGAGATATTAGAAGAGCTTCCAATAAAATTTAAACAGCTATTGCTTCTAAAATATGACATGGAGTGGTCTTATCATCAGATAGCAGAATATCTGGGAATGAAAACCGATGGAGTTAAAACAAATTTAGCCCGTGCAAGAGCAAAATTTAAAGAGCTTTATAGGAGGAAAGAGAATGAAAAAACCAAATGAAGAAGAATTGAATAATATATTTGATGATATATCCCTTAATAGAACGATAAATAAAGCGAAACGGACTAGTCTTCTTAGAACAATTATTGTATCAGTAACCGTATTTATTTTAATTTCCGTTTGTGTTGTTAAAGCTAATTCGTTTTGGATAAACAAAATTGGAGATGAAACGGCAGCTCAATTAATTAAGGAAGATGCAATAATGAAAGCTCCAAATACAATTGTGAGAACAGAAACGGTTGACACTGGGTTTCTGAAGGGAACTGTTAAGCGAGAAGTGTTCAAAGTTGTAGAAGACAAAGTTATCCCATGGGAGACACAAGAAGCACATTTTGGGTTAAGAGGTATTGAAACTATGACAGGTTCATCCTACAGTACAATTATTAACGATACTACTGAAATTAATATACCTAGTGGAGAAAAGTCCATGGGGTTCTACGTACCTCAATTTACTTATAAGTCTTATTCAGATGACTTGTCAAAACTTAAGGAATATCCTAATGATAAATATATTGAATTAGGGATTTCATTTGATAAAAGCTATACGATGAATGAAGTTAAAAATATGTTACCTGATGAGGTTAATCCTACATGGTATTGGGTTAATGATTATTCAAATGAAGCTGATGAACGTGATTATCCAGAGGGAGGTAAATTTATGTATGGAATTTATGAACCTTCTTCAGAGGTAGGGAAATCAATGAGTTCTTCAAATATAAATAGCGAGTCAGATTTTCTAAACCGTTTAAAGAAGATAAATAAAGACGATTATGATCTATTAAAGTTACAACAAAAAGATGGATTGATTATTGGAGTTGTTGTAACTGGAACAAAGGAAGCTTTACTTAAATTAGAGAATCAATCTTATGTGAAGGCAACTAGCATTGGGGCAGTTGTTGATAAATACTAATTAATGTGTTTAATCCAATAATAGTTGTGGGAGTAATTTAATTATGAAAATAATGACATGTAATGAAAGAGCAATTGATTTTGAAGATGTTATTAAACTTTATAAGAATTCGGAGTTGTTGGAAGAGAACGTGTTTCAAGATAAAGAGGATAAATTAAATAAAGTACTGACCGTCGGTGCTTGGCAGGATGAATCTTTGATTGGCTTAGCAAGAGGAGTATCAGATGGGTACTTCAGAGCCTATATAGAAGATATGGTTATTGATAGTTTGTATCTCAAGGAAGGATTTGGAATTAAATTAGTTTCTAAATTATTAAAAGAACTTTCATGTGACCATATTATATTACGAAGAAAATTTAATAACCTTCTATGAATAAAGATATTTTATGTTACAACAATTAAATAAATGAGTGTGTGATTCTAAATATGTTAAGAAATAGGGTACTAATCCAATAGCGATTAATGCCCTTGTTTCTCTTTTCTCTTTAAATGAGCAGCTTTTCCATAGTAAGTTAATATAAAAAGGGAGAGGCTGTGAAGCATTACACCTAAACAATTTAGGGCGTTAGTAAACCAAGACATTCAATTATAAGAGCCGTATTTTTAGTACGAATTATAGAATAACTTTGAAACATTATTAATTACCAATCGTATATTTAATAAACAAACTAAAGGCGATGATATTTTATGTTTAAAATCGGAATTAACAAATTTAATTATTAATCTATTTTGCTATAGCTATATATCACA
>Ga0209463_1001546_pt1 | contig 13899 bp, 10 predicted proteins | sample AgamicMgSfrz_FD_187169 | JGI IMG/M metagenome (GOLD analysis project Ga0209463, IMG submission 187169) | Agave microbial communities from Guanajuato, Mexico - Mg.Sf.rz (SPAdes) (version 2) | ecosystem: Host-associated > Plants > Phyllosphere > Phylloplane/Leaf | place: Guanajuato, Mexico... | reverse complement strand
ACTATATGCCATGGGAAAATGCACAAAAATGTGCGGATATTGTAAAAGTAGCTGGCTATAATTATGGGGAAAAATACTACCATAAGCATCATGAAGAACATCCAGATTGGATTATTTACGGAAGTGAAACTGCATCGGTTGTCCAAAGTAGGGGCATTTATCATTTTCCTTATGAAAAATCGATTCTCGCTGATGATGATGAACAATGTTCGGCACTTGGAAATAGTTCCACAAGCTGGGGGGCTAAGTCGACAGAAGCTTGTATTATAGCTGATAGAGATGCACCTTTTTCCCTTGGAACGTTTATTTGGACAGGATTCGATTATATCGGGGAGCCAACACCTTATCATACGAAAAATGCTTATTTTGGCCAAATCGACACAGCTACTTTAAAAAAGGACTCCTATTATATTTATCAAGCGGCATGGACAGATTACAGAAAAGAACCGATGGTACATCTTTTTCCTTATTGGGACTTTAGCGATGGCCAAATGGTGGATGTACGTGTATCCTCAAATGCTCCCAAAGTGGAATTGCAACTTAACGGGAAAACAATTGGTACTCATGTTATCGATCATAAGCAAGGGACAGAGCTTGTAGGCTGGTGGAAAATCCCTTATGAAAAAGGGGAGCTAACAGCGATTGCCTATGATGATGCAGGCAATATAATCGCAATAGACACGAAAAAATCCTTCGGTGATGCAAAGAAAATTACTTTGAAAGTAGATAAGCAAAAACTAACTGCAAATGGTACAGATTTACTTTTTGTAGAAATTGGAACAGAGGATAAGGATGGAAATCCAGTGGGAAATGCTACAAATCGTGTGTATGTAAACGTGACGGGGGCTGGCCGCCTAGTTGGCTTAGACAATGGAGATAGTACAGATTATGATCAATACAAAGGGGTAAGTAGAAGGCTGTTTAGTGGGAAGGTAATGGCGATTATTGCAGCCACAACAGAACCTGGAAAAATTCAAATGCAGGTAACCTCTAAAGGACTAGAAAGTGAAGTCTTAGCGTTTGAAAGCCTTCCAGCTAAGGAAAGCGTATTAGTTGGTGTTTCAGCTACGATGAAAAATACAGATACACCAACTGTTATGGGGAAAGAAGCAGAAGTTCCCCTACGCAAAATTGAAATTATTAGTGAATCTGGGCAATTATTTGATGCAGCTAGAAAAGAGATGTTTATTACAGCCAAACTATTTCCGGAAGACGCTTCTTATAAAGAACTAGAGTGGAGTGTTGTAAACGATGCAGGTATTGAATCAAATATAGCCAAAGTGGACGTGGATGGTGCTAAAATAAAAGTGACAGCCTTGGGTGATGGAGAGTTTCGTCTTCGCTGCACAAGCAAGAATGGTACGGATAAAACGAAACTTATTTCTGAGCTCGAATATAAGGCGGTTGGTCTTGGAAAAGCGTATAAGGATCCATTTGGATTTATTTCAGCAGGTTTATATGATTACGGAAAAGGTGAAGTAACTAACGGGAATGAGCGCGGTGTTGCGACAAGTAGAGATGGCGAAACGCAAGTCGGATTTCGTGATATAGACTTTGGGAATTATGGGTCAGATAAAATCACTATACCGATTTTTGCCTTATCTGATGACGAATATCCTCTGCAAATTTGGGAAGGAATGCCTGATGAAGAGGGCAGCGAATTAGTAGCGGATGTTACTTATCAAAAGCCATCAAAGTGGAATGTTTATCAGGAAGAAACATACCAGCTTTCCAAAAGGCTCCGTGGAATTAAATCGATTTGCTTTGTCTTCCGTCAGAAAGTCCATATAAAAGGCTTTTATTTTGAAAAGAAAAATCAAGCATTTGAACGTAATTATGCATCTGAATGCAATCATATTTATGGGGATACTTTTGAAATAAAAGAAAATAGCGTAGAAGGAATTGGCAATAATGTTTCCTTAGCATTTGAATCATTTGACTTTACAGCAAGTGGTACTACAAAGCTAATTATTTCAGGGCGATCGCCAATAGAAAAAAATACAATTCATGTTCGTTTTGCAAGTGACGAAGGTGACAGCAATCAAATGGTAGAATTTCATAAGTCTGACGGCTATGAGGAACGAGAATTTGATTTGGAAAAAGTAACAGGGGTGCAAAAAGTTACCTTTGTATTTTTACCAGGAAGTAATTTTGATTTTGGCTGGTTCCAGTTTAAGTGATAGATTTTTAAAACGAAGCTTACCGTATGAATGGATTAGTACGGTGGGCTTTTTTATTACTGAAAGCTGATAAGGCATTAGAATAGCCCACTCAAAACAAAGGCAAACTAAACAGAACCAAGATTAATCCTTGTACATACAAATATTCTCCTAGCAAGCAGAATAATTGCCATGAAACGTCATCGCCCTTAATATTACAATCAAGACAAGTCATTTAGAAGGAGTAATTAATCTCCAAAATGTCTTATGCTTGTAAAACAAAAGCGTAAGTGGCTTGTGGAAATACAACTCAGCACAACCTAGTGCGGGCGAAAGTAACATTTCTCGCTCAAAACGAGAATATGAATTAGGGAAGAGAAAGGAGGAGCAAAAGAAAATATGGACAACAAAAAGCAAAGTTCATCCCCAAAAAATGCACAATTTAATATTTTACGAAATGACCCTACAAAAGGTGATGGTGGATATGGAGTTGGCTCTATTTCTTTAGAGAATGTTACACCAATCATTATCGACCGAGAAAGCCAGGAAGTATTTATTGATATAGGTGCTATGCATGGCAGAAGTAAAGTAGAACAGAAAGTATTTTTTAAGGATGTGACGAAAGAAGAAGTCCTAGATTTAGATCCACATAAATATTGGGTTATTTGGATTGCCTTAGACAGAAATCAGGATGGTGCTTATTATTCTGGAGCAGGTGCTTGTGAAATATTGGTAGCAAAGCAAATGAAAGAAGGAAGCAGGAAACGATTTGGCTATAAGTCGATGCCTGAGCATGTAAATAGTCTTGATAAAGCAATCAAACGAAGATTTGCACTAGAGAGTATGGAGGACGAATCAAAGCAATCGCTAAAAAAGTTCCTTGTAGATTTTAACAATGAATATTGGGAGAGATCGCCTGAGGAATTGAAGAATAGTCTTAATTAAATGCAGGATAGAAGAAAGGTGAATCAATTGAAAAAATACGGACTAGATCCAAGCAAAGGATTAGAGTTTGGAATCTATACATTAGGGGATCATTTACCAAACCCACTTACAGGAGAGCGAATTTCTGCAGAAGAACGTGTGCATGAAATTATCGAATATGCAAAATTAGCAGATCAAGCGGGTCTAGATTTCTTTAGTGTAGGGGAAAGTCATCAAGAATATTTTGTCACACAAGCGCATTCTGTTGTTTTATCAGCCATTGCACAAGCAACGAAAAATATAAAAATCGCTAGCTCCTCTACGATTATTAGTACATCTGATCCAGTTCGAGTGTATGAGGATTTTGCAACAATCGATTTAATTTCTAAAGGCCGGGCAGAAATTATTGCTGGTCGTGCATCTAGAGTCGGTTTATTTGATTTGTTAGGTTATGATCTTCGTAATTATGAAGAATTATTTGAAGAAAAGTTTGAACTATTGATGAAAATTAATGAAGCGGATGTAGTGAATTGGAGCGGGGAATTCCGTGCACCGTTAAGAAATGCGAAAGTTTTGCCACGTCCTAAAAATGGCTTTATTCCGATTTGGCGAGCGGTTGGAGGGACACCAGCAAGTGCAATTAGAGCAGGGATGGCAGGAGCCCCAATGTTTATGGCGCATTTAGGCGGTCCAGCATCTGTATTTAAACGCACAGTTGACGCATATCGCGAAGCAGCAAGAAACAGTGGCTTTAACCCTGCAGAATTACCAGTAGCAACAGCAGGCTTTTTCTATGCAGCAGAATCATCTCAACAAGCTTTAAAAGATATGTATCCACATATTAATGAAGGCATGAAAAAAACAAATGGAGCTGGATTCCCAAAACAGCATTTTGCACAAGGCGTAGATCCGCATAATATTATGAATATCGGAAGCCCGCAGCAAATTATAGAAAAAATTCTTTATCAACATGAAATGTTTAATCATCAACGCTACATTGCACAAATTGACTTTGGTGGAATGCCATTTAAAAATGTCATGAAAAATGTGGAAATCATTGGCTCAGAAATATTGCCGGCTATTAGAAAATATACAAAAAAATCGGAGGCATAAGAAATGAAAATTGTTGGTTTATCCGGTTCAAAGGTCGGATCAAAAACAAGAACAGCAATGGATTACACAATGAAAGCTATTACGGATAATTATCCTGAAGTTGAGATAACGTTACTCGATTTAGCGGACTATGATATCCAATTTAGTGATGGAAGAAATTATCTGGAATATGAAGGTGATACCGGATATGTCACAAAAACTTTAATGGAAGCAGATGCAATAATTATAGGTACACCGGTTTTCCAAGCATCGATTCCTGCTACCTTAAAAAATATTTTTGATTTATTGCCGCAAAATGCTTTTCGCGATAAAGTAGTTAGTATTGTCGTAACAGCTGGTTCATCGAAACATTATTTGATTGTGGAACAACAATTGAAGCCAATTTTGGCTTATATGAAAGCACAAATCGTGCAAACTTATGTATTCATTGAGGAAAAAGATTTCTACCGCAAAGAAATTACCGACGATGACGTATTATTCCGTATCGAACGGTTAGTGGAAGATACCATCGTATTAACAGAAACTTTTACGGAAATTAGAGAAAAGAAGGAAGCAAAGTACGATTTTTAATAAAAAGTAAAAATTTGTTTTTAAGCATTCGTTTATGTATTTTATATACATTTTAGTCTAATAAGTATTTTATGATAAGGAAAACCTGGAGTTATTAATTCGTTTACTGAGAGAAAAAAGATGGAGAGGGAGAAGCAGGGGGATGGTCTTCTGCTTCTTATTTATTGAAAAAGTAGCTGGTTTCGCTGATAAAATCGTATTTTTGCTAAAAAAAGTTAGCTATTAAACATAATACCAACCATTTACATAATTTTTGAAAAAAGCGAATAAAAAATTTACTCTGTAAGCGATTGTTTCCAGTGCTATGCTTATGCTATGATTAATTAGAATACAAAACGAAGCGGAGGTTTTCCTTTTGACAGCATCAATGAGATTAAGATTCCCACTTTTCATCGTTAACTAAATACGTTTGGATAGTCTTCTATTAAGAAGAACGGGATTGGTCTGTCTAATTTATTGAAAACCTAATATTGGTTAATAAAAAGAGGGGAGAATACCAGGTCTTCGCTCTTTTTTTCTGCTCTTATAGACATAGATAGACTTATTCACATGAAGAAAAAATTAGAATGTGAGGTTTATAAATGAGTACAGTTAATAATAAAGAAAATTGGTATCGAAATATCGTGTTATTTCTTAGTAGTCAGACGATTTCTCTTTTTGGATCGTCGCTTGTACAATATGCGATTATGTGGCATATAACGTTAACAACCGAATCGGGTCTGATGATGACGTTATATATCCTTTGTGGATTTCTTCCAACATTTATTTTATCGCCAGTCGCGGGGGTTTGGGCAGACCGCTATAATCGTAAGCTATTAATTATGCTGTCTGATGGACTTATTGCGTTTGCGACATTGATATTGGCCATTCTCTTTTTAATGGGATATGATCCAATTTGGCTACTATTTGTGATGGCTGCTGTTCGAGCGTTTGGGACGGGAATTCAGACACCATCTGTCGGGGCGATTTTACCGCAAATTGTTCCAAAGGAAAAGCTGACAAAGGTCAATGGGATTAACGGAAGTATCCAGGCGATTATCATGTTTGTATCGCCAATGGTAAGTGCTGCCCTATTAACATTGGCATCAATTGAAACAATATTTTTCATAGACGTTGTGACAGCAGCAATTGCTATTTTTACTTTGCTTGCCTTTTTAAAGATTCCTGCACATCAAAAAGCAACAGAAGAACAAACAACTAGCTATTTTAGTGACTTCAAAGAAGGGCTTAAGTATGTAAATAATCATGCCTTTTTGAAAAAATTCTTTGCCTTTTTTGCGATTTTCTTTGTGCTCATGGCTCCTGCAGCATTCCTAACTCCTTTGCAGGTTACGCGTAGCTTTGGAGATGATGTATGGCGGTTAACTGCAATTGAGATAGCCTTTTCCATTGGAATGATGGTAGGGGGAGGAGTCATCGCCTCATGGGGAGGATTTCCGAATAAAATAAAAACAATGACACTTGCTAGCATCATTATGGGAGTTTGTACCGTTGCCCTTGGGATTATTCCTTTCTTCTGGATCTATTTAGTGTTCATGGCACTATTTGGTCTGGCGATGCCAATCTTTAATACGCCAACAACTGTTTTATTACAGGAAAAAATAGAAGAAGGATTTTTGGGAAGAGTTTTCGGCGTAATGGGAATGATTTCTACCTCAATGATGCCAATAGGAATGTTAATATTTGGTCCACTTGCAGATTTTATTGATATAGAGTGGTTATTATTGGGAACCGGGGCGTTTATTATTATTTTGTCCTTTTTCTTAGGAAGAGACAAATTCCTAATCGAAGCAGGAAAGCCTACTCCTACTGTTCAAGAATCGTGATGTAACGGTAAGACTTAGTTAATGCATTTTCTATTGCATTAGCTAAGTTTTTTATTTTTTAAAGGAAAAATACAAGTTCTCTTTCGCAGGGAATGAAATTCCATATTGTTTCTTGTATAATGAATTAATGTATCGGGTAACGGCAAAAAAATCAGGAAACGTTTAATCGATTTTTAAGCGTCAACGAGGGATAGGGATGAAGAGAAGAAGAAAAACTGTGACGAACACAATAATTGTCTTAATAGTAGTTATATACTTTGGCTATTTATTTGTTAATAGTACAATCAAACAAAATAACCAACAAAGATTGTTGAAATATTTACCAGAAATTGCGAATGAATTAGAATTAAATGAATTAAATGCAGAGGAACTTTCCCCTATTTTACTGGCTATTATGGATCAAGAAAGTCATGGTAAGGGAAATGATCCGATGCAATCCTCTGAATCAGCAGGATTATCAAGAAATGCAATTGAAGATCCTTCAGAAAGTATTAAGCAGGGAGTTTTTCACTTTGCAGAAATGTACAAGTATGGTCAGAAGCAAGGGGTGGACATAGAAACAATCATCCAAAGCTATAATATGGGACCAGGTTATATTGACTTTATTGTTAGTAATAGTCAGGTTGAACATAGTGAGGAATCTGCAAAGACCTATTCAGAATATATGGTCGAACGATCGCCAACCATTTACACCTGTAATAATGACAAGTTGAATTTTAGATATCCATATTGCTATGGTGACTTTACTTATGCGGATAAAGTAACATCTAAGGTAAAAGAAATGAGCAGTATAATTGAAAAATATGCTCGCAGATTATAGGAGGAACAGTGAAAAATGAAGCTGTACAAATCTGTACTTGAATTAATAGGGAATACGCCAATTGTTCAATTAAATAGAATACCAACACCAACTGGAGCAGAAGTTTATATTAAGTTAGAGTCTTTTAATCCTGGTGGAAGTGTAAAAGACCGTGCGGCGTTAAATATGATTGAAAACGCAGAAAAAGAAGGGAAGCTTATCCCTGGAAAAAGCACGATTATTGAGCCAACATCAGGTAATACTGGAATAGGAATTGCGATGGTAGCGGCGGTGAAGGGCTACCGTTGTATCATCACGATGCCTGATAATGCAACAAAAGAACGTGTGCAAATTTTAAAAGCATATGGAGCCGAGGTTCATTTAACTCCAGGCAGCAGACGAATGCAAGGAGCAATTGATGAAGCAAATCGCTTAGCGAATGATATGGAAGAAAGCTTCATTCCAATGCAATTCGAGAATCCAGCAAATTCAGACGCGCATCGAGGCACAACGGCTGTAGAAATTTATGAAGCTTTTGAAGGAAAGTTAGACGCGCTTGTCTTGACAGCAGGGACAGGTGGAACTGTTACTGGTGTGGGAGAAGAATTAAAGAAAATGATTCCTAGTATAAAAATATATGTAGTAGAGCCATTTGGTTCACCAGTATTATCAGGCGGTAAACCAGGACCACACAAAATCCCGGGGACAGGCCCAGGATTTATTCCTAAAATCTTGAATCGTGCTATTTTTGATGAGGTATTATTAATTAAAGATCAGGATGCCGAAGTAATGGCAAGACGTCTTGCAGCGGAAGAAGGAATCTTTGTAGGGGCATCTGGTGCATCAAGTGCGCATTTTGCTGTACAAATTGCTAATGAACTTTCAAAAAATGCTAAAGTTCTATGCATTGCACCAGATACAGGAGAGCGTTATTTATCTTCTGATTTATTTGCTTGAACTTTATTTGTTAAAAAAGGGTAGTCCTTGTATATGGGACTACTCCTTTTTGTTTTAGAGTGGGATAAACCTTCTTTCATTTTTTAGAAAAAGCAATAAAAAGGAGTGTATTCCATTTTAAAAAGGAAGCACTCCGATATAGTAACCAATGATATTAAAAAGCAAACACCATAAAAAGGAGCCAATCGCAGCAAATAAAATATATTTTGAAAGATTCATCCCGGAAACGCCTGAAAAGTAGGAAGTTAATCTTCTAACACCTGGGATGAAATTGGCAATTACTATTGTCCAAGGGCCATATTTATCAAACCAATTTTCGACTCGTTTTAATTTGCTAGGTGTAAGCTTGATCCATTTTCCGTGTGTAAGTAGAAATGGCTTTCCAATTTTTTTACCTAATGTGTAATTGATAACCATGGCACTAAGGGCACCAATAAAGCAAATAATATCCGCAAGTAGGAAATTCATCATGGAAATGGAAGTAAGGTAGCCTACAAAGGTTAATAAAGCTTCATCTGGAACAGGAATGCCTAAACCGCTTAATGCAAAAAGCGCAAAAATGGCAATGTATCCGTATTGGGAAATGAAATGTATGGAAGCACTCATTTTATATTTACTCCATTCTTTAATTCTAAAAAAACTAGCTAATTGTTACTGTAAAAAGGTTACTTACCTTTTAGAGGAAAAACACAGTACATATAATAACTAGGTTCAAAAAAGCACAATTTACATGACAAGAGCAATCAAGAAGTTTTGCGCCTTTCTTATCATACAGGCAAATAAAGAAAAAGGGGAGTAATTTTATTTGAAAAATGAGTTCTAAGAAGTTGATTTCTACATAATTTGATTATGATTTACTAACAATATAATAAACAAAAATGAAAACAAGAATCAGGGATTGACTCCAGATTACTTTATTGCTGACCCCTGCTCTTTTTTCTAGAAAAAAGATATAGCTGTTTATGAGGGCAAATCCTAAAATAAGAGTAGGTAAGGAAAACGAATGATCTAAGGTTAAGAAAGCATTTGCAATAAATAGAGAGACAATAAGCATTCCGATGGAACCAAATACTAGTTCGATATACAGACTTCTTTTATCCTCCAAAATTTTGACACCTCCTGTAATGAAAAAATAACCATTATTTCCACTTATAAGCATAACATAAATATGTTGGGCATAAACGAGGAAATTCCACCCGAATGATTTGACTTTGGATCTTATTTGGATTACTTTAATGACAAATAGAAAAGTAGTCTTTGGGAAAATGAAATATGCTAGAAAAAATATAAGGAGGTTTTCAAAGATGAGAACTACGATTGAAAAAGCACTTTCCTTAGGTTTAGGTTTAGCAATTGCAGGTAAAGAACAAGTAGAGAAAACAGTCGAAGAGTTAGTGAAAAAGGGAGAGGTTAGCAAAAATGAATCAAAGGATTTAATCAATCATTTGATTCAAAAAGGAGAGGAAATGAAAAGTCAGGTTGAAGCAGTTGCAAAAGAAAAGGTTAATGCTGCATATGGAGAATTGAAGCTGGCTACTGTAGAGGACATACAGAAATTAGAAAAAAGAATAGAGGCATTAGAACGAAAAAATCTCGACGAATAAAGTAGGTTTATAAATGGGTGTAAGTAAACGTATTAGACAGATGAAAAGATATCGTAAAATAACGTCTATTCTCGCTCGTAACGGAATAGGCTTTTTTTCCAATAAGATGGGCTTGGAGGAGAAGTTTTTTTTTCATAAAGAGCATCCTCCTAAAAGTACGGGGCGTCGCATTCGCTTAGTTTTAGAAGAACTAGGAACAACCTTTATTAAACTTGGGCAGATTGCCAGTACCCGTCCTGATTTAATCCCACCTGAAATAATTAATGAGCTAAAGGAGCTGCAGGATCAGGTGCCTCCTTTTACATATGGAGAAGCAGTGCGGATTTTGGAAGAAGAATTAGGTGATTCTGTTGATCATCTGTTCAAGCACTTTTCTGAGACTCCTTTGGCGGCAGCGTCCATTGGGCAAGTGCATAAAGCGATTCTTAAAGATGGAACAAATGTTGCTGTAAAGATACAGCGTCCTAATATTCATGCAATCATCGAAACAGATTTAGAAATTATCGCTGATTTAGCTCGAATCGCTGAAAATACGTGGGCATGGGCAAAACAATATGGTCTTCGTGAAATAGTTGATGAACTAGCAAAAGGACTGCTTATTGAACTAAATTATGGAATAGAAGCACGTAATATGGAGCGCTTTTTAGAGCAGAACAGATCTTTAGGATATGTTGTCATCCCGTCTGTTTACTGGGATTATTCTACAAAGAAAGTATTGACGATGGATTATATAGAGGGAATAAAGCTATCCGATCACAAACGTCTCGATGAAGCTGGAATCGATCGAGAACTACTTGCAGAAAGATTAGCATACACGATTTTCTATCAGATTTTAGAAGTTGGTCATTTTCATGCAGATCCTCATCCCGGAAATGTTCTTGCACTCCAGGATGGGAGAATCGTTTTATTAGATTTTGGAATGGTAGGACAACTTTCTTCCTATACGAAAAAGAATTTTGCATCCTTTGTGGTTGCACTTCGCAATAAAAGCACAAAAGGGATTATCCGTGCTATATCTGATTTAGGAATGATTCCTGAAAATGTTGATATAAAAAAATTAACTGCTGATGTCGAAGAAATGCGTGATAAATATTACGATATTCCATTGCAAGATGTAAGTGTTGGAGAAGCAATCAACGATTTATTTATCATTGCGTTTCGTCATAATATTCGCATTCCATCGGAGTTAACGCTTTTAGGTAAGTCATTGATGACAATGGAGGGTGTAGTCGTTGCCTTAGATCCTACTTTTAGCGTATTTGATGTCGCAGAGCCTTTTGGTAGGAAGCTTTTCTTAGATAAGCTTAAGCCTTGGAAAATAGTCAAAAACATTGTAGAAGAGATTCCTGAATATTTTGCTTCTCTAAAAGATATTCCGTTGACGGCTAAACAGTTTATGGGGATTCTACGAAAAGGAAAAGTGGAGGTAGAATTTACATCCCCACAATTGGATTTATTAATCAAAAAGATAGATCGCTTCAGTAATCAGATCGCCTTCAGTATTGTTTTACTGGCTCTAAGTATTGTCATGGTCGGTCTGATAATTGGTGTAGCAATGAGTGGTGTACAAACAATTCTCTGGAAATTTCCGATTATTGAAATTGGCTTTTCTATCGCCATGTTGATGGTTGCATGGCTCATTTATTCCATTTTTCGGTCAGGCAGGTTTTAACCAGAATAGGAATTTAGTGATAACCTAATTGTAAAAAATATATTAGTTTCTTTCTGATCAGAGAGAAAAATACAGAAAGAAACTTTTGTGAAATAATAAATTCATCCCTTTGTATGTTATAAGTGTAACTTCAACGTATGGATAAAAGTAAAGGGAATTAGCGAATGGAAAATGAATTTGAATTCGAAGTTATTTTGCAACAAATATAGTAATAGAAAACTTTATTATAAAGTAGAAAGAACTTATAGTTATAAAAGTGCCAAAAATGCATCATTTTGCGTTTTTGGCACTTTTTTTTATGGAATCCAGTAGCGGGAAGGAAAAGGGGATTAATACCAAATAAGTATATTTAAATATTAAAAACAATGGAGAATAGATTGAGAAAACACTATTGACAATGAGAATCAATATCATTTACTATTCTCTATAGAGAATAAATTTCTAATAAAAGACAAGTTGGAGGTGGAAGTTAACTTTATTTGTACAGTTAATTATTTTTTATTTGGAAAGGATGGGGAAATTTTGCAAAGGTTACAGAACGTGAGCAAATCACTCACAATCATGCTACTAATCGCTTTAATTTTTTGGGGAATAGCTATTCCTACTTCGGCTGCTGGACTAGCAGATGGGGAATACAGTGTGACTTATTCTGTTTTAAAAGCAGATAGTGATTCAGCATCCATGGCAGATGGATATTTTAATAAACCAGCCAAGCTAATTGTTAAAAACGGGGTAATTACAGCACAAATCGGTCTGAGTACATCGGCTATTACAGAATTTAAAGTTAATGGAAAACCAGTTACGGTAGTGAGTAAAAACGGTGAATCTAGTACCGTGCAATTTCAAATAAATAATCTTAATAATCCGACAAGTGGTGAGATTCATGTAATTGTAGCCGAACAAAATTATGATCATTGGTATACGATTCGTATGAGTTTCGATGAAAACACCATTAAGACGTTATCAACAAGTAATACAGCGGAAAAACAATCTAGTAATAATTCTGATCAAAACGGAACAACATCAGAAAATGTAACAACTACAACTGCGGGAACAGAAAAGAATACGGTTGAAAACCCACAAACTGGGGATAGCAACAGTCTTACATTATATGGCGTACTCGCTGTATTATCTGGATCCATTATGTTAATTGTTTTTATTCAAAACAAAAAACGTCGAGTAGTAGAGTAATAAGATTTAAGATGGGAAACGTTTTTTGCATGGAACCAAAAAATTAAAGGGGAAAATGACATTGAGAAAAACTATTAGAATATTTGTTGCATTATTCGTTTTATTCGTTACTTTCGTAAATCCATTTCTTACTCATACGAGTACAGTTTCTGCTGAAGAAACAAGTAGAACCTATGCAGATGGAGAGTACGATGTTCCTTTTACTGTATTAAATGGTACAAAAGATGAGGCATCAATGGCAGACCAATATTTTCAAAAGCCAGCGAAGGTCGTAGTTGAGAATGGGGAACTAAAAGTTAAAGTGGAATATAATCCATTCATTACAGAATTGAAAGTGAATAACACTGCGGTTAATACAACTAGCCAGGACAATGGCAATATCGTAGCGGAATTTCCTGTTTCTGATTTAGAAAATGTAGTAAATGCCGAAATTCATGTGATCGTTTCAGCTATTGGTTATGATCACTGGTACGATGTTCGGTTTGATTTTGATGGATCTAATATTCCATCCGCTGAAATCCCAGAGGAGCAAGAGGAAATCATTGCGGACGGAAATTATACAATTGAATTTCAAGTTTGGAAGGATTCTACGGATGAGCCTTCAAGTCTTGGGAATTACTTGAGTAAGCCAGCACAGCTAGTGGTAGAAAATCAAAAGAAATATATGGTTGTTACGTTGTCCTCAAGTCAATTTATCACTGCATTTAAAACAGAGTTTAATGGACAACTAGTAGATGCAGAAATTGTAAAAGAAGATACTGAAAATCAGCTAAGAACATTAAAGTTTCCAATCGAAGATCTTACGAAAGTAGTTAATACCCATTTAACGATGTCCTATGGAATGACGCATGAGGTTCGCATTATTCCAGATAAGAATACGCTTACAGTTGTTAGTGATCCAAGTGAAGAAGAACAAACGCCAGAAGAAGAGGAACAAACGCCTGGTGAAGAAGAACAAACACCAGGAGAAGAGGAACAAACGCCTGGTGAAGAAGAGCAAACACCAGGAGAAGAGGAACAAACACCTGGTGAAGAAGAGCAAACACCAGGAGAAGAGGAACAAACACCTGGTGAAGAAGAGCAA